>Ga0065714_10064854_pt1 | contig 16979 bp, 17 predicted proteins | sample MisRhiReplicate2_FD_59101 | JGI IMG/M metagenome (GOLD analysis project Ga0065714, IMG submission 59101) | Miscanthus rhizosphere microbial communities from Kellogg Biological Station, MSU, sample Rhizosphere Soil Replicate 2: eDNA_1 v2... | ecosystem: Host-associated > Plants > Roots >...
TTAGACTATTAGATTCCAGCTTTTGAATAACTTTCATGCTGATGCCTGCGAAATGTCCGTCTCTTATTTTTGCAAGTGCAATAATATCATGGACACTTAATTGTTGATCTTCATCGAGTTCTTTTGATGCGTTTTTTATAAAAAGGTAGAAAGCCTTATCCGTGACACGTCCATCCAAACTAAGGGAAACCTGAAAAAGATCAGATTCTGAATAATCTGGTTCTGCTTTTCCTTGCGCCAGAGAAATGGAGTAGATTTTATCGATGCCCTGCCCTGACCTTTCTACAAGACCTGTCTTTAATAGAATTTCCGAAAGAAGCCTGCTTCTGGGAGTACTGCTTATTGTAATGATATTTTCTAAAGTCACTCCTTTAGGGAAACCACCGGGATTATTGATAGTGAGTTTCTTTGGCGACTGCCGGACAACAATTTCTGATGTCAGACTGTAATCTCTATGGGCAATTGAATTCAATAAAGCCTCACGGATTACGATTTCATCAAATACAGTGATGTCATCGATATATGGGCTATTATTGATATGCTCCACTGAATTTCTTGAATGGATCAGTCTCCAGGTTTCTTCCAGGCCAATAAAAAGAGGGTCAATAATTTCTTCTCTCCAATCACTTGGTATCTGCATTTCAGTTCCTCTGTATTCCAGAATGATCTTGGATTGAGGCAGATATTTCTTAATACTTTCTTTCTTGCCGAGTAGTATTAAAGCTGCATAAGTAACTTTATTATCTCTAATCAGTTCAAGATCAGTTAAGGCTTGAAGATCGTCTGTATTTCTAAAAGATGGATTATTGTTTTTTACTGCAAATCTGTCTTTTAAAATAGTGATAGCTTTGGAATCTAATTCGTCCGTTGTTAATTCGGGACATATTTTAGCTGAAAAATCTGGTTCCTGCTCAGAAAGTATTTTAAATACTTCTTCGTCCGACATATTTCGAAGACTCTCACCCGTACGCATAAGGGGTACCCCTTCATATTTCATGGTCTTACCTACTGGTCTTTTCGGTATTGCTAATACCAGTACTCTCAGGTCATTTTCATACAGTTCAGTTGCATCAATTCGTATGCCCATGTGCGCATATATATCGTCTACCATAGCACCAACCTTGTTTTCGGCGAATTTAGTACCAACAACATCATGAGGATGACTATCCGCCATGCCCAAAACCAATTTACCACCCCCCTCATTACTCAGAGCAGCGACATATCCGAGAACACATTTTCTCCTTTCATTCTGATCTCTATGTGATCCGCCATTGTAATTAAAGTCACGGGTTGCGGCTTTAAATTCAATGTGGTCTTCTGATTCTCTAAGGTTTTTTAGCTCAGCTATTGTCATTTGGCAAAGGTATTTACCCAAAAGTACTAAACTTTTGAACCTCAAACCAACAGTGCTAATCGCATTTAATCTGGTAAGCTTTTTAGTGTTGGATTTTTTATGCATATGTACGGATAATCCCGTATATATCAAATGACGTTTTTTCCCTTACATTTTCTTTTTTCTGCTTGATTACATTCGGGGCTTAATTTTTTGCCTATGATGAATTTTTACGTTTTTCCTGCTGATGTAAGTATTTAAGACCAGTTAACGGGTACCAGCGGGTTTACTAATCTATTAAACCTATGCGTAAAAACAACAATGCTAAACAGGAGTTCCGCGACCTTCGGCTGAGGCTAAAGGCAATTGCTGCCCGTGAAGATTATTCTTTGCTGCAGCGTTTCAATGAATCTATTTCTCTGATCAATACTTTTCTGGCCGTGATCAGGGAGCGGGTGACTACGGTGGCTTTTAAGGATCAGCTGGAGGAGATCTATTTTTTTAAGTTTGAGAAACCGGAGTATTATGCGCTGAAGATCTATGAGGTTTCTCTATTCGGGATATTGAACCAGCGCCCTGTTGGTACCGATGATATGCTGCGTGCTTATTATCTGGAGGAACTGGCTTTTATCTCGAGGTTCTTTAAGCAGTATGCTTTTTTGTATGAGTATTACCGCAGCGGTTTTACGCAGATGGATGAGTTTTTGTTTTTGCGGGAGGGGATGGCGCCTGATGTGTTGCTGCCGGAATTCTGGGAGCTTGATCCTGAGTTTTCTACTTGCGGGGATTACCTGTTTTCCAAGTTTATTGCTTACGAGGGACTACGGGAGTTTATTTTGGGAGAGCTTCGGATACTGGATGCAAGGGCTTCTGGGGCAGTTTCGTTAAAGGATGGGGATAAGAAATGGTTTGACTGGACCGGGGAGATCATTAACCTTGTAGAGCTGGGTTATGCGATCTATCTGTCGCGGCAACTGGGCAAGGATAAGGCTTCTTTGACTGAGATTTTTCGCTGGCTGGAGGTAAGCTTCGGGGTGGAGATTGGTATTCCGGCCAACCGTTTCAGGGAGATCAAGCGGAGAAAAAGGCTTTCACGTACACACTATTTAGACCATATGCGCAAAGTTTTGCTGGATTACATGAATGATGAAGATGATCTGTAGCGTCTTTAAAGGTGCTTTTTTCCGGTTTCTAAAATTTATTTATCTCTAGTAGTGATAAAGGATTTTTGGTCTTCCTGAATTTTGTGTCGTCGCTCGTTGCAATGTCGCTGCGGGTTAAAGAACAAATCGTTATGATGTTTCAAGAATTTACATGGCAAGAGTTTTTAGTTGCCGCGGTGGTGCTCAGCGTGATCTGGGTGTTGGGTGTTTGGCTGATCTATTGGAGGCCTTTATCTCCAGGTCGGCTGAACGGCGGAGTGGGAAATGGTGTACATGATGGGGAGGATGCTTTGCCGCACAGCTGGGAGGATGAGGTGGATGAGTTGAATGGGGCTTACGCTCTCGATGATGGGCTGATGGGTAAGCCTGCGCTGGAACACGGGGTGAGTGTAATGGATGCGGACGAGTTCAGTTTTGCGCCGGTGGAGGATCGAGATGCCCGTGAGTTAGGGGAGCTGGACTTGTTGGGTGACATTTCGGATGCACAGGAAGAGATCAAGAGTATTTGCAGGATATTGGAGAAGGAGGATGGCAGCAAGGGGGACTTCTTCGCGCTTTTTGAGGTGGTTAAGGTGAAATATCCTAAGCTGTCGGGTTCTGCCCTGTTGCCGGAACTGAATGATTTTGTTCGTGAGCAGGTGCCGTTTTTTCTCTCTGATGAGGAGCTGGACAGCCTTTGGGTGTAGGGTTATTTTTTTCAGTGGTCTTTGATTGCTTTCCCTGCCGGTAATTCATGGCGGAGTGTTCCGCTGATCGGGGAATAACAAACAAGATTTATGAAGAAAAATAATTATGAGCTGGTAGGGCCAGGGAAAAGATTGTTGAGTCGTTTCTGGCTGCTGTCGGTGGCTCTTTGTGCATACAATGCGCTGAGTATTGTGGTGGTGCGTGCCCAGGATGGTGAGGCCGGAATCAGAGCAGCTACGGATCAGGTGGCAGGATATTTTGATACGGGGTGTGATCTGGTGTATGCCATCGGTGCGGTAGTGGGCTTGATCGGTAGTGTGAAGGTATTCAACAAGTGGAATGGTGGTGAACCGGATACCAATAAAGTGGCAGCGGCATGGTTTGGCAGCTGTATTTTCCTGGTGATTGTGGCTACGGTGCTGAAGTCCTTTTTCGGGGTTTAGGTATTAAAAGAAATGGTCTAGGCGGACGGATTCAAAGCTGTTCAGGAATGCACCGAATTCGTCCGCCTGACTTAAAATTAAATGATGATGAGTTCAATATATCAAATCAATAAGGGGATCAATAAACCCATAGAATTTAATGGCTTGCATGGTCAGTACATTGCATATTTGGCTGTAGGACTTGTCTTGCTGCTGATCTCTTTTGCGCTGTTGTACATTTTAGGGGTGTCGCTCATGCTGGTGATGCCGCTGATTTTTGGATTGGGCGGAGGGCTTTTCTTTGCGGTGACGAGTTTGTCTAAAAGGTTCGGGGTTCACGGGCTGAGTAAACATCTGGCTAAGCGGGGTTTGCCCGGATATGTGAAGTTTTCTTCCAGGCGGGTGTTTACGGGTTTGAAGCAGAACGGGCGCAGGAACATAGGTTTTAGGCCGGAAAGGAGCAGGGGATGATCGAGATTGAAAAAATACTGCCGGTATGGAAGGTAGAGCGGGATGCAATGATCTCGATGGCGGGAGATATGACAATTGCTTATGAGGTGACTCTGCCGGCAATCGGTACGCAGTCTGAAAAGGAGTTTGAGGCCATCCACCAGGCTTTTGTAAAGGCCTTGCGTGTCTTGACGCCCGGAACGGTGTTTCATAAAATGGATTGGTTCATTCGCTCAAAAGTTGGTGTTAGTACTGAAAATAAAGAGTCAGGCAATATATTAACTGCTGCTGCTGATCAGTTTTTCAAGGGCCGAGCATACCTCGATCATCAGTGTTTTATCTTTTTAACGCAGAAACCCTCGGGCAGAAAATTGTCTTCTTCGGCTTATTCCAATATCCTGCGGAAGTCTATTGTACCTGTGAGTTCTGCTGATGAGAAGCTGTTTGCGAAGTTTTTATCTGCCTGTGGGCAGTTCGAGCGTATCCTTTTGGATGGTGGTGCTGCCAGTTTACGCAGGCTGACGGATGATGAGCTGGCAGGAACGGCGAATAAGCCAGGAAATATCGAGCGGTATTTGTTTTTGCTTTCTCGGGATCAGCATTCGGTGATCCGGGATGTGCATTTAAAAGATGAGATCAGGGTGGGAGATAAGCGGGTGGAATTGTATACGCTGGCTGATGCTTTGCATTTGCCTTCGGTATGTGGTTCGAGGATCAATTATGAGAAATACTCTACGGACCGGACGAAGTTTAGTATTGGTTTTGCCTCGCCTTTGGGGCAGCTTTTGGATTGCGATCATATTTACAACCAGTTTATTTTTATTGGGGATTCGGCGAAGACGATTAAGCGCTTGGAAGCTAAAAAACTGCGTTTGCAATCGCTGTCGGCTTATTCGCGTGAAAATGCGGTTTCACGGGACGCCTGTAATGATTTTTTAAATGAGGCGGTGGCTAGTCAGCGAATGCCGGTGAAAGCGCATTTCAATGTGATGGCTTGGTCGGATGATGAGCTGGAGCATGCGGAACTGAAAAATAAGGTGGGTTCAGCTATGGCACAGCTGGATGCGGTCTGTAAGCAGGAGACGGACGGTGCTGCGCAGGTGTGGTATTCAGGGATGCCGGGTAATGAGGCGGACTTTCCGATGAACGATACCTTTGATACTTTTGCCGAGCAAGCGGCGTGTTTCCTGAATCTGGAATCGGCTAGTAGGTCTGATGCTATGGGTGTGCGTTTGGGGGATCGCTTGTACGGACGGCCAGTGTACCTGGATCTGTTCAATGCGCCGATGAAATCGAAGCTGATCACCAATAGGAACCTTTTTTGCTGCGGTTCTTCAGGGGCGGGGAAATCGCTGGCGATGTGTCATTTACTTCGCTCGTTGTATGATCAGGGGGCGCATTGTGTAACCATTGACATCGGTGGAAGTTACAAGGGGGTATGTGATGCTGTAGGGGGTTATTATTTTACCTATACGGAGGAAAACCCGATCCGCTTTAATCCTTTTTATATAGGCAAAGACGATGTACTGGATGTAGAGAAAAAGGAGAGTCTGAAGACTTTGCTGATTGCATTATGGAAGAAGAATAGTGAGGACTATAACCGCAGTGAATATGTAGCGATTTCCGGGGCAATTACTTTGTATTATGTGCATCTGGCTGCAAATCCTGGAGTCTTTCCCTGCTTCAATTCCTTTTATGAGTTCCTGCTTCAGGAGTATATGGTGGTGTTGAAGAACGGGGATGTAAAAGAAAAGGACTTTGATGTGTCCAATTTCTTGTATGTGCTGAACCCTTATTATAAGGGTGGTGAATTTGATTATTTGCTGAATGCAACCGAGAATCTGGACTTGCTGAATGAACGCTTTATAGTCTTTGAGCTGGACAAAATTAAGTCGCATGAGATTTTGTTTCCGGTGGTGACGATTATCATCATGGAAATGTTTATTTCTAAAATGCGCAAGCTAAAGGGCAAGCGTAAGATTTTGGTGATTGATGAAGCTTGGATTGCCATTGCCAAGACCGGAATGGCGGGGTTTATTAAGTATTTGTATAAAACGGTTCGCAAGTTCAACGGAATTGCAGCTTTGATCACACAGGAAGTGGATGACCTGATCAGCTCCCCAATCATCAAAGAAACGGTGATCAACCTGTCTGATACCAAGCTTTTCCTGGACATGCGCAAGTTTATGAACAAGTTTGACAAGCTGCAGGAAGTTTTGGGTTTGTCAGATAAAGCGAAAATGATGTTACTTTCCCTGAATAAAGCCAACGAAGTAGGCAGGCAATACATGGAAATCTTTGTAGATCAGGGCGGACAGCAAATGAATGTCTACCGGAATGAGTTATGTCTGGAAGAATATTTAGTCTACACCACCGAAGAAAGCGAGAAGATGAAAGTAGAGGAGTATGCTGCCCGTTACGGAAATATTCATAAAGGAGTCGTTGCACTGGCTGCGGACATCAGGGAAGGAAAAACAGTTTTATAAACACAAGGAAATTAACAAATCAATCAACCTTTTAAACCTATTCTTATGAAAATATTTAAAAAACTGGCCGCTCACTATTTGGTATTAATGGTTCTGGGCTGTGGTTTGATCTTTAGCTGCAAGCAAGAATCGGCTCATGTTGCCGGTACTTACATCAATCATGCGTCGAGTGAATTCAGTATCGCAGATGATACGCTGGTCGTGGAACATGTCAAGGATTTGGATTACCTGATCCACCGCAGAACGGGGTACTTTTTGTTGGATGATTCCGGCAGGCCTGGAAAACGGGTGCTGGAAAAGGAGGAATGGAAAGTGGTTTATGACCAAGGGTCGGGAACAATGACCGAGAACCGCAAAGGCAGGGTGATTTCATTTGACGTGGACAAAGGAGAATTAAAGCTGGCGAACAGTGTCTTCCAGCGAATCAATTAACAGAATTTAAGATGAGACATATTATTAAATGTATGAGAACCTATATGGTTGTCCTGCCTTTTAGTGCCATGACTTTGCTGGTGGCTTTGCCCACAGGAGCAACGGCGCAGATCGCTTTTATTGAGGTGATCAAGGCAGGCGTAAAGAAAGTGATTAAGGCGGTTGACCTGAAGGTGCAGCGCCTGCAGAACCAGACCATCTGGCTGCAAAATGCGCAGAAGGTGATAGAGAACCAATTATCGAAGTTTAAATTGACTGAGATTGCGGACTGGACCGAGCGGCAAAGGGTGTTGTATGCTGATTATTACCAGAAGCTTTGGGAGGTGAAATCGCTGATTGCTACTTATCAGCGGATCAAAGATTTAGCCCTGACGCAGGCCGCCATTATTAAGGAATACCGGTGGGCGATCGGGCTTTTCCATCAAGATAAGCATTTCAGTGTGGATGAACTGCTGCATATGGAAGAGGTTTACCGGGGAATATTGGAAGCGAGCGTGAAGAACCTGGATCAGGTCTTTATGGTGATTAATTCCTTTAAAACGCAGATGAGTGATGCGGCAAGGATGGAACTGATCGATGCTGCGGCGAAGTCTATGGACCAGAATTATTCGGATCTGCGGGCATTCAATAATCAGAACATAACGCTCTCCATTCAGCGCGCGGGATCAGCTTTTGAAATCAAGAATTTAAAGCGATTGTATGAACTGGAATAGAGGAATATTGCGAGGTGCTGGCGTTTTTCTGGCTTTAGTTCTTGCTTTTGGTCTTGGCAGTTCTGCCTACGGGCAAACCTGGTCGGAATGGTTTAAACAGAAGAAGACGCAGAAGCGTTACCTGCTGGAGCAGATCGCTGCTTTAAAAGTTTATGCAGGTTACCTGAAAAAAGGCTATGAAATTGTCGATGGCGGGATTTCAACTGTTCGGGATATCACAAAGGGGGAGTTCAGTTTACATAATGCTTTTATCAGTTCGCTCAAACAGGTGAGTCCTGCGATCAGAAACGATGTGCGTGTGGCGGAGATCATTGCTTTGCAGATCGGTATTCTGAGCAGTTTCGGACAGGTTAAGGATCGTGAATATTTGTCGGTCGAAGACCTGGCCTATATCCGGCTGGTCCAGGGAGCGCTGACACTGGAATGCTTTAATGACCTGGAGGAATTGCTGTTGGTTGTTACTTCTGGTAAAATTGAAATGAAGGACAACGAGCGGTTGGAGCGGCTTTCTGGTATCTATGAAAATATGCTGGAGAAATCAGTGTTTGTCCGGGATTTTTGCGGGAATATTTTCAGCCTGCTACGGCAGAGGAGATCCGGTGAACAGGAGATCAACAATCTATTGAGGATGTATCATTTAAAGGAATAGGAGGGTATTTATGAAGAGGGTGATTTTAATATTATTGCTTTTTCGGGGCTGTCTGGGCGTCGGGTATGCCCAGAGCCAGGAGGCACAACAGCTGCTGCTGAATGTAGAAAAGCTCAGCCAGCTAAAGAATATTCTTACAGATATGAAACGTGGTTATCAGATAGTTTCTAAGGGTTATAATACGGTGAAGGATATCGCAGAGGGGAATTTCTCCCTGCATGAGGTGTTCCTGGACGGGCTGATGCTGGTGAGTCCAGAGGTGCGTAAATACCGGAAAATCGTTGACATTGTTTCCATGCAAAGTGATCTGATATCGGAATATAAATCGGCCTTTAAGCGCTTTGGTTCCGGTGGAAATTTTTCAGTTTCCGAAGTGGACTACCTGGGGAAAGTGTATGGCCAATTGCTGGATCAGAGTCTGGATAACCTGGATCAGCTGGTGTTGGTCATTACTGCGGGAAAGCTTCGCATGAGTGATGAGGAGCGTTTGCGGGTGATTGATCGGGTGTTTAATGAAATGGAGGATAAACTGGTGTTTCTAAGAAGTTTCAACAGGGAGACCAGCATATTGAACTTGCAGCGGCAAAAAGAGAAAGTAGAGGTTTCCAGGGCGAAACGATTGTATAACCTGAATTAAGATGTATGAGAGGGATTTTTAAAAGTAGGATCGGTTTTTCTGGTGCTATGTTGCTGGCAATTGCTTGCTGCCTGTTTCCAGAGCAGGGCTGGGCGCAGAGTGGAGGCGGAATTGCAGGTGCCATTAACGGAATGCAGCCTGTACTGGATGGAGTGTATAATGATATGATGCCGCTATGCGGTAAACTGATCGGGGTAGCCCGTGGATTGGCTGGCTTCGGGGCGCTATGGTATATTGCCTCAAGGGTATGGCGGCATATTGCAGCGGCTGAAGCTGTTGATTTTTACCCGCTGTTACGTCCATTTGCGCTGGGTCTAGCCATTATCCTTTTTCCGATGGTGATCGCGGTGATGAATGGTGTTTTGCAACCGGTAGTATCTGCGACCTCTGCAATGGTGAAAGACAGTAACCTCACGATTGTAGCTTTGCTAAAGCAAAAGGAGGCGGCTGTTAAAGGCAGCCGGCAATGGCAGATGTATGTGGGAGAAAGTGGTCATGGAGATAGTGATAAGTGGTATCGGTACACACACCCTAAAGATCCTGACAGGGATAAAGAAGGGGTTTTTGAGGGGATTGGTAATGATATGAAGTTCTGGATGGATAAACAATCCTATAATTTCCGTAATAGTATTAAAGCCTGGATGAGTGAGGTTTTGCAGGTCTTATTTGCAGCAGCCGCACTTTGTATCAATACGATCAGAACCTTTTATCTGATTGTGTTGGGGATACTTGGACCGTTGGTCTTTGGCTTTGCGGTCTTTGACGGATTCCAGCATACTTTGACGGTATGGATTGCCCGGTATGTGAATGTGTTTATGTGGCTGCCGGTAGCCAATATTTTTTCTAAGATATTGGGCACGATACAGGAAAAGATGCTGCTGATTGATATTGCCCAGATCGGAAAGGAAGGAGATACTTTTTTCAGCCAGACTGATTTAGCTTATCTCGTATTTATGTGCATTGGCATCGTAGGTTATTTTACTGTACCCAATGTAGCCAATTACATAGTCCATGCAGGCGGTGGTAATGCTTTGCTTTCTAAGGTCAACTCACTGGTGACAGGTGGAACAAATATGACTATTGGTGCAGCACAGGGTGGGGCGGGAATGATCGTAGATCGTTTTGATAATGCCAGGTCCAATCTTGCAAATGGTATGGCCGAGGCAGCTGGAAGTGATTATTTCAAGGACAAGGTTTCAGGAAAGTAAGGAGGTGATATGTTTAAACAATTAAAAAATATAGACAATGCTTTTCAGCACATTAAAAAATTCAGCATTGCTTTTCTGATCGGGAATGTCCTGGTTGTGTGCTTCGGCATTTACAAGTTCTGCGAGGTGATTTATCGGGAACGCCAGACCATACATATATTATATAACGGAAAAGTGCTGGAAGCTTTTGCCTCGGACAAGAAAAGTAATCTGGGCGTAGAGCTACGTGACCACATCAAGACCTTTCATCAGTACTTTTTTTCGCTTAATCCTGATGACAAGGCCATACAGGCCACCATTGGTAAAGCCTTATACTTGGCTGACCGGAGCGCGAAAAAGGAATATGATAATTTGCGGGAGTCTGGTTATTACAATAACCTGATCTCGGCCAATATCTCCCAGGAAATAGAAGTGGACAGTATTAAGCTGAATGTGAACCAGGTACCTTATCTGTTTACTTGTTATGCCACGCAGAAACTGGTCAGGGCCAGCAGTACGGTCTTACGTAAACTGGTGACCCAGGGAACCGTTCGCGATCTGAAGGAACAAACGGACAACAATCCGCATGGTTTCCTGATCCAGAAATGGGAGACGCTGGTCAATACTGATATAACTACTAAACCAGAGGACAGATGAGGTTATTTAGTCGGAAGAAAGTGCTGCTTACAATTGGGCAGGAGGCGGCCGCGCAAAGGATCGCTGAAGGGGTGATCAACAGGCAGAAAAGATTAGCCACTTACCTGAATGCTAAAACGCAGAGCATTTCCCCTCGTTCTTGGCTATGGCTACTGATCGGGTTTTGCCTGGTATTCGGCTGCTATTGCTTGAAGCTGGTCTTAGCAGCATGGATGTGAATCAATAAATTTTAAAACATAAAAGAAATAAGATGAGTAAACAAAGAGTAGAAAAGCGTAAGATGTTACTATTCTTACCCTTACTGTTGTTGCCTTTTTTAGCCCTGGGGTTCTATGCCCTTGGGGGAGGAAAGGGAGCGGCAGTGGAAAAAGATTCGGTGGCTAAGGGCATTAACCTGGCCTTGCCGGATGCGCAGTTTAAAAAGACGGAGCCGAGTGATAAGCTGGGGATCTATAAGCTGACTGAAAATGATACCGGGGAAACAGGAGGGATCGAGGTCGTGACAGGACGTTTGGGCTTTACGCCTACTGAAGACCCGCAAACCAGGCAAATCAATGAGAAACTGGCGGCCATTAACCGGGAGATCAACCAACCTGTTGCACCACAAAAAAGCTATGAAGAATTGATTAAGCGAAGTTCGAAGCGGGTAGAGGAAGAACCCTTATCCAAGGATGTTTCACGGCTAGAAAGCCTGATGAAGACGATGCAATCCCCCTCAGGTGGGGATGATCCGGAAATGGCACAGCTGAATTCGCTGATGGATAAGATCATTGCGGTGCAGAACCCGGAACTGGCCAAGCAAAAGCAGGCTGGGAGTAAGACAGCTGTTGTTCCGGACAGTTTATTTAAAGCCATACCTGCTGAGGTCGCGGTGAAGCAAAAAGCGGTTCAGGGTTCTGTGGTGGAATTGCGCTTGCTGGATACACTGGTGGTTAAAGGGAAAGTAATCCCTAAAGGCCACGCTGTTTTTGGACTGGCTGAATTCAGTAACCAGCGGTTGAATTTGGAGATCAGGAACATTCGTGTAGGAAACCAGATTATTCCGGTGAACCTGACGGTGTTCGATAAAAAAGATGCTATGATCGGGATCAATGCACCTGAAGCTATTTTGACTGATGCGATGAATGCTGGGAGTAGTGACGCTATCGGTGGTTTTGGTATCGGTGCTTTTGACCAGAGTCTGGGCGTGCAGGTAGCAGGAGCAGGGATTGAAGCGGCTAAGAACATGCTGACCAAAAGGCTGAAAAGGGTAAAGCAACCTTTAAAAGCGGGTTATCCTCTGCTACTTAGGGACAACACCAAAAAGCTGAAATAATGGAGGGGGCAATTAACCGTGCAATTGGACTTTGGGAAAGCTGGCACCAGAAGCAAACTATGCTGGAATCGGTATTCGGTAGTGGTATAGCTGGTGAACTGGATAAGGAGAAGTTTGAGTTTTTATCAGCTGGGGTGGCCCGCATCGCTTCTGGTGCCAGTCCGGATGAAAAGCTGGTACTGGCGATGCTAAGGAAAACTACTACCCGGCTGGAAAAACAGCTTTATCCCAATCCGGTGATGCGGGTATTGCGCAGGCTAAAGTCGCTTGTTTACGATAGACCTGTTCAGGCGGCAAGGTTAAAGCAGTTGAAGGCGGATAATATAGCTTCGCTTTCTTCTGAGCTGGGAAGTATCGGGGTTGATCCAGAGAAGCTAAACTTAGACAAAAGGTTGGATTTTGAAAGTCCGGGGCTGGATATCGCTATGATATCGCCTTATGGTACTGACCACAATTTTCAGGTGAAGCTCCACATGGAGAAGAACGATTCCGGGGCGTATCAGTTGAATGGCTACACAGCGATGCTTAAAGATCCAGCAAACCCTGAAAACTCCAGTTCTTATACTTTTGACGCAGCGTCTGGTGTCAATGCCAGGGAGGCGGCTAAGCTTTTGCAAGGCAGGGCAGTTTTAAAGCACTACCAGATCGGGAATAACCGCATGGGCAGTAAGTGGCTGCAACTTGATCTTAAAAATTTAAGTATTGATGGAAAACCTGTTTTAAAAGAAATGGGGGCTGATTATGAGTTTAATATCTCTCAGCAGGTGACCCAGATTGCATCGGCACTGGAGAAATGGGAACTGACCTCTGCAAGGGTTTTGGATGGGCTGGAAAAAGGCAACCAGGTTGTCCTTAAAGGGGGTAACGGTGAGACTACGCTTTTGGAAGTGGATGCCATTGATAAAAAGGTGGTTTTAAGAAATGAACAAGGTAAGGCTGTTCCTTTGGAATCTGTGGTATCAGCAAAGAAGACACAGCTGGAAAAACCTAAGTCACTTAAACTGAGCAAATCCAGGAAGAAGGAGCAAAGCCAGTCTTTAGCGGTGTAGGTAATGGAGGCACATTTTTAAACTAAAATCCATGTCGCAATTAATTAGCAAACCCGAACTGGCTGTAGAACTGCGTGAGTATTTAGAGCAGCAAACTGCAAATGGTTATGAATGGGTCGTTTATGATGTGGATAACCCGATCAGCAGTCTGTGGGAACTGAGTTGTTTTCCGGACGAAAGTCAAGCCTTTGAGTTTGCGAGAGAATACCAGCAGATATGGAATTGGCACATGGCGGTGCCTATCAACGAGCTAATTTTTGGGCTCAAAGAAATTGAAAATTCAGTAAAATTTAAAAATATGAATAGGAACTCATTAGAAGATTTTCAGGATCAGGCTAAGGCCCTGAAAATGCCTGCTGTAATGCAGGCAGAAATTGAAAAACAAATGGAAACCAATGTCGAACGTATTTCGGTAACTGTGCAAATGCCTGCCCGTAAGGGGTATCTGGAGGCTACTGCGCACCTGAAACGGGGTGGTGGGGATTCAGAGTATTACTTTTTTAACAAATATGACCTGGCTTTGAACAATAAGGCCAAACCGTTGGAGAACGATTACAAGTACACAGTGACAACAACTAAGGATGCAAAGGGTGTGGGATTGGAAAAACCATTGTTCAGGCAGTTTGATAGTCCGATTGCGGCAATTAAGTATTTCAACGAGCAAAATGGTACCAGCGAACTCTCTACTGGTAAGGTTGATGAAAATAATAAGTTAACTCCTGGCCAATCCCTTGCTACTATGAAAGACGGTAAGGTGGATTATGTAACCAAGGATTTTCAGGGTGCCTATCGTAATGCGGTTTTGAAAAATACGGTATATGTAAATAAAGGCGTAGGATATAACATGACCCAAAGTTCAAGTATGCTGCAAAATGGAGCATCCTTTCGTGATGATCTGGTGAGCAGAGAGGGAGTACAGTATGAGGCCTGGAGCGTTTATAAGTTTGATGAACCCAGAGATAACTACGGTAACCTGAAAATACAGCAGTATGGTAGCGGTTATGGTTTCAAGCTGGAGGATGAGCTTAAACGTTATGAGATCAAAGAATTGGATGATCCAAAAAAAAGGGCTGAACTGCTTGAAAAATTGAAAGATGGCGAACGCGCTGTAGTTACTGTCGTGGTGCCAGGAGCGGAGGCACAAAAACTGTTTGTAGAGCCGGTGCCACGTTATGGTAACATCAATTTTTATGATTTGAACGGTAAACCACAGATCAGGGAAACACTGGTAAAACCTGGCATGGAAAAAGAAAAGGAATTTGGTGTCAAACTGGAACAGGGAAAGCAAAAAGGCCAGGAAGCCGGGCTTGGGGTATAGTTTTATTACCACCACCTGTCAAATAATTAATATATTCACTTTTTAAAAATCATTCATTATGTCAGCATTTGATAAATTAAAAGAATTGGTAGCTACTACGGAAGCAGATGCTACTGCGTTTTACACTAAAGGAAACAAGGCAGCGGGAACGCGCTTGCGCAAAGCTTTTCAGGATATTAAGGTTGCAGCCCAGGAAGGCCGCGCTGAGGTAACTGAACTGAAAAACAAAGAAAGTAAGTAGATCTATATCTGTTTTGGGGAAAGGGCTGACGGTTTCGTCAGCCTTTTTTAACTTAGATTCCAAGCTTAACTTTTAATTCTTCTCTATAGTCTTTAAAATTCGCCCAATCCATATCACTTCTGATGAGCATATCTTTGATCACCTGATAGGTATAACCGTGAAGCTCCATGAATAGGTTTTTCCTATCCTTTAGTGATGGCATTAAATCTTCCATCCTCATCCCCAGGTGCATGATGGAGGTTCGTAAACCGTTTCTTTTTCCCGCTTCATCCTTTAGTCCTGCACCAAGTTCTTCAAACCGACGGGTAAACTGGTGGTATTTCTCACGCGTGGAAGCTAAATGGAGTCCAATTTTCCCTTTCACAAGCGTTGCTTTCTCATAATCAAATGGAAAGGCAAGATATTCAAATAGGGTCATTATCTGGGTGAATTTAAGTGTAGGATCATCCGTTTCCATGATCAAGGAATTTAACCGCAATGCGTGTTTTACAATTTTCCCTGTTTCTCCTACATTGCCGAAAACCAACGGATTGGTTGTAATGTCATCTGCGCTGGTGATTTCCATTCCAACTCCTTTTATGAAATTTCTGTACTCCACTTCGCGAGAAATGATGTGGGCACATGATTCTGTTAAAAAGTATATCAAGGCAGTTGAATACCTACTATCCCAAATGCCGGGTCTGGATGGTAAATATTCCACTCGATGATAGTCCCCTTTGAAGAACCGGATGATATCCATCAGCGATTCAGTCAAGCTTGAAAATTCCTTGATCAAGTATTCATCTTCTGTTTGGAGTAAGGAACGGAATGTTACATAATCCGGTTTCTCGGTATAGAATACGATGAGAGGGAAAGAGTCAAAAACATCAATTGAAACTTCGGTGATGCTAGTTATCTCATCTCTTAAGTTTGAATTACGGCTTTTATCTGAAAAATCACTCCCACTCAATTTTTTTATGTTTAGGCCATTGACCGGAAAATCCCCAGGGGGGAAGATGCTAAAGTCTTCGGTATATATTGGTTCATAGATTAATAACCTCTCAATAGGCAGGATAACCAACTGGACTTTCTTGAGATCATCATCAAGGGACAGTTGCTCGGTATCTACGTCTTTTCTCAATTTCATCCATGGGAAGACCTTTTTTAGCTCATAGAACATATCTTCGCTGCTAGTTTGTTCATGATCGAAGGCTAGGCCATCACCTTCAGGAAACAAGCTCATCCAGTAGCCTTTCTCTCGGAGAGCATCCATTCCTTTTATGAGTTCATCCATTGGATACAAATATGGCGGATGCCATAAAAGGTTTCCTGATACGTTTGGTTTAGGATTTCTTACTATTGCGAGCATATTAGGGATTTAAAAAATCTCGCTTTTGGCATGCTCTAAATGCTTGAAGCAGAAACCAATAAGGGTTTGGGCGTTTGACGAAAAGACTTGGAGGAGTGGCTTTGGGTTCTTGAGCTCCAGCCGTCTCTTCAACCTTAGTCTCAACTGACTCTGGTTGTTGAGGTATTCTTGTACTTCGATATCTTATTTCCCTCTCATAACTCATGCTATAATGGATTTCTAGTCGTTGTCCTTTTTCATTTTGATATTCAAAATAAGCATCGTCTGTTGGTTCTAGTCTATTTCCAAAGATGATTTCAGGCTCCATCAAGAAAGGGATAGCGATCTGTATCAGATTGCTATCGACTGTTTCATCGACATACGACGGGGCATTTCCCGTGATGGGTTCGTAATCAGCGTCGTAATTCACACTTAGGACTTCCAATGCTTTTTCATATTCATAATGTCTTGGGAAGAATTGTTGCAGCAGGTAAGTTAGCATCAAATAATAAAAATTATCAGCCCGTAATTTTCTCCCACTTTTATATTCAAATTCATAACTAGGGACGCAATAACATTGGAATCGTTCAAAACTTCGGATTTTGATCAAATCATGGTCAATAAATTTACCAATTAAGTGATTTAAGATCTCTCCCCAACTCTTAGCATTTGCTGTACTTTTAAAATCATAGCGTTTGTATAAATAATTTTCAAGCATATCTTTTTGCTCTTTGTCAAAATCATATTTGCTCATCAACAATTTTTTTACGGAGCCTTTCAGGTATTCTTTGAAATCAAAATAGAAGATATGAGAAGAATAGAACTTATCAATGTAACCTGAGAAATCTACTTTCTTGCCATATTTATGCTTGAACATATGGTGGATATTCTTAACATCGCAAACAAAAATGAG
>Ga0065714_10064855_pt1 | contig 16977 bp, 10 predicted proteins | sample MisRhiReplicate2_FD_59101 | JGI IMG/M metagenome (GOLD analysis project Ga0065714, IMG submission 59101) | Miscanthus rhizosphere microbial communities from Kellogg Biological Station, MSU, sample Rhizosphere Soil Replicate 2: eDNA_1 v2... | ecosystem: Host-associated > Plants > Roots >...
GAATGTCATAGAGCGGCACATGTTCATGGTCGCGCAGGCTCAGGTTGAGGGCTTGCAGCTCACTCAGCCAGTCGGCCACCGGCTGGGCCGGCGACGCTGCATTGATGATCGGCAGCGTGTTGATGAACAGGCCCAACTGCTGTTCGATCCCCGGCAATGGTGCCGAGCGTCCCGCGACGGTGGCACCAAAGGCCACGCAGTCCTGCCCGGTATAGCGTTGCAGCAGCACGCTCCACGCGCCTTGGAGCAAGGTGTTGAGGGTGACTTTGTGGTGGCGGGAAAACTCACCCAGGGCACGCGTGAAGTCGTCGCTCAGCACGACCTGATGGTCAGCCATGCCCTTGCCTTCGAACGGCACACGCAGCGCCTGCGCAAGCAGGGTTGGCGCTTGCAGCGGCGCCAGCGCAGACTTCCAGAACGCCTCGCCCGACGCTTGCTGTTGCAGCCAGCCCAGGTAATCGCGGAACTGCCCCTGCGGCACCGGCACGGTTTGCCCGGCGTAATGGGCGATCACTTCGCCGAGCAACTGGGCGTTACTCCAGCCGTCCATGAGGATGTGGTGGCTGGTGAAGATCAGGTGCCAGGCACCGCCGGCTCCGCGCACCAGCATCAGGCGAAACAGCGGCGCAGCATTCAGCGCAAATCCCTTCTCGCGTTCGGCAGCGGCGAATGCATCAAAATCAGCATCGACATCTTCGATCACTTGCAACTGCACATCGACATGACGCTGAATCACTTGATGGGCACTGTCCAGGCCGAGCCAGTGGAAGCTGCTGCGCAGGATGTCATGGCGATCCAGCGCGGCTTGCCAGGCACGACCGAATGCGAGCAAGTCCAGGCCTTCAATGTCCAGGCGCAACTGGTTGACGTAAGCCTCGGCCTCGGGCGCATACAGGGTATGGAACAACATACCCTGCTGCATCGGCGACAACGGATAGAGATCGGCAATCGCCGGCCCGGCGATGGGCAAGGCGTCCAGTTGCTGCTGGGTCAGGCGCGCCAGGGGGAAGTCCGAAGGCGTGACCTGCCCCGCCGGCGTGGCGCAGCAGTGTTCAATCAAGGCCTGGAGTTCAGCGGCATAGTCATCCGCCAGGCGTTGGACGGTCGCCACCTCGAACATCTCACGACTGAACCCCCACCGCAGGGCCAGCTCACCGCCGTACACCTGCCCTTCCACCGTCAGCCAGTTGGCCAGCGGTGCCTCGGGGTCCTGGGCCTGACCACTGCCCTGGTCAGCCGGAACGAACAGCGCTGCCTCGTTGAACTGGCGATCGAACTGCCCCAGGTAGTTGAAGGTGATGCGCGGCACAGCCTGTTTTGACAAGGCTTCACGCGCACCAGCTGCGCCGAGGTAACGCAGCAGGCCATAGCCGATACCTTTATGCGGCACCGCACGCAGTTGCTCCTTCACCGACTTGATCGCCGCCGACAGCTCGCCGCCGGCCTGCAGGCGCACCGGGAACAGGCTGGTGAACCAGCCCACGGTGCGGCTCAGGTCGAGCGTGTCGAACAGGTCTTCGCGACCATGGCCTTCCATTTGGATCAGCGCGGCGGGCTGCTCGCTCCAGCGGCTGATGACGCGCGCCAAGGCGGTCAGCAGCAGTTCGTTAACCTGGGTGCGATAGGCCGCCGGGGCGTCTTGCAGCAGTTGGCGGGTGTGTTCGGCGCTGAGGCGGATTTCGAGTGTGGTGCCCAGGCGGTTTTGCAGGCCGCCCAGGGGGTTATCGCAAGGCAGATCGGCGCTCGCGGTTTGGGCCTGCCAGTACGGCAGTTGCTCGTCCAGCGTCTGCGCGTGGGCCTGTAACTGCTGCGCCCACTGCTGGTAGGCGCTGGTCTTGGCCGGCAGCGCGGCGTTGCGATAGGCCTGCTGCAGGTCTTCGAGCAGGATGCGCCACGATACGCCGTCCACTGCCAGGTGATGCACCACCAGCAACAGGCGCTGGGTGCCGTCGGCCATCATTGCCAGGACCGCACGCAGCAGCGGGCCCTGTTCAAGATCAAGGCTGCGTTGAGCCTCGTCGCACAGTGCGGCCAACTCAGCCTCGCCGGCGACCTGGGACTGCCATAACGAAGCCGATGCAACCGGCTCGGCGTGGGCCTGGCGCCAACCGTCCGCTTGTTGCACAAAACGCAGGCGCAAGGCGTCGTGATGGTTGATCAAGCGAGTCAAGGCGGCCTCAAGGCGCATGGGCTCCAGCACCTCACGCGGAGTCAGCAGCAACGACTGGTTCCAGTGCTGGCGTGCCGGGATCGCCTGTTCGAAAAAGCTGTGTTGCACCGGTGTGAGGAGCACATCCCCGGTGACCGGTCCCTGGTCGACGAGCGTCGCCTGTTCGAAGGTCGCCACCCGCGCCAGACTGCGCACGCTCTGGTACTGGAACAGGTCCCGCGGGCTCAGGCGAATGCCCGCCTGGCGCGCACGGCTGACCACCTGGATGGAGATGATCGAATCGCCACCCAGTTCGAAGAAGTTGTCTTCCAGGCCGACATGCTCCACGCCGAGCACATCGCTCCAGATTGCCGCGAGGGCTTTTTGCACCTCGCTTTCCGGGGCGACATAAGCCTGCTGGGGCGCAGCATCCGGCAATGGCAAGGCCTTGCGGTCGAGCTTGCCGTTGGCGGTCACCGGCAGCTTGGCCAGGGGCACCAGATGGGTCGGCACCATGTATTCCGGGAGGCTTTCGAGCAGCCAGGCCTTGAGGTCGACCGGCGTTTCGTCGGCCAGCACCAGGTAGGCCACCAGTTGCTTGCCACCCTGCACCAGCACCACGGCTTCGCGCACCGAGGGGTGTTGCATCAGGCGCGTCTCGATTTCGCCCAGCTCGATACGCAGGCCGCGCAGCTTGACCTGATGATCAAGGCGGCCGAGGTATTCGATCACCCCATCGGCGCGCTGGCGCACGCGGTCGCCGGTGCGATACAGGCGCACACCGTCACCGAACGGGCTCGGCACAAAACGCTCGGCAGTCAGTGCCGGGCGCCGGTGGTAACTGCGCGCCAGGCCGGCGCCGCCCAGGTACAGCTCACCGCTGACGCCCGCAGGCACCGGGTTGAGCTGGGCATCGAGCACGTACGTAGCGAGGTTGGCGATGGGTCGACCGATGGGCACGCTGTCGGCGCCTTCGTCGACGCAGGTCCAGTGGGTCACGTCGATGGCAGCTTCGGTCGGGCCGTAGAGGTTGAACAGGCTGGCCTGTGGCAATTTGGCGAACACTTGCAACTGCGCATCCAGCGGCAAGGCTTCACCGCTGCACACGATGCGTCGCAGGCTGTTGCAGGCGTGCACCCCCGGTTCATGAATAAACGCCTGGAGCATCGATGGCACGAAGTGCAAGGTGGTGATGCAGTGCTGCCCGATGGTCTCGATCAAGCGCGCCGGTTCGCGGTGTTCGCCGGGCGCGGCGACAACCAGGCGCGCGCCGGTCATCAGCGGCCAGAAGAACTCCCACACCGACACGTCGAAACTGAACGGGGTTTTCTGCAGCACCGCATCGCTGGCGTCCAGGCCATAGGCCTGTTGCATCCAGCACAGGCGGTTGACCAGCGCACGATGGCTGTTGCCGGCGCCCTTGGGCTTGCCGGTGGAGCCGGAGGTGTAGATCACATAGGCCAGGTTCAGCGCCTGCAGGTTGACGCTTGGCGACTGGCGGCTGTAAACGTCGAGCCAGCTCGCGGGCTGGTCCAGGGCAATCACCTGGATGCCCTCGGTCGGCAGCAATGGCAACAGGTCGCGCTGGCTGAGCAGCAACCGGATGCCGCTGTCATCGATCATGTAGGCCAGGCGTTCCCGGGGGTATTCAGGGTCCAGCGGGACATAGGCGCCGCCGGCCTTGAGAATGGCGAGCAAGCCGACCACCATTTCGATGGAGCGCTCGACGCAGATCCCCACCAGCGTGTCAGGGCCGACGCCCTGCTCGCGCAAGGCGTGGGCCAGCTGGTTGGCGCGGGTGTCGAGCTGGGCGTAGGTCAGCGTGGTTGCACCGAACACCAGCGCCGGTGCATCGGGCGTGATGCGGACCTGGTCCTCGATCAGGTGATGAATGCCGCGCTCGGTCGGGTACGCCTCGGCAGTCTGGTTCCATGCGTGGACCAGCACCTGCTGCTCATCCGCGACCAACATCGGCAGTTCGCCGATGCGCTGCTCACCGTCGGCCACCATGGCCTGCAACAGGCTGAGCCAATGCCCGGCCATGCGCTCGATGGTTGGCGCGTCGAACAGGTCGTTGGCGTAGGTCAACGCGGCATGCAGGGTGCCGGATTTTTCATAGGTGTCGAGGGTCAGGTCGAACTGGGTGGTGCGGCCTTGCCACTCCACCAATGCCAGTTCCAGGCCGGAGGCGGTGCTGACACTGGTAATGTCGGCCACCACCGGCTGGTGGTTGTACATCACCTGAAACAGCGGCGTGTGGCTCAGGCTGCGCTCGACCTTGAGGGCTTCCACCAGGCGCTCGAACGGCAACTCCTGATGGGCCTGGGCGCCCAGGGCGTGCTCCTTGATGCTTTGCAGCAACTCGGTGATGCGGGTTTGCCCGGTCAGCTCGGTGCGCAGCACCTGGGTGTTGACGAAGAAACCGATCAACCCTTCGACTTCAGTGCGGTTGCGGTTGGCGATCGGCACGCCGACGCGGATATCGTGCTGCCCGGTGTAGCGATGCAGCAACACGTTGAAAGCACCGAGCAACAGCATGAACAGGGTGACGTTGTGTTTTTGCGCGCAGCTGCGCAGCTGCATGGCCAGCGCAGGCTCAATCGCGAAATTGTGGCGTGTGCCCTGGTAGCTCGGCATCGCCGGACGCGGGCGGTCGGTGGGCAGCTCCAGCACCGGGTGCTCATCGCCCAGGCGCGCTTGCCAGTAATCCAGTTGGCGCGCCTGCTCCCCCGCTTCCAGCCAGCGGCGCTGCCACAGGGCGTAATCGCTGTACTGGATCGGCAAGGCCGGCAGTTGCGGGGGTTCGTTGCGCTCGTGGGCGTCGTAGCAGCGGATGAACTCGTCGATCAGCACATTCATCGACCAGCCATCGGAGACGATGTGGTGCAGGGTCAGCAGCAGCACGTGTTCCTGCGCGTCGAGCTTGAGCAATTGCACGCGCAGCAGCGGACCGTTTTCCAGGTCGAAGGGCAACAGCGATTGGCGGGTCGCGGCCTCGTTAACGGCCTGTTCGCGCGCGGGGGCGTCCAAGTGGCTAAAGTCGAGTTGCTCGACGGTCAACGGCGTGTCCGCCGGCACTTGCAACAGGCGCTCGTCTGCCTGGCGCTGGAACGCTGTGCGCAGGGTTTCGTGGCGCGCGACCAGGCTGGCGAACGCCTGCTCCAGCGCGCAGAGGCTCAACGCCCCTTTGAGTCGCACTGCACCCGGCAGGTTGTAGGCGCCGCTGGCCGGGTCCAATTGCCAGAGAAACCACATGCGCTGCTGCGCGTAGGACAGTGCCTGACGATCCTGCGCCTCCACCCCTGCCGGAATCGGAAACCGGGAAAAATCCACGCCTTCTTTCTGCAAGGCCTGCAGGAACAATTGGCGCTTTTCCAGGGGCAACCCGATAAACCGGCGAGCAAGTTTCAAGGAGTCTTCAGCATTCATTTCTTGGAGTCCGGAGCAATAGGCAGGAAGCACAAAGGCACGTCGTCCCTATAAAACGAACCGGAGAGGGAAAAATTAGCGGGGGATGGATGGCCTGGAACGAGGTGTCTTCAAGGGTTACTTCAAACGCGGGAAGACGAACCGATCACGCGCTGGCATTGACGAACACCACCTTTTGCAACTAAATCCAGTTACACACCGGGAGCACTGTGTCCAAAAATGAAAAGCTGCTCGCCAAACTGCTCAACGAACACATGGCATTCACCTGGCCCGCCAGGCTTTGCAAGCGTTTTTGCAACACCACAGTGCAAATACTTCCCCGGCGATTGGCTGACTATCCCAACCGCCGATACCCCAACACCGCTGCCCCCAGCACCACCGCCCCCGCCACCAACGCGACCCAGAACCCGCTGGTGGCGCCAAAGTGGTCGATCATCCAACCGGAACTGGCGGCACCAATGGCCACGCCGATGCTGAGGCCGGTGATCAGCCAGGTCATGCCTTCGGTCAGGCGGCTGGCCGGCACGATCTGCTCCACCAGGGCCATGGCTACGATCAGGGTTGGCGCGAAGAACAGCCCGGAAATAAAGATCGCCACCGCCAGCCCTGGGATGTTGGTCACCAGCAGCAACGGCAAGGTGGTCAATGCCGTGGCGACACCGCAGAACAGGAACTGTCGCGGCAACGGCGCCTTGAGTTTCAGGGTGCCGAACGCCAGCCCCGCCAGGCACGAACCGATGGCGTACACCGACAGCGCGATACTTGCCGCCGCTGGCTGGCCCTGATGCTGGGCGAAAGCGACGCTGACCACGTCCACCACGCCGACGATCACCCCCATGGCCAGCAGCAGGATCATCAGGATCAGCACCGGCGGTGACGCGATCAGCCAGCGGCCGTGATGGTCCTGATGTTCATGGACGGGAGGCTCGGTCGCGCGTTGCAATACAAACGTGGTAACGCCCACCGCCAGCAACAACGCCGCCACCAAGGGCCCCGCCTCCGGGAACAGCGCCACGCTCAGCCCCACCGAGATCGGCGGGCCGATGATGAAGCACACTTCATCCAGTACCGACTCCAGGGCAAAGGCGGTCTGCAGCTTGGGCTGGCCTCGGTACACCTCGGTCCAGCGTGCGCGCACCATGGCCGACATGTTGGGCATGCAACCGGCCAGGGCCGCGAACAGGAACAGCGTCCAGTTCGGCGCCTGCAAGCGGGTGCACAGCAGCAACATCAACAACGCCCCGCCGCCGATCAGCGCGGCAATCGGCAGCACCCGGCCCTGGCTGTAGCGGTCCACCAGGCGTGAGACCTGCGGCGCACAAAATGCCGTGGCCAAGGCAAACACCGCCGCCACCGAGCCCGCCAGGCCGTAACCGCCGTGCACCTGCGAAAGCATGGTGATCAAGCCAATCCCGGTCATCGACACCGGCATGCGCGCCAGCATCCCCGCCAGTACAAAAGCCCGGGCGCCTGGGACCTGGAACAGCTCGGCGTAAGGGTTTGCCATCCTGATGGACCTCTTCCTGAATGCCTGCAACTTGCTATCTGCAATGAGCGAGGCAAAATACATACGGTGCGTATGTCACAAATCATGCGTAACATACGCAGCGTATGTCAATCTTTGCCTTGCCCAATGTGAGCCCTACCATGAGCCGAGCCCGTGCCGAAATGATCGAAGACACCCGCGCACGCCTGATCGCCAGCGCCCGCAAGGCCTTCGCCACCCAAGGCTATGCGAACACGTCGATGGACGATTTTACCGCCCGCGCCGGCCTGACGCGGGGCGCGTTGTACCATCACTTTGGTGACAAAAAGGGGCTGCTAGCCGCCGTGGTGGCCCAGCTCGACAGTGAGATGGACAGCCGTTTGCAGCGTATTACAGACGAAGCCGCAGACCCGTGGGGCGGCTTTTGCGAACGTTGCCGCGCCTATTTGCGCATGGCCCAGGACGGCGAGATCCAGCGCATCGTGTTGCAGGATGCGCCAGCCGTATTGGGCGACACCGGCTCCCAGCAATGTTGTGTTGAATCGTTGCGCCAACGACTGGAAGCGCTGATGCAGGCCGGTGTGATCCACCACGCTCCGAGCGTCGCACTGGCGCAATTGATCAATGGCAGCCTGGTCAACACCGCCCTGTGGATTGCCCGCGATGAACACCCGGGCGACCGCCTGAAGCAAGGGTTGCAGGCACTCGAGTTGTTGCTGCGCGGCCTCAGCCTCACACCAACCGCTTGATCTGCTTGTGCCGCCACACCAACCGGTAATAGGCAGTCTGCAATGCCAGCATGGCCAGGTAAGTCACCGGAAACGCCATCCACACCCCTTCCAGGCCAAAGTGGGCGTTGAGCAGGTACGCCATCGGCAGCTCGACGCACAGCACACAGAAGATCGAGATGATCACCGGCATCAGCACCACGCCGCTGGCGCGCATGATCCCGCCGATCACGGCCTGGAAACCGAACACCAGGATGCTCCACAGCATGATGTGCAGCAGGTGTTCGGCGTTGACCCGCGCCGCGTCGTCGGTGATGAATAGGCCGAGCAACCAGTGCGACAGGACGTAACCCAGCACGATCAGGCCGCCGGTGAGGCATGTATTGATCAATAAGCCGGTGCGCAGGATCGGGCCGATGCGCTCCAGACGCCCGGCGCCAATCGCCTGTGCGCCAAGGATCGACGCCGTGATGGCAATCGATAGCGCCGGGAATTGCACGTAGTTGACGATTTGCGTCACCGCGCCATAGGCCGCCGTGGCCTGTGAGCCATGGCTGTTGACCAGGGCGAGGATGACCAATTCTGACAGCGACAGCACCACCATCTGCAGGCCGGTGGGCAAGCCGATGCGCAGGACTTTGCCGAGAATCACGCGGTCCAGCCGCAAGGCCGCGAGCAGTTCGCGATCTGGCGCCATCACATGGTTTTTATGCCGCAGTCTCAAGATCAGAAACAGCATGGCCAACGCGTTACCTACCAGCCCCGCATACACCGCGCTCTGGATGCCCAGGGGTGGCAAGCCGACCCAGCCGCGAATCAGCGCCGGCGTCAGCAGCAGGCCGACCAGGGTCGAAACCATCAGCGCCAGCAACGGCGATAGCGTGTCGCTGACGCCGCGCAGCAACTGGGTGTAGAGGATGAACACCAGCAGCAACGGCATGATCAGCATCATTTTTTGGGCATAGCCCACCGCATCGTCCAGCACATCAACCGGCGTGCCGAGCGCCTGCAACGCCGGACGCGCAAACAGGCTACCCAGCACAGCCGCAATCAGGCCTACCAGCGCGCCCAGGGTCAGGGTGGCGCCGGTAATCGCCTTGACCATCCCCGTCTCCTGCGCCCCCCAGGCCTGGCCGATCAACACCGAGGCGCCCGCCCCCAGGCCGATCACCAGGGCAATAAAGAAGAAGACGATGGGAAACATCCCCGACACCGCTGCCAACGCCTGGGTGCCGAGCATCTGCCCGACATAGATGCCGTTGAGGGTGCCAGAGAAACTTTGCAGGAAGTTGGACAGCACCATCGGCGCCAGAAAGATCAGGTAGACCTGCCACAGCGGGCGTTGCAAGGAGCTTTGCATGAAAAACAGGGCCTCGGAAAACTAAAGCGTCCGAGGGTTATACCGGAAGTGGATCCCATCTTCCTGTGCTTTCGGGTTCAACCACCAGACCGGCGTTGCGCACCGTCGCACGCAGGTGTCGGGCATGCCCTTGCAACAGGCATTCGGCAATCGCCGGTTCCAGTTCGACACGCACGCGTCTAGCCAGCGCTCGAGCGCCAAATCGCACGTCGTGCTCACGGCACAACCAAGCCCGCGCCTGCTCATCCAGCACCAACGAACGCTGTTGCGTCGCCAGGCGCTGGTTAAGTTTGCCCAGTTCCACCGCCAGCAGTGCCTCCAGCCACTGCGCGTCGATGGGCTCGAACATCAGGATACGGTCGATACGGTTGAGAAATTCCGGCTCGAAATGCCCATGCAACGCCTCTTCCAGCACCTGCGCCTCCTTGCGGGCAAACACGCGCAACAGGCGTCGCCAACCCTGGGTAAAACGCAGGCGATGCCGGCGTGCCTGTTGCGCGCCGACATTGCTGGTCATGAAGACCAGGCTGTTGCGAAAGTCCAACGTGCGCGTGCCACCGGCCAAGGCCAACTGGCCGTTTTCCAGTATGCCAAGCAAGCTGCGCACCACCTGCGGGCTGGCTTTTTCCAGTTCGTCGAACAGCACGATCCCCGGCCGGCTATAGGCGCCCTGGATCAGCTCACTGTTGAACAGGCTGATGCCCTCTTTGCTGCCCACATACCCAGGCGGCGCGCCGGTCAGGGCGGCGGCATAATGCTCCTGGGCCAGGGTGTGCATGTCGATGCGGCAAAAACCATCGGCGCGACCGTGCAGCGCCTGGGCCAGCACGCGCACGATTTCAGTCTTGCCGACCCCGGTCGGTCCCATGAACAGGTTGACGCTCAGCGGTCGGTCGCGTTCGCCGATATCGGCCTTGACCACCTTGAGCATCCCCTCCACCTGCACCAGCACCGCCTCCTGGCCGACGATCCGGCTGCGCAGCAGGGCCATCACCTGGGCCGGTTCAAAGGTAAAGCGCATGCCCTACCCCGCCGTCTTTTCTTGACCGCCGTGGGGCAATTGCCCCACCGGGCACTCGGCAACGCCTACCGTGCTGCGAGTAATTTTCTCCACGTTTTCCTGGGCTTTCTGCGCGTCCAACACCCAGGTGCGGTAGAACTCGAATGGGCAATCCGCCACGCCCTTGTCGCCATCGCCCGAGGCATGCATGCCGGTGTAGCCGCGGTGCAGCAGCTTGAACAGATGGTTCTGCGACTGGTCATTAGCCCGTGCATCGCGGATCTGCGACACCGACAGCTGCGCATACTGAATGCCCATTTCCTCCTCGCCACACTCGCCCAGGGTGCGCCCATCAAAGCCGATGATCGCCGAGTGGCCGAAGTACGAATACACCCCGTCGAACCCGGCCGCGTTGGCCACCGCCACATAGCAGTTATTGGCCCAGGCCATGCTCTTGGACATCTGCACCTGCTGCTCCTTGGCCGGGTACATATAGCCCTGGCAACGCACGATCAGCTCGGCACCCTTCATTGCACAATCGCGCCAGATCTCCGGGTAGTTGCCGTCGTCGCAGATGATCAGGCTGATCTTCATGCCCTTAGGCCCGTCGCACACGTAGGTGCGATCACCTGGGTACCACCCCTCGATGGGGCACCAGGGAATGCACTTGCGATAACGCTGCACGATCTCGCCAAGGTTATTGATCAACACCAGAGTGTTGTAGGGTGCCTTGTGCGGATGTTCCTCGTGGCGCTCACCGGTCAGGGAGAACACGCCCCAGGTATTCGCCTGGCGGCAGGCCGCGGAGAAAATCGCGGTCTCCTCGCCGGGAATGCTCGCGGCGGTGGCCATCATCTCATCGTGGTCGTACATGATGCCCATGGTGCTGTATTCCGGGAACACCACCAGGTCCATGCCGGGCAGTCCTTGCTTCATGCCGACAATGATCTCGGCAATCTTCTTCGCGTTGTCGATGACCTCGGCCTTGCTGTGCAGGCGCGGCATCTTGTAGTTCACCACTGCTACACCGACGGTGTCCGGGCTGCTGGAAATGTCGCCATGGCGCATTACGACGCTCCTGTTCTAGTGACTGATCATCCACGGCCGTGGGCCGGTCTTGGTCTTGAGCCCCAAGGGGTTGGCCTTGCTGGGCTCTACCTTTTTGCGGGTACCGCAGCAACTGCAACCCGCCGGGTGTTGGCGGCTTTGCTGGTATTCGCCGACCGTTTGCGGCGCATGGGCACTGCGCTCGTTGCCGGCGATAGCCTTGCGCTGGTTGGCCGACAGCGTTTGCAGCGCCGGGGCCGACACCCGCAACTGACCGCCCGGCCCTGCGCAGCAAGGGCATTGGCAGGGCTCGTTACGCTGCGCCATTGGGCGCAGCAGGGTGAAGGTGCCGCAGGTGTCGCAGGCGTATTCGTAGGTCGGCATGGCTACAGGTCCGGCGCAATGGGCAGGTCGATGCTGCCGTCGAGGAACTTGGTCGGGCCGCTGGCATTGGGGCTGATATCGAACTCGAAGATTTCCGTGGGCAGCCACAAGGTCGCACAGGCGTTCGGGATGTCCACCACACCGCTGATGTGTCCCTGCACCGGCGCCGAGCCGAGCAGCGCATACCCCTGTGCCGGCGAATAGCCGAACTTGGTCAGGTAGTTGATCGCATTCAGGCACGCCTGGCGGTAGGCGACATTGACGTCCAGGTAGTGCTGCTGACCCTGTTCGTCCACCGAGATACCTTCGAAAATCAGGTAATTCTTGTAATTGGGCGTAATCGGGCTCGGCTTGAACACGGGGTTCTTGATCCCGTACTTGGCCATGCCGCCCTTGATCAGTTCGACCTTCATGTGCACCCAGCCCGCCATCTCGATCGCGCCGCAAAAAGTGATCTCGCCATCGCCCTGGCTGAAGTGCAGGTCGCCCACCGACAGACCGGCGCCATTGACGTAGACCGGGAAGAAGATCTTCGAGCCCCGCGACAGATCCTTGATATCGCAGTTACCGCCATGCTCACGCGGCGGCACCGTGCGCGCGCCGGTCGCCGCCGCGTCATCACGGGCCTGGCCGGTGAGCTTGCCCATATGAGCGGTGGCGGCCAACGGTGCGTTGGCCAGCGGCGGAACGCGAGTCGGGTTGGTGTCAATCAGCTCCTGCTCGCGACGGTTCCAGTCGGCGAGCATTACCGGGTCGGGCAGGCAGCCAATCAAGCCAGGATGGATCAGCCCGGCAAAGTTCACCCCGGGGATGTGCCGCGAGCTGGTGAACATGCCTTTGAAGTCCCAGATGGCTTTCTGCGCGCTGGGGAAGTGATCGGTGAGAAAGCCACCGCCGTTCTGACGCGAGAAGAAACCGTTGAAGCCCCACTGGGAGTCGGCCTTGGCACCGATATCCAGCAAGTCCACCACCAGCAGGTCGCCCGGTTCGGCACCGTGGACCCCCACAGGGCCCGACAGGTAATGCACGGTAGACAAGTCCACATCGCGCACATCGCTGGCGTCATCGTTGTTCTTGATCGCGCCGGCAGTCCAATCATAGGTTTCCAGGATGAAGTCATCGCCCGGCTTGACCCAGCAGGCCATCGGGATATCCGGGTGCCAGCGGTTATGGATTTGCTCGTTCTCGGTGACAGGCTGGTTGAGGTCGACTTTGATCAGCGGTTCAGTCATGGACTGGCTCCTGGACGGATGACGGGTGCGTGAGATCCAGTCTCGGGCGGCCAGGGAAAACGGGAAATACGTTGGATGACGTATGAACGAGGTTGTCGCGGTTTTATTCCATCAATTCGCTCGATGACAGTTTCAGTATTTACTGATTGGACGCTCGGCCGGCGGGTCGTTAGATTTCACCACAAGATAGCGTTTAGCCATCACCTCTACCCCCTTCTATATCGAGCTTTCCATGAAAAAACCTGTCTCGCTGGCGATGCGCATCGGCCTGGGCTTCGCGTCCACCCTGTCGCTACTCGTGCTGATCACCGCCGTGGGTATTCAACGCGTGGGTTTTATCGACAGCACACTCAAGGACGTCGGTGAAAAAGCCGCCGTGGTCCAGCGCTACGCGATCAACTTCCGTGGCAGCGTGCACAACCGCGCCATCGCCATTCGCGACGCGGTACTGGTCAAGGATGAGCCGACGCTCAACCGCCACCTGGCCGAGATCGACCAGCTCAAGCGCGATTACCAGGACTCCGCCGCGAGCATGGATCGCCTGTTCGCCAACACTGCCGCCAGCGCCGAGGAGACCCGCCTGCTGAGCGATATCAAGGCCATCGAGACCCAGGCGCTGGCCTCCACCGAACGCGTGATCAACCTGCGTCGCAGCAATGACATCGCCGGCGCCCAGGACTTGCTGTTGGTCCAGGCCTCGGCCCACTACACCGAGTGGCTCAAGCGCGTGAATGCGCTGATCGACTTCGAAGAAGCGCAAATCAAGCAACGCCTGGACACCGTGCAATCGACCGCCAGCAACTTTGCCGTGCTGATGGTGCTGGCCAGCGCCGTCGCGATTATCTTGAGCGTGCTGGTGTCGCTGCTGATTATCCGCAAGGTCAAGGCCACCCTCGGTGCCGAGCCGGAAGAAGTCGCCGAGGCGATCCGCCGCCTGGCCAATGGCGAACTGAACCAGCCCATCGACACCCGCTACCCCGACAGCGTGATGGGCATCCTGAAAAACGCCCTGGCACGCCTGGGCGACACCATCACCGAAGTGCGCTCGGCAGCCCAGGCGCTGCGCCACGCCTCGGTCACGCTGGTGTCGGTAGCCAGTGACAACCGCCAGCAGATCACTCTGCAAACCAGCGAAGCCCAGCACGTTGCGGCCGCGATCACGCAAATGGCCGCCTCGGTCAGCGAAGTCTCGGGCTACGCTTCCGCTGCGTCCAAGGCGACCATCCTGGCCGACGCCGAAGTGGACAGCGGCCACCGCCTGGTGGGCGAAGTGAGCGTGGCTATCGAGGAATTGGCGACGATCCTCGACGAGGCCACCCACCGGGTCAACCAGGTGTCCAGCGACAGTGAGCACATCGAAACCGTGATCGAAGTGATCAACGCCATCGCCGCCCAGACCAACCTGCTGGCACTCAACGCCGCCATTGAAGCCGCACGCGCCGGTGAACACGGCCGAGGCTTCGCGGTGGTGGCCGATGAAGTGCGCTCCCTGGCGACGCGCACCCAAGAGTCCACCCAGGAAATCCGCGACATGATCGGCAAGCTGCAAACCGGCACCCAGGACGCCGCCGACATCATGCAACGCAGCCGCAGCCTGGCCCAGGTCACCGTGGCGCAAACCCGTGACTCGCAAGTGGCGCTGGGCAAGATCAGCCAGGAAGTGGGCGCGATCAACGCGATGAACGCGCAGATTGCCAGTGCCTCGGTGCAGCAAAGCGTCGCTGCAGAAGAAGTGGCGCAGAACGTTACGCGCATTCACAGCTCTACCGTGCAATCGGCGGCCGGTTCCGAGCAGGTCGAAAACGCCAATCACGAACTGGCGGAGCTGGCGGATCGCTTGAGCACCAAGGTGGCGTTTTTCAACGTGGCCTAGCGTTTGTCGCGTTTCATCTGCATGGTCAGGGTGAAACGGTCTGCCGGGTAGACCGTTTCCGACACTGCAATTACGCCACCCGCCTCATCACGGTACTGGCGGATGATATTCAGCCCCAGCGCGCCGCTCTGTGCCTTGAGCCTGGCGGCCAATTCGGCCGATAGCTGTACCGGCCGCACCTGCTGGTCCACCACATCGATATGCCGCGCGAACGCCTTGCCGATCAGCGCGGCGATCAGTTCATCCGGGTGCTTGCGCGCTTCGGGAATCACCTCGGCAAAGGTTTGCTCGGCGTAGACGTCGGTCCAGCACAACGGCGCGTTGCCGGCGCTGGCATCGACCTTGATGCTCGACACGCAGAAGTAATGCCCGCCCGGCTCCAGGCCGAGGCGCCGGGCCAGGGCGATGTCGGCAACAAACTCGCGCACGGCCTGGATATCACGGATGTGGGTTTCGGCCACCTGCACCAGGTCGGCCACCGACGCCATTGCCTGGGAATACCCGCCCTGGGGTGAAGCCGCTTCGACCCGCGTGCCTACGCGCTTGCGCCGCGAGACCATGCCCTGCCCCTGCAACTGGTCGATGGCCGCGCGCACGGTGTGCCGGCTCACTGCATACAGCGAGCAGAGCTCGAACTCAGTCGGCAACAACGACCCCACCGGGTAATGGCCGCTGCCTATCCGGTCGATCAAGTCCTTGGCAACCGCCGCATAACGCCTCTGGCTCACGCTTTCCATTTTTACCCTCGTTGGTCAGTTGACAGTGTATCAGCACAGGCGTAATCATAATGTACGGACATATTAAATATGTATGTTTTAAAAATAACAATTAGGATTTTTCCATGTCGAGTACCGTTTTTGATTCCGCCCTGTTCCGCGACATGTTCGGCACCGCCGAAATGCGCGGCGTGTTCTCCGATAAAGCTCTGATCGAACGCTACATTGAAGTGGAAGTGGCGCTGGCACGTGCCGAAGCGCGCTGCGGCGTGATCCCGGCCGACGCGGCCGAGCAGATCGCCGCGCTGTCACAGTACGAAGCCTTGGACCTGGCGCTGATGCAGCACGAGACCGAGATCGTCGGTTATCCGATCCTGCCGCTGGTGGAACAACTGTCGAAGATCTGCGGCGACGCCGGCCGCTATGTGCATTGGGGCGCGACCACCCAGGACATCATGGACACCGCCGTGGTCCTGCAGGTACGCGCCGCGCTGGCCATCGTCGAGCGTGATATCCACACCGTACGCGGCCTGCTCGCCGGCCTGGCCGAGCGTTATCGCGACACCCCCATGGCCGGTCGCACGCACTTGCAGCACGCGCTGCCGATCACCTTCGGCTACAAGTGCGCGGTGTGGCTGAGCATGTTCGACCGCCACGCCGAGCGCTTGGTGGAACTGCGTCCACGCGTCGAAATCGGCCAGTTTGCCGGGGCCGCGGGCACCCTCGCCTCCCTGGGCGACAAGGGCCTCGCGGTGCAGGAAGCGCTGATGGCTGAACTCGACCTGGGCGTACCGCAAGCCACCTGGCATGTGGCCCGTGATGGGCTGGCCGAAACCCTGAACTTCCTCGGGTTGGTCACCGGCTCCCTGGGCAAGATCGCCCTCGACATCATGATGATGATGACCAGCGAACTGGGCGAAGTGTACGAGCCTTTCGTCAAGGGTCGTGGCGCCAGCAGTACCATGCCGCAAAAGCGCAACCCGATTTCCTGCGAGCTGATGTACGCCGCCGCCAAGGGCGTGCGCCAACACGCGGGGCTGATGCTGGACGCGATGATCCAGGACTTCGAACGCTCCACCGGCCCTTGGCAGGCGGAGTGGATAGCCATCCCCGAAGCCTTCGCCCTCAGCGCCGCGTCACTCGGCCAGGCGACCTTCATGCTCGCCGGCCTGGAAGTGCGCCCCGAGCGCATGCGAAAAAACCTCGACATGACCCAGGGCCTGATTGTCGCCGAGGCCGTGATGATGGGCCTCGCTCCGGCCCTTGGCCGTCAAGTGGCCCACGACGTGGTGTATGCGGCTTGCCGCCTGGCCAACGAGCAGGGCACCAGCCTGCTTGACGCCCTGCTCGCCCAGGGCGAGGCCACTGCGCAACTGGACCTGGCCGAGCTGCAACGCCTGACCGATCCCGCCAACTACCTGGGGCTGGCGCCGCAGATGGTGGATATCGCGCTAGCGCGCCAGGGCGCCGTGAAACGCTGACGCCAACGCTAATGAAGACCCAACGGTGGGAGCGGGCTTGCGCGCGAATGCGGTGCCTCAGTCAACCCAAGCATCAATTGACAGAGCGCTTT
>Ga0065714_10002460_pt1 | contig 16953 bp, 14 predicted proteins | sample MisRhiReplicate2_FD_59101 | JGI IMG/M metagenome (GOLD analysis project Ga0065714, IMG submission 59101) | Miscanthus rhizosphere microbial communities from Kellogg Biological Station, MSU, sample Rhizosphere Soil Replicate 2: eDNA_1 v2... | ecosystem: Host-associated > Plants > Roots >...
TATGGCCCGTTCGCGCAAGCAGGACGTGATTTTCTCCCTGCTCAAGAAGCACGCGAAAAGCGGCGAGGAAATCTCCGGTGATGGCGTGCTGGAGATTCTCCAGGACGGCTTCGGCTTCCTTCGCTCCGCAGACGCTTCCTATCTCGCCGGCCCAGACGATATCTACGTCTCGCCGAGCCAGATCCGTCGCTTCAACTTGCGCACCGGTGACACCATCGTTGGCAAGATCCGCCCTCCGAAGGAAGGCGANCGTTANTTCGCCCTGCTCAAGGTCGACACGATCAACTTCGACCGTCCGGAAAACGCGAAAAACAAGATTCTCTTCGAGAACCTGACCCCGCTGTTTCCGACCGTGCGCATGAAGATGGAGGCCGGCAACGGTTCCACCGAAGACCTCACCGGTCGTGTCATCGACCTGTGCGCACCCATCGGCAAAGGTCAGCGTGGCCTGATCGTGGCGCCGCCGAAAGCGGGCAAGACGATCATGCTGCAGAACATCGCGGCCAACATCGCCCGTAACAACCCTGAAGTTCACCTGATCGTGCTGCTGATCGACGAACGTCCGGAAGAAGTGACCGAGATGCAGCGCACCGTGCGCGGCGAAGTGGTCGCCTCGACGTTCGACGAGCCGCCGACCCGCCACGTGCAGGTTGCCGAAATGGTGATCGAGAAGGCCAAGCGCCTGGTCGAGCACAAGAAGGACGTGGTGATCCTGCTGGACTCCATCACCCGTCTGGCCCGTGCCTACAACACCGTGATCCCGAGCTCCGGCAAGGTGCTGACCGGTGGTGTCGATGCCCACGCGCTGGAAAAACCGAAGCGTTTCTTCGGCGCCGCGCGGAACATCGAGGAAGGCGGTTCGCTGACCATCATCGCCACCGCGCTGGTTGAAACCGGTTCGAAGATGGACGAAGTGATCTACGAGGAATTCAAGGGCACCGGCAACATGGAGCTGCCTCTGGATCGCCGTATTGCCGAGAAGCGTGTATTCCCGGCCATCAACATCAACCGTTCCGGCACACGCCGCGAAGAGTTGCTGACCGCCGACGACGAGTTGCAGCGCATGTGGATCCTGCGCAAGCTGCTGCATCCGATGGATGAAGTCGCCGCCATCGAGTTCCTGGTCGACAAGCTGAAGACGACCAAGACCAACGACGAGTTCTTCCTGTCGATGAAACGCAAGTAACACGAAGCAACGCTTCAAAAAAAGAGCGCCCTGAATAGGGGCGCTCTTTTTTTTGCTGAAGTTTGTATCAAAATCGACACTTTTAAAGGCCGGCAGTGTCCTTGCTGTTGGCATTGTATATTTCAAGGCAAGGAGCGTTATGCACACGTTTGGCAATCGCCGTGATATCGACGGCTTGAGGGCCTTGGCTGTTATCCCGGTGGTGTTGTTTCATTTCGGCTTCAGCACGTTCAGCGGCGGCTTTGTCGGCGTCGATATCTTCTTTGTCATTTCCGGGTTCCTGATAACCAGCATCCTGTTCCGTGAAATCAGTGCGCAGCGTTTCAGCTTCGTCGATTTCTGGGCCCGACGTGCGCGACGTATCCTTCCGGCTTTGAGCCTGGTGCTGTTGGTAACCTTGGCATTGGGCTGGGCGCTGCTGACGGCAAAGGACTTTTCGGAACTTGGCCGGACGGTTCGTTATCAGTCGCTGTTCATTTCAAACATCTTGTTCATGCGTGAAGACGGCTACTTCGAGCCGGCATCTGACCTGAAGCCACTGCTTCATACCTGGTCATTGGCTGTCGAGGAGCAGTACTACATTTTCTTTCCGTTGCTGATGGTGGTGTTGATGCGTCAAGTCCGTCATTGGCGCTGGATGCTGTTTGCCGTCTTGCTGATTTCCTTCGGGCTGAACATCGCTTACATCGACCGCAAGCCCGACGTCGCTTTTTTCTCGTTGCCGACACGTGCCTGGGAGCTGTTGTGCGGTGCGATGCTCGCGGTATTGCCCACCTCCAGACACGCTGTGAGGCCGTGGCTCTATCAGTTGGCGGGTGTGGCCGGGTTGGCGGCGGTGCTGCTGGCTGTTTTCACCTTTGACAGGACCACGACGTTCCCGGGTTGGGCCGCTCTACTGCCTGTTCTCGGCGCCACCGCGCTGATCTGGTCCGGGGCGCAGGGTTCGACCTGGGTCGCTCAACTGCTCGGTGCCAGGGTGCTCGTCTGGATTGGTTTGATTTCCTATTCCCTTTACCTGTGGCATTGGCCGGTCTATGTCTATGCCAATGCTGTTTCCATCGACGGTATCGAGCATCTGGAGGCGCTGGGCTGGATGCTGCTGGCGTTGAGTCTTGCCTGGCTGAGCTGGCGCTTCGTCGAACTTCCGTTTCGTGAGAAACGCTTGCTGCCCGGACGCAAACCTGTGTTGGTAGGAGGCTTGCTGGCGATGGTTGCCCTGGCGGTGACAGGCTCGGTGGTGCGTTCGGCGGATGGCTTTCCACAACGCCTTACCGGCAAGGCGCTGGAATATGCGCAGGCGCTGGATTGGAAGGCCGGGCAGATGGAATGCATGCTGGTGACCTCGGACAAGAGTCTGGACAAGGCGTGCCTGATTGGCGGGAACAAAGAAACCCCGGCGACTCAACTGTTCTGGGGTGACAGCCATGCCGCGGCGTTATTGCCGGCGATTGAAGATAACGCCACACGTGAGGGGCGCCCGGTATGGCTCTACAGCATGAGCGCCTGCCCGCCGATCCTGAGCGACGATCTGCGTCAGCGTTGCAGGGATTTTAACGAAAACACCATGGAGCAGGTTCGCCGCCTGCAGATCAAGGATGTGGTGCTGGCTTCCAATTGGAGTCTTTACGTCTACGGTCGCGAGGATGGCGACAAGAAGGTGTTGCTCAACCCTCGTGACAACAGGGTCGAGGCCGAGGCGCGTATGGCTACGGCGCTCAAGGCACGGGTGGCAATGTTGAGGGAGGCGGGCGTGCAAGTGTGGTTGTTCAAGGAAGTCCCGTTGCAGCGCAAGGGGGCTATCAGTCGATTGACCAGCCTGGCCCGTGTCGGGCGTTCAGCCGAGGGGTTGGGGCGTCCACTCCAGGAACACTTGGCACGCCAGGGGTTTCTAAGTGCCTTGTTCGATTCGATGAGCGCTGCCGATCCGGGTGTGCATGTCATCGACCCGACCCCGCTGATGTGTTCGGGTCAAATCTGCAGCATAGAGGTCAACGGCTATTCTCAGTACAGGGACGAGGATCATCTGTCTGACCTTGGCAGCGCCCGGCTGAGTCCATTGTTTACCCCAATGCTGCTGGGTACGACTGACAATTGATCGCGGCCATGCATGCTCGGGCTGCTGTTTGGACGTTAGAGCAGGTAGGATGTACGCCTATTTTCGGGGTGGCATCTCAATGAAATTCAAGGATCTTCGGGATTTCGTGCAGCAGCTTGAGCAGCGCGGCGAGTTGAAACGCATCCAGGTTCCGATCTCTCCAGTGCTGGAGATGACGGAAGTCTGCGACCGCACGCTTCGGGCCAAAGGCCCGGCGCTGTTGTTCGAAAACCCGACGGGCTACGACATTCCGGTCTTGGGCAACCTGTTCGGCACGCCGGAGCGCGTGGCCATGGGCATGGGCGCCGAAGCCGTCAGCGAACTGCGCGAAATCGGCAAGCTACTGGCGTTCCTCAAGGAGCCCGAGCCGCCCAAAGGCCTGAAGGACGCTTGGTCCAAACTGCCGATTTTCCGCAAGATCATTTCCATGGCGCCGAAAGTCGTCAAGGACGCGGTTTGCCAGGAAGTGGTGATCGAGGGCGACGATGTCGACCTGGCCATGCTCCCGGTGCAGACCTGCTGGCCGGGCGACGTGGCGCCGCTGATCACCTGGGGCCTGACCGTTACCAAAGGCCCGAACAAGGATCGCCAGAACCTGGGCATCTATCGTCAGCAGGTGATTGGCCGCAACAAGGTCATCATGCGCTGGCTGAGCCATCGGGGCGGTGCGCTGGACTACCGTGAGTGGTGTGAAAAACACCCCGGCCAGCCATTCCCGGTGTCGGTGGCCCTGGGCGCGGACCCGGCGACTATCCTCGGCGCCGTCACGCCGGTGCCCGACAGCCTCTCCGAATATGCGTTCGCCGGCCTGTTGCGAGGCAACCGCACCGAGCTGGTGAAATGCCGCGGCAACGACCTGCAAGTGCCGGCCACCGCCGAGATCATCCTCGAAGGGGTGATCCATCCTGGTGAAATGGCTGATGAAGGTCCGTACGGCGACCACACCGGTTACTACAACGAAGTTGACAGCTTCCCGGTGTTCACCGTCGAGCGCATCACCCATCGGATCAAGCCGATTTACCACAGCACCTACACCGGTCGTCCGCCCGATGAGCCGGCTATTCTGGGGGTGGCGTTGAACGAAGTGTTCGTGCCGATCCTGCAGAAGCAGTTTCCGGAAATCACCGATTTCTATTTGCCGCCGGAAGGCTGTTCGTATCGCATGGCCGTGGTGACCATGAAGAAGTCGTATCCGGGGCATGCCAAGCGGGTGATGCTCGGTGTCTGGTCGTTTTTGCGACAGTTCATGTACACCAAGTTCGTTATCGTCACCGACGACGATATCAACGCACGGGACTGGAACGACGTGATCTGGGCCATCACCACGCGCATGGACCCCAAGCGCGACACGGTGATGATCGAGAATACGCCGATCGACTACCTCGACTTCGCCTCGCCGGTGTCCGGCCTGGGGTCGAAGATGGGGCTCGATGCCACGCATAAATGGCCCGGTGAAACCACCCGTGAGTGGGGCCGGGTTATCGTCAAGGATGAGGCCGTTACCCAACGGATCGATGCCATCTGGAATCAGTTAGGAATAGATTGATGCGTGTAACCTTGCAGCCTTCCGGGGCGGTGCTGGAGATCCGGCCCGCCGAGCGGATTCTCGATGGCGCGCGGCGCCTGGGCTATGAATGCCCGCAAAGCTGCCGTAACGGCAACTGCCATGTCTGTGGCGCGTTGTTGGTGGAAGGCCGCGTGGAGCAGGCGGGCGAGGTGCGCGATCATGGTGAGATCTTCACGTGCATCGCCGAGCCGCTGGAGGACTGCGTGGTGTTGTGGGATGGCGTGCTGTCGCCGGGTGAGCTACCGGTACGCAACCTGGCGTGCCAGGTGGTCGAGTGCGCCGACGTGGGGGGCGATGTCTGGCGCGTGCACCTGCGTGCGCCGGCCGGCAAGCCGCCGCGCTATCACGCCGGGCAGTACCTGATGATCGAACGGGAAAACGGCGAAAAATCGGCCTTCTCCCTGGCCTCGGCACCACATTCGGGGCGCGAGCTGCAATTACACGTATTGGTGCGCGAAAGCAGTGCACAAGCCCTGCTGGAGCAACTGCGACGCAACCCCAGCGTGCGTATCGAGATGCCTTTTGGCGACACGCATTTGTCCGAACTGCCGGACGGACCGTTGGTGTTGATCGCCGCCGGAACCGGCATGGCGCAGATGCACAGCCTGATCGAGCATTGCCGGGCAGCGGGTTTCAAGCACCCGGTGCATCTGTATTGGGGTGTGCGGCGGCCGGAAGATTTCTATGAAATCGAGCATTGGGACGAATGGAAAAAACTGCCGAACCTGTTCCTGCATAAAGTCGTCAGCGACTTGTGCGGCTGGGAAGGGCGCTGCGGCATGCTCCACGAAGCCGTGTGCGAGGACATCAGCGATCTTTCCGGCGTGCACGTCTACGCCAGCGGCTCGCCGGCCATGATCTACGCCACGCTCGATGCGCTGGTGGAAGCCGGCATGGACGCCCATCAAATGCGCGCCGACGTGTTTGCGTATGCGCCGCGGGCTTGAGCCACTCTTGAAATTTGCCTGAGGTCTGCTTTTGTGGCGAGGGAATTTCCGCTTTGTGGGAGCAAGGCTTGCCCGCGAAACAGGCAACTTGGTCTCTGAAAGACCGCATCGCTCTCATCGCGGGCAAGCCTTGATCCCACAGGGTTATAGGCCTGACGATATATCTATTCGATATTTAGCGTGCGCACTAGATGTCGTTAAGGTATATGCCAACATCGTAGGCAGGAGTGGCATCCAACTTGCCTTGATCTCTATGTGCGCCAGCATCATGACGGCGCGCGACCGAACTCTTTGACCCGCGAGGAGCCAAACGCTACCGGCCATGACCGCTATCGAATCCGCCATTAGCTGTGCCTTGTACCCGCCACGACTCGAGCTGGGGCCGCAATTGACCCGTGAGCAACTGCTCGCCTCGATGCAATTGACCATGAGCCTCCACCAGGGCGGTCCGGTCTGGCTGTTCGCATACGGTTCATTGATCTGGCGGCCCGAATGCACGGCGGTGGAGCGGATGCGCGGCCGGGTCCATGGTTATCATCGCGGTTTGTACCTGTGGTCCCACGAGCATCGCGGTACACCGGAGTTGCCGGGGCTGGTGTTCGGGCTGGATCGCGGCGGCTCGTGCAGCGGTTTCGCCTACCGATTGCCGGAGGAGAATCTCGAGGACTCGCTGTTTGCCTTGTGGCAACGCGAGATGCCGGTCCCGTCCTATCGCCCGCACTGGCTCAGTTGCCGTCTCGAGGATGGCAGCCGGGTGCAAGCCTTGGGGTTCGTGCTGGAGCGACACCTGCCCAGCTATGCCGGCAACCTGCCGGACCATGTGCTGAGCCAGGTATTTGAAAGCGCCTGTGGGCGTTACGGCACCACTCGCGATTATGTCGAGCAGACCATCCACGCCCTGCGCAGCCACGCCATGCCAGACCGGAATCTGGAGGCGCGGCTCAAGCGCTGCAAATCAGCGCTGGATCAGGCGACCGCTTCGCGGCTCTGACTGGCGATCTGCTTGTGCCACAGGGTTGGCGCGAGGAAGGCCATCGCCAGCAGGCAGGCGACAACCAGTAGGATGAAACCGCCATCCCAGCCGAAATAGTCCACCGTGTAGCCCATCATGGCACTGGCCGCGACCGAACCACCGAGATAACCAAACAGACCGGTAAAGCCGGCAGCCGTGCCCGCCGCTTTCTTGGGCACCAGCTCCAGCGCCTGCAGGCCTACCAGCATGACCGGACCGTAGATCAGAAAGCCGATCGCGAACAGCGAGATCATGTCGACCATCGGGTTGCCCGGCGGATTCAGCCAGTAAACGATCGTCGCAACGGTCACCAATGCCATGAACACCATGCCCGTCAGGCCACGGTTGCCCCGGAAGATCTTGTCCGACATCCACCCGCACAGCAGCGTGCCGGGAATGCCGGCCCACTCGTACAGGAAGTAAGCCCAGGACGTCTTGTCGAAGTTGAAGTGCTTGACCTCTTTAAGGTAGGTCGGCGCCCAATCCAGGATGCCGTAGCGCAACAAGTAGACGAAGACGTTGGCCAGCGCGATGAACCAGAGCATTTTGTTGCGCAGCACGTATTTGACGAAGATGTCCTTGGCGCTGAACTCTTCTTCGTGGCTGGCATCGTAGCCTTCCGGGTAATCGTTCTTGTACTTCTCGATGGGTGGCAAGCCCGTCGATTGCGGCGTGTCGCGCATGACAATGAAGGCAAATACAGCGACCAGCAGCGCCACCGCTGCCGGTACGTAGAACTTGCTGTGCCAGTCGTTGAACCAGCCCATGCCAAGTATCGCCAGTGGACCGATCAGGCCGCCGCCGACGTTGTGGGCGGTGTTCCATACCGAAACCACACCGCCGCGTTCTTTCTGCGACCACCAGTGGACCATGGTGCGCCCGCTAGGTGGCCAACCCATGCCTTGGGCCCAACCGTTGATGAACAACAGGATGAACATCATGGTCACGCTGGAGGTTGCCCACGGTGCGAAACCGAAAACGAACATGACGCCGGCGGACACGATCAGGCCAAAGGGCAGGAAGTAACGAGGGTTGGAGCGGTCGGACACGATGCCCATCAAAAACTTGGAAAGGCCGTAGGCGATCGCGATCGCCGACATCGCCACCCCCAGTTGGCCTTTTGTATAGCCTTGGGCGATCAGATCCGGAAATGCCAGGGTGAAGTTCTTGCGTAGCAGGTAGTAACCCGCATACCCAATGAAAATCCCGGCGAAAATCTGCCAGCGAAGGCGTCGATAGGTGCTGTCTATTTTTTCTTCAGGCAATGGAGCCTGATGTGCGGCAGGGCGAAAGAAAGCAAACATTCAAGAGCTCCAAATTTCTTGTTTTGACTGCGGATGCGAATGTTACAGTTTCGTTACCGAAAATAGCATCGGTTCGCATCAACAAAAAAGCAGGAATGTTGGAGATGTTGTGTTCTTTTATGAACATGTCGCTCAGGTATAACTGAAGGACGGTGTGGGAATGGCGAAACCGGGTCGTAGGGTTACGGCCCGGTATAAAACAATTCAGGTAAGCAATCAGCGAACCTGAATCACCACTTTTCCGACCGCCTTGCGTTGGCCAAGATCATTGATGGCTTGTGCCGCATTGCTCAGCGGGTACACCTGCGACACCAGCGGCTTGAGCTTGCCCTCGGCAAACCAGCCGAACAATTGCTGGAAGTTGGCGGCGTTGTCCTGAGGCTGGCGCTGGGCGAAGGAGCCCCAGAACACACCCACCACGGCGGCGCCCTTGAGCAGGGCCAGGTTCACCGGCAGTTCGGGGATGCGTCCGCTGGCGAAGCCGACCACCAGCAACCGGCCGTTCCAGGCGATGGCGCGGATGGCCTGGTCGAACAGGTCGCCACCCACCGGATCGTAGATCACATCGGCACCCTGGCCGTCGGTGAGACGCTTGATTTCATCCTTCAGGCTGGTTTCGTTGTAGTTGATCAATTCGTCGGCGCCAGCAGCCTTCGCCACGGCGAGTTTCTCTGCGCTGCTGGCGGCAGCGATCACCCGGGCGCCCATGGCTTTGCCGATCTCCACCGCCGCCAGGCCGACACCACCGGATGCGCCGAGCACCAGCAGGGTTTCGCCGGGTTGCAGGTTGGCCCGTTGCTTGAGGGCGTGCATCGAGGTGCCGTACGTCATGCTGAAGGCGGCGGCGGTGTTGAAATCCATGGACGCAGGAATCGGCAACACGTTGTAGCCAGGTACCGCCACCTGTTCGGCAAAGCTGCCCCAGCCGGTCAGCGCCATCACCCGGTCGCCAACCTTCAAGTGGCTGACTTTCTCTCCCACTTCGCTGACCACGCCGGCGGCTTCGCCACCTGGGGAAAACGGGAAGGGTGGCTTGAATTGGTATTTGCCCTCGATGATCAGCGTGTCAGGGAAGTTCACCCCGGCGGCATGCACCTCCAGCAGCACTTCGTTCTTCTTGGCGACGGGGCTGGCGACGTCTTCCAGCACCAGCGAATCGGCGGGGCCGAATTCTTTGCACAGCACGGCTTTCATCAGGGCTATTCCTTTGGGAGTGATGGCCGATAAGTGTAGGTGTGAGAGACAACGGGTCAACGAGCATGCCCTGCCCTGATAGCCGGCTATAAGCTTGTGCTTGAACGGCGGGGCGGTATGCTGGGCCGCAAACCGGATGAGGAATCAATTGTGAAAGCGTGGATCATGTTGATGCTGGCCCTGTCGCTGCCTGTGGCAGCGATGGCCGAAGAGGGCAAGGAAGCGAAGGAAGGTGAGGCGCCGAAGGTCAGCTACATCACCCTCAGCCCACCCTTTGTTGGCAACTATGGGCTCGACGGTTCGGCGAAGCTGAGGGTCTACAAGGCCGATGTGGCCCTGCGTGTGACGGGAGATGCTGCTGCGGCGGCGGTCAAGGCCAATGAGCCGTTGATTCGCAACCAGTTGGTGGCGCTGTTCGCCCAGCAGACCACCGAGGCCATGAATAACCTGGAAGCCAAGGAAAAGCTGCGCCAGGAAGCGTTGAAGCAGACCCAGCAGGTGATGAACGACGAAACCGGCAAGCCGATGGTCGATGACCTGTTGTTCAACAACCTGATCATTCAGTAAACCGGCTCGATCGCAGCCTTTGGCAGTGCCCGGATCTCCTGGCGCTGCCCAAGGCTGCTTTTTTTCGTCAAGACGCCAGGCTTTTCCGAAACCGGGCCAGGGCGATTGCAAAGAACAAAAGCCCGATGGCCGCCAGCGCCAGCAGGTCCGGCCAGATCACGCCAGGGCCGGCATCACGGAACAGGATCGCCGCGCTGAGGCTGACGAAATGCGTCGAGGGCGAGCCTTGCATCACCCATTGCAACCATTGCGGCATGCTGTCCAGCGGTGTGCTGCCGCCCGACAACAGCAGCATCGGGATGATGACCGGGATCGCCAGCAAACCGAACTGCGGCGTCGAACGAGCGAGGGTGGCGAGGAAGATGCCCAGTGAGGTGCTGGCGAACAGGTAGAGTGCGGTCACCAGCAGGAAGAGCACCATGGAGCCGGCGAGAGGTACGCCCAGGGCAAACTTGACGATGATTTCCAGCGACGCCCAGGTGCACAGCACCACTACCAGCAGGTTGCTCCAGATTTTCGCCAGCATGATTTCCAATGCCGTCAGCGGCAGCACCAGCAAGTGGTCGAGGGTACCGTGCTCGCGCTCGCGCAGCAGCGCGGTCCCCGTCAGGATGATGGCCAGGATCGTGATGTTGTTGACGATCTGGATCACTGCCAGGAACCAGCCACCTTCCAGGTTGGTATTGAACAGCGAACGCGTGGTCAGCCTCACGGGTGTTGCTTCGCTCGTTTGTGCCTGGCCGGCGTAGGTCGTCAGTTCCTGTTGGAAAATCCGTCCTATATAGCCGGCGCCCATGAACGCCTGGCTCATGGCCGTGGCGTCGACGTTGAGTTGCAGCGTCGGTTCGCGTCCTGCGAGCAGGTCGGCCTGGAAGTTGGCGGGCACATTAATGACAAAGGTGTAGCGGCCACTGTCCATGACTTTGTCCAGTTCGGCATAGGGCAGGGCCACCGGGTTCTGGAACTCCGGCGGTTGCAGGACCTGGGCCAATTGGCGCGAGAGATGGCTCTGGTCTTCGTCCACTATTGCGACACTGGCGTTGTGGACGCCGATTACCGAACCGGCGGCCGGCATGTAGATCGCCACCGTGAAGGCGTAGCCCAAAAACAGCAGCAGAACGGAGTCGTACCGCAGGCTGGTCAGTTCCTTGAGCCCCAGACGCCAGATATGTGAAAGCGTGTGCATCAGGCCTCCTGCTTTTTCAGCATGATCAGGCTGAGCCCGGTGAAACCCAGGAAAAACCCGCCCAGCGCCAGGCATTGCGGCCATAGCTGGCGCAGATCCAGGGCCTTGGTGAAGGTGCCGACGGCGATATCGAGGAAATAACCGGCGGGAAACAACTGGCCCATCACCGAGGCCGCGCCGTCCAGGGACGAACGCGGCACGATCAGCCCCGAGAACTGGATGGTCGGCAGGCTGGTGATGATCATGGTGCCGAGGATCGCCGCGATCTGGGTGCGGGTGAACGCCGAGATCAGCAGCCCCATGCTGGTGGTCGCCAGTACATAGAGGAGGCCGCCCACCGCCAGCGTCAGGCCGCTGCCCTTGAACGGCACACCGAACAGCCAGCGGTTCATCGCTGTCAGCAGGGCCAGGTTGATCAGGCTGACCGCCAGGTAGGGCACTTGTTTGCCCAGCAGGAACTCCAGGCGGGTCAGCGGCGTGGCGTAGAAATTGGTGATCGAACCCAGCTCCTTCTCCCGCACGATGCCCAGCGCCGTCAACATGGCCGGAATGAACGCCAGGATCAGCGCCATGACCCCAGGGCCGATGGCGTTGACGCTGACCACGTCCTGGTTGTAGCGAAAGCGCGTCTCCAGCGTCGCGCCGGGTTGCCGGTTCGGTGCGCGGCTGCTGAGTTCGGCCAGTTGCTCAAGGTTGGCCTGGTGCACGGCCTGGACGTAGTTGCGACTGGTCTCGGCCCGAAACGGTATGCCGCCGTCCAGCCAGGCGCCCACTGTCGGCTGGCGGCCAGCGTAAAGGTCACGTCCAAACCCAGGGGGGATTTCCAGGGCCAGCTTGATCTCCGAGCGCTGCAAACGTCGATGCAGCTCCTTCGCGTCGCGGATGATCGGCTGCTCCTCGAAGTAGCGCGAGCTGCGGAACGCTTCCAGATAGGCACGGCTTTGCGGGCTCTGATCCTGGTCATACACGGCGAAGGCCAGTTTCTCCACATCGAGGGAAATACCGAAGCCGAAGACCACCATCATGAACAAGGCGCCCAGCAAGGCGAATGCCATCCGCACCTTGTCGCGCAGCAGCTCCTTGCCCTCCCGGCTGGCAACGGCCCACAGGCGACCGAGGCTCAGGCCGCGCCGGTCCCGGGGGGCGTCGGCACTGTCGAGGGTCACGGGAGCGGCGTCTTGTTGCGTCTCGCCCTGGGCTTTCTCCAGGCAGGTGACGAACGCGGCTTCCAGCGTCTGGCCGTTGAACTGCGCCTGCAAGGCCGCCGGCGTGTCACAAGCCAGGACCTTGCCGGCGTGCATCAGCGAAATGCGATCGCAGCGCTGGGCCTCGTTCATGAAATGGGTGGAAAGGAAAATTGTCACGCCCTGTTCGCGAGACAACTCGATCAACAGCCGCCAGAAATCATCCCGCGCAGCCGGATCGACACCCGAGGTCGGCTCATCGAGGATCAGCACTTCCGGGCGATGCAACACTGCCACCGCCAGGGACAAACGTTGGCGCAGGCCCAGTGGCAGCGAGCCGGAAGGCTGGTCCGCCAGCGCCTGGAGATTGAAGCGCTGGATCAGTTCGTCGATGCGCTGGCGACTGTCCGTCGTGGGCAGGTCGAAGAGCTTGGCGTGCAGCTCCAGGTTTTGGCGCACGCTCAGTTCGCCGTACAGCGAAAAACTCTGGGACATGAAACCCACCCGCTTGCGGGTGGCGAGGTCCTTGGCGTTGACCGGGTTGCCCAGCAGCCGGGCACTGCCTTCGCTGGCAGGGATCAGCCCGGTCAGCACCTTCATGGTGGTGGTCTTGCCGCAACCGTTGGAACCCAGGAACCCAAAGATCTCGCCGCGACCAATCGCGAAGCTGACGTTGTCGACGGCGGTGAAATCACCGAAGCGCAAAGTGAGGTCGTGGGCTTCGATGGCAATGTCGGTGGTGTTGGCGCTCCTGGGGGGGATCACCAGCGGCTCGGCATCGCGGCCGCTGTCGCCCTGAAAATGGGTGAAGGCCGAATCGAGCTTGCCGTCCGGGGTGACCTTGGCCAGCTCCGCACTCAGGCCCTTGGCGATCAAGCGACCGTTGTCGAGCATCAGGCAATGCTCGAATTGTTCGGCCTCTTCCATGTACGCGGTGGCGACCAGCAGGGTCAGTTGCGGGCGTTGTCGGCGCACGTCTTCTATCAGTTCCCAGAAGCGCCGCCGGGACAGCGGGTCCACGCCGGTGGTGGGTTCGTCGAGAATCAGCAGGTCCGGTTCATGGATCAGCGCGCAACACAGGCCGAGCTTCTGCTTCATGCCGCCGGACAGCTTGCCCGCCGGACGATCGGCAAAACGCTGCAGATCGGTGGCCAGCAGCAAAGTGCCCATGCGTTGTTCGCAGTCTGCCCGCGATAACCCGAACAGCGTGCCGAAGAAGCGAATGTTCTCGCGTATCGACAGGTCCGGGTAAAGGTTGCCCCCAAGCCCTTGGGGCATGAAGGCAATGCGTCGGTAGAGGGTGTTGCGATGGCGTCGGTCGTCGATCGAGGCGCCGAGCACGTCCAGTTGGCCGTGCTGGAGTTTCTTCACTCCGGCAATCAGCCCCAGCAGGCTCGACTTGCCGGCGCCGTCCGGGCCGATCAGGCCGCAGCGAGTGCCGACGGGCAGGCTGAAGGCGATATCGCTCAACGCCACCTGCTGGCCGTAGCGATGCTCGATGCCCGAGGCGTGCAATGCCTCGTCGAGGGCGGTGCTCATTGCAGGTTGGCCGGCCAGTCGATGGGGGCGGTGCGTACATAGCCGGCACCGGGCATGCCGGGTTTGGCCTGGGGCACTTCGCCGGGTTGGGTCAGGCGTACTTTGACGCGGAACACCAGTTTCTGGCGTTCATCACGGGTCTCGACTTCTTTCGGGGTGAACTGGGATTTGGCCGCGACGAAGCTGACCTTGGCCGGCAGCGGTCGCTCGGGCAGGGCGTCGAGCAGCAGGCGCGCTTCATTGCCCACTGCCAGTTTTCCGGCCACCGAGGCCGGCAGGTAGAGGTTCATGTATTGGTCATTCGGATCGATCATCAGCAACACCCGGCCGCCGGCGCCCAGCACTTCACCCGGCTCGGCCAGGCGCAACTGGATCACGCCGTCGAGTGGCGCCCGCAACGTACTGTCATCTATTTCACTGGTGAGCTGCGCCACTTGGGCCAGGGTCGCGCCGATGGCCGCATTCGCCGCCGATACCTGGGCCCGAGCGGCGTTGACCGCAGCGTTGGCGGTGTCGACGCGGGCTTGTTGCTGGTCGATGACCTGGCCGCTGGCGTAACCGCGCTTGAACAGTTCCTGGGTCCGCTTGAGTTCCTGGTGAGCGAGCAATTGTTCGCTCTGGCGCAACTGTACGTTGGCTTCGGTGGCGGCAAGGTTCTGTCGGGCACGCACGACTTCGGCCTCGGCCTGATTGCGCTGGGCCTCCAGGGTGCGGGTGTCCATGCGCGCCAGCACTTGGCCCTTGATGACGTTGTCGCCTTCGTCGACATGAACTTCGGCCAGGCGTCCGGGCGTCTTGCTGGCGATCTGGACCTCGGTGGCCTCCAGGCGGCCGTTGCCCATGCTCAAGCCTTCCGGCAGGCGATCGTGGCGTGACTTCCAGTAGCCGAAACCGCCGGCGGCCAGCAACACGGTCATCAAGGCAAAGGCAAAAAAACGCGAGGTACGATGGTTCGTCGACATGTCCGGCATCCTGCGGCTATAGCATCGAAGTCTGCGGGATCAATGACCGATCCAGCTTGATATCCATCAACTCATCGGCGATCAGCGCAGGGCAATCACTGCTGCCCACTGTTCGGCCGTGACAGGCATCACCGACAGTCGCGAGCCTTTCTGCACCAGTGGCATTTCAGCCAGCGCGGTCTGTTGCTTGAGGTAGTCGAGCTTCAGCACGTGGGGAAACGTTTCGACGTGGGCTACGTCGATCGCGGTCCAGGGGTTTTTGTCCGGGCCGGCCTTGGGGTCGAAGTAATGGCTATCGGGTTCCAGCGCTGTCGGATCGGGGTAGGCCGCGCGGACGATCCGGCCGATCCCGGCAATGCCTGGCTCGGGGCAACTGGAGTGGTAGAAAAAGAACGCGTCGCCCACCGCCATGGTCCGCAGGAAATTACGCGCCTGGTAGTTGCGAACCCCGTCCCAGCGTGCCTGGCCGAGCTTTTCCAAGCCTTGGATGGATAATTCGTCGGGCTCGGACTTCATCAGCCAATAGGCCATGATTGCTACTCCTTGGCGGTGTTGAAAAAAATAGTTCAGCGATTTTATGACAAACCGACAGTCGGTTGACGCCAGAGTTTGCGTGTCGGGGCCGGTTGCCGCAAAATGCCGGCCTTCCAAGCTTGACGCTGCTGCACGGCCAATAAGAAAACCGCTGCTGTCATCGTGTGTGATATGCCTTGAGGGGGGCAATCGATGAAACGCAAACCGGATTTGTTGTGGATCTTGGTCATTCTGTTCGGTCTAGGTGTCGTGACCACGGGTTACGCTCAAAGCCTGTGGGCCAACAAGACCGACGCGCCGGTGGAAATCACCCAACCCGCGTCATCGTTCAAACGCTGAACCCGCTTTCCTGGCGCCGCTGATGACCGCGGCGTCTACCCCGCGATATACCATTGCCTGTCGCTGACCGTTCCCTGCAGCGGCACGTCCCAGCTTGCCTGCGCCAATCGTTCGACTTTCTGGCATTCATGGGCCAGCCCCAATAGCGTCGGCTTGCGCCACTGCTTGCGTCGCGCCAGATACGCCAGGCTGCGGTCATAAAAGCCGCCGCCCATGCCCAATCGACCTCCCGCATCGTCAAACCCCACCAGTGGCAACAGCACCAGGTCCAGCGTCCAGACCTTGCGTTGCCGGGCGAGGTTCTTGCGCGGTTCAGGAATACGAAACCGGTTGGGCTGCATTTTTTCGCCGGGGTGGATGCGCTGGAACACCATCTTGGTCTGCGGCCACGGGCTGAGCACCGGCAGGTAAGTAGCCTTGCCCCGGCGTTGGGCTGCGCGCAGCAGCAGGCGCGGATCGATCTCGCCGTCGTTGGGCAGGTACAGGGCGATGTGCCGCGCACGGCGAAACAGCGGATGCTGGGCCAGTTGCTTGTACAGCCCGCGGGCGGCTTGCCGTTGCTGGGCGGGCGTCAGGGCGCGACGGGCCTGGCGCAGCAGGCGTCGAAGTTGCGGGCGGGGCAGCAGCGCAGGTTCGGTCATATCAGTGCTTCACGCAGTGGCGATGTCACAGCGTAACCGCAAAACAGGCTGCCCAGAAATGCCGGCGCCAGAAACGACAATGCCAGTCCGCATGGACTGGCATTGTCTGGAGTCAGGCTCCCCGGATGAACCGCTGTCGGCTTAGCCCTTGAACCCGAAAGTTCAAGGTGGAAGTTGCAGGGGGCGTTAAGGCTTTCCGTCAAGCGGACATGCACACCGGCCCCAACGTGCAACCCCCGTGGTTGTGCGTATCGGCTCAGGGACATCACCAACTGGCAAGCACCCCAGGGAGTGATGCGAGTATACCCCAGGCAGCCTCGCGAATCAGCCCTTGCTGACGTCTGGATCGGTGGCGAGTACCAGATCCACCCGATCGAGCAGGTCGCGCACCTGTTCACGGGTCGAGCCGCTGACCTGCAGGTCCGGTGTATCCTGGCGATGCAGCAGGTCGTGGGTGATGTTCAAGGCGGCCATCACGGCGATGCGGTCGGCACCGATGACTTTGCCGCTGCTGCGGATCTCGCGCATCTTGCCATCCAGGTAACGGGCGGCGCTCACCAGGTTGCTACGCTCTTCCTGGGGGCAGATGATCGAATATTCTTTGTCGAGGATCTGCACGGTAACGCTATTGCTTGAACTCATGAGTCTTGCTCCAGGGCCTTGAGGCGCGAAATCATCGATTCGACCTTACGCCGG
>Ga0065714_10002813_pt1 | contig 16943 bp, 9 predicted proteins | sample MisRhiReplicate2_FD_59101 | JGI IMG/M metagenome (GOLD analysis project Ga0065714, IMG submission 59101) | Miscanthus rhizosphere microbial communities from Kellogg Biological Station, MSU, sample Rhizosphere Soil Replicate 2: eDNA_1 v2... | ecosystem: Host-associated > Plants > Roots >...
CCTCTGATTCCTTCTGGATGGATCATTGTAAATGGAGATTCAATGAGATTTCTTTTTTCAATTTCTCCTTTTTCAAGAATGAAATTTCTGAGTAATTCTAAGAATTGCAATTGTCTGCCCGATAAATAACTGTGGGCAGAAATAAATTGGTCAAATGATTTAGAAACAGTTTCTGGGAAACTTTCCAAAATTTGAATTCCTAAAATGTGCTTGATAAACTCTACAAATTGAGCTCTACGGTGATTGTAAACTCTTCTTAACAAATCAATTGTTATATGTGGATTTTCATCATGCAGTTCTTTAGCCAATAAGTTAGCTTCATCTTCTGTAATTGGTTCACCGTTTTGTATTTTTTGTAAAATTGGATTCGTCGAAATTAATTCTCTTACTTTCTCTTCAACCATTTCACGGTACCGTTCAATGCTTACCGCTTCATTTTGCGGACCAAATTCAACAAATTCTTTTGTTGAAGTAATATCTGTAAAATCAAATTTTGCTGGACCTAGGGAGGCGACTCTTGAATCGACAAACTTCATCAAAGGAGATAGCCGGTCAATTAGCTCAACGTATTTTTCTTGAGAGATTGAATCCCAGAATTTATTGCTTTGCGATTTTGTGATGAGTTCCTTTTCTCTTGCTACAATATTGACAGAAATAGGTAGTTCAGATATTCTTTCTAATAGTCCATCTTTGAGCATTTCAAATTTTTCTTTATCTTCAAATAAACCAGCAAGTGACACTTCAACAACATCTCTCTCAAACCTCATTGCTTTAAAATCTTCACCAGAAATTGTTCTCAATAAGGGTTTTACTATTGTTCTAAGGAATTCTATTTTGTCCTCTGTGAGTTTTGTCCAGAAATTATCGCCTTCCATTCGTTGAAGCTCATTTTTAGCTTCCAAAATGACAATTGAATTTTGAGGTAATAAATCCAGTTGTAGGCGTAATAGAGAAATCTCAGATGCGACAATTTCCTCCTCATTCAACTCTGTGGCTTTCTCAATCTTATCAAGTCTCAATCCAAAAAGTCTAACAGGAAGTGGAATTTGGGCTTTTAATTCTTTTCCTTTCGGATTCAGTTTGAAATATTCAAAATTGTCCCAACAATCAAGAACTAAAAAGGCCTCTTTTTTTGAACACCAAGGCTTCATTTTGGAGGGCTCAAGCAATCTTGTTCCTCGCCCAATCATTTGCCAAAATTTAGTATAGGAATATACAGGTTTAGCAAAAACAAGGTTCACTAATTCTCTAACATCAATTCCAGTATCAAGCATGTCAACACTTATTGCCACTCTAGGCATATCACTATGTGTGAATTGATCTAGCAATCCGCCTTTTCCATAAACTCTAGGGTCTTCTGAAACTAGCACTTTGGCTAATTCACCATTGTATTCAGGGTAAAGGGAGTCGAATATTTGCTCAATTCTTCTTGCATGAGCTTTACTTGCACAGAAGAAGATTGTTTTGCCTGGAAGGACTCCGTTTGAATCTTTGATGCTCTCTTCCATGAATTCTTTTACAATAAGAACATTTGTTCCTTTGTTTATTACACTTTTTTCAAGGTCCGTCCCTTCAAAATTGATTTCCTCTATTTCCTTTCCTTCAAGGATTAATCGCTTCTGGTCTTCTAATGAAATCGTTCTCTTACTGATTCCTTCTTCTTGAAACTTAGTTTTGATCTTCATTACCTGAAATGAACTCAAGTATGGAGGAATGTGATTTATTGCTTCCTCATATGAATAGGCATAAGTGGGAACTCCATCATCACAATTGAATATTTTAAATGTATTATGATCGATCACGTCAGTTGGAGTTGCAGTTAAGCCAAGTGTTACTGTACTAAAATAATCCAGAACTTCTCCGTATGTATTGTATATACTTCTGTGACTCTCATCAATAACGATTAAGTCGAAGAAATGAGGTGATAAGCTGTTCTCTTCGTCTCTTACAATATTAAGCATTGTAGGATAAGCAGAGACATAAATTCTTCGGTCTTGAGCGATCTTTTTTTCTCCAATTTTTGGCCATCTGGGTTCATTCGGGAGGTGTTCCTTAAAAGCATCTAAGGCCTGATCTCTCAATGCAACTCGATCAACAAGGAAGAGAACTTTTTCCACCCATCCCGCACGCATCAACGCTTCAATCATGGCAATACAAGTTCTAGTTTTTCCTGTCCCTGTTGCCATTACTAACAGAAATGTTCTACGTTTCCTTTCCAATTCCTCCATTACAGCACGAATAGCTCTGACTTGATAATCACGTCCAGCAATTTTTGTATCTATGAATTCCCCAGAAAGAGGTCTCCTTGCCTTCCTTACGTAATTATATCTTTCTAAATCTTCTTTTGTTGGGAAACCATGTACTTTACGAGGAGGATAATTTTCTAAATCCCAGAAGAATATTTCATGTCCATTAGTATAAAAACAAAAAGGTATTTCTCCACCTTGATTTTTTTGAATATTGTAGCAATATTGTTTAGCTTGTTCGCGTCCTATTGAGGGATCTACAGAAGATTTTTTTGCTTCTACAACAGCCAATGGTTTTCCATCTTTTCCAAGGAGAACATAATCGCAAAATTGATTCCTAGAATAAGGTGTAGCTGTTTCTTGGATTAGATTATTATCTATTATTATATTAAGCTCCTTAATTACATACGAACGATCATCAACATTCCATCCAGCTAACCTTAGCCTTGTATCGATTATGTCTTTTCTAGTTTCTGCCTCGTTCATATTAACTCTTATTAGAGACAATCAAATTTCTTATCTCTACATCTAAGATGTCCGCAATATCATTTAACACTTCAATTCTAGGTTGTTGTCGGCTCTGAAAATAACCTTTGACTATGTTGTAACTCCATCCCAATTTTCCCGCCAGGCATGTCTGCCTAATCCCTTTCTCTTCAAGTACTTTCTTTATTCAGTTCATTTCCGTCTAAAATTAATTTACCAAATTAGTCTATTTTTTTTACATCTCGTATTTCAATATATATTTCGTTCATTTATTATTGTTTTTCCCGAGCGGGGAAACGCAATGCGGTTTGTTCAGCATGGGAAAGACCTATTGGCAATTAAATATTCCAATTTGGGAGTAACCTTTTTCAGCCCAAGCACTACACGCTAAACTCCTATTTCCCTCTTCCATATTTCTGATCTAACAAAGCCATATCCTTCCCAACTTTTAAATCAAGAACTTTCGCATAATGTTGTGTAGTTTTAATGCTCTTATGGCCAAGCATCTTAGATACTGTTTCAATAGGTACATTATTGTTTAGCGTTACGGTTGTAGCAAAAGTATGACGAGCCATATGGAAGGTCAGGGATTTCGTAATTCCACAAACATCTGCTATTTCTTTCAGGTAGCTGTTCATACGTTGATTGCTCAAAACAGGAAACATAAAACCATTATTAATACATTCCGGGTGATTACTGTAACGATCGACCAAATCAATAGCCCCGCTCATAAGCGGAATATGGGTTGCAGTTGCTGTTTTCTCTCGATCTGTAAAAATCCAGAGATTACCATCTACACCTTTTTTAAGATCTGTACGGCGAAGCTTTTTCACATCTATGTAAGCGAGGCCTGTGTAACAACTGAAAACAAATATATCTCGTACCTGGGCAAGCCTTTGAATACCAAAATGCTTTTGGGTAACCACATCTAGCTCTTCCTGAGTAAGGTATTCCCTTTCTTTAGCCTGAGCTGTATTTTTATAAAAAACAAAAGGGTCTTCTTTAATCCATCGGAAGGCTAGACAAAGGTTTGTGATTTTTTGAAAATGTACCATATACTTAGCGGCAGTCGTCGGACAACAGCCCTTATCTGTCCGGAGATAAAATTCATATCCAGTCACAAAAGCATAATCTATAACACATACATCAATATCTGGTCTCCGATAACATTTCAGTAAATAAGAAGTCATGTGTGAAAAAGAGGTTTTATATCCTTTAAGGGTATTCGGCTTAAAACCTTTTCCGATTAACGCTTCAATTTTTGCATTGTGATCAGCAAAAACTTCCATCAAATAATGCGGTCTATCGGCAACTCCCAGATACCTGTTCTTAATCACCTGCGCAGTTATTTTAACCCCTTCCCTTATCAACCGTGTATGAATTTCTTCAATCCGTGTTTCCAGACTTTCCAGGTGACGGTTAAGCAATCGGGTATCTTCTCTATCCCCTTTACCTCTATTGACTCTAGAGGACCACTTTTTAGGATCACAATCGCGACCAGCAGACAGTTCTTTAGGGATCCCCTCTACGGTAATTCGCATGTAAATAGGTTTAGGTGTCCCCGGCACATAATTTTTCGGCTTTTTAAGATAAAAAAGCAAAGAATAATTTGCATTCATAATTTACTCATTTTAAATGTGAACAAAATTAGAATTACAGCTGCCTGTAAACAAGATGTACATCTACCAAACATGTTGTCTATCAGAAACTTAAACCATATTCAGTGAGTCAGCATTTTAAAGAGGTGACTCACCGAATTACTCACTTTAAAAACAGCAAAAGTTGAATAATTCGGCACCCCAATAAAACAAAAAAGCCTGCAAATCGACGATTTGCAGGCTTTTGTACGTTTTGTTACTCTTTTCAGTGGTCCCGACGAGAATCGAACTCATATCTAAAGTTTAGGAAACTTCTATTCTATCCGTTGAACTACGGGACCAATAATAAATGTCATTAAAACCTTAATCTCAAACAGCAGGTGACAAACTACATTTACATCACTTTAAAGTCCGTAGGGCTTTAATTTAACTCGGGCAAATATAGGAATAAAATAATTGCGCTATAATGCTTTTTAAAACAATTTTGACTCTCTTATTGACCAACCTTATAACCCCTACTTAATAAAAAGATTTACTTAAAAATATACCAATCCACCCATTTCTTTATCCAACCTACCCGTTCTTTGATGAAACGTGGGTGATAAAAGATATTAGACCAATCCTCAAAGTTATCGTGATGAAAACCAAAATAGAAAATCCACCATGCAAGGCCAAAATAGGGTATAGCACTTAACTCCTCATCTGAAAGAGGTCTAACACTCCTATATGCTGCAATGAAAACTCCAAAAGCCTTATCTGCTTCCTCCTGAGTCATTTTATTTGATAGCACCTGTAAAAAGAAATGCGCATAAAACGACGCCAAATCATTAACCAAATGTCCTTTCCCTGCAAAGTCAAAATCAAAGAAAGTTACCGAGCCATCATCTTTAAAATGAAAGTTTTTAGGTAAAAAATCATAGTGACAATACCCATAGCTAAATTGACTCAGATCAAAGGATTCAATCTTTTTCATAACCTGGGCACAAGTCTGCACCAAGTAACGATACTCCTCATTCATACCCTTAAAATCAGGCTTAATGCGTTCCAGTGGATCGACGATCATTGTGTCTAAATCATACTTCTTTCTCGGCCAGGAAAGCTCCACCGAAGAGCTGATATTATGGATCCGTGCCATTTCCCGTCCAACAGTTTCAAGATCTTGAACGCTCAAATCCAGATGTACACTACCATAAGCATAGGCAAATAAAACGCCATGTCTCATTCCCTCGGCAGCGTTAAAAGATTGTACAACTACTCCAGACAAATCTTCAAGAGGTCGCGCTACCTTAGCGCCTCCTTCATATAAAATATTTAACAGTTCTAGTTCAGACTTAATTTCATCCAGATTACGATGGGCATCGCGATAAATCTTAAAAATATATTTATCGCTTTCATTGCTAAGAATATAGGTGTCGCCAACATTGTGTATCAAAAAACTACAGTTTGTTTTAGCAAATCCATATTGTTGCTCAATAAAATCTCCAATTGCCGAAGCAAGGAGTACAGAGTATTGCGTTGGGAAGATTTGCATTACTATAACTCCCAGTTCGTGTACTTTTTCACTACTGTTTTATAGTCATCACTAAAAGGAATGAGCAGATAAACGTCGTTTGGCAATAAGAGCAATTTGGTAGGATAAGATTGTACCTTAAAGTCCTTCTCTACCTTATCATCCGACATCAGTACCTGATAAGAGAATTTCCTTTTCTCCATGAACTCGTCTACAAGGTTCTTTTTGTCGTAACAGGCGATTGTGGTAACGTTTAGCTTATCCGGTACAGGATTGTTGACATGCAGGTCTTCAATCTTGTCTATTTCTGCCACACAGGCTCCACACCACGTGCCCCAAAAGTCGATAAAAAGGAATTTCCCTTTATTGCTGACGCTACTGATCTCGGTTCCACTACGTTCTTTGAGATTGAATTTGGGCGATGCTGGAAGCTTTTCCTTAAGCGCTTGCCTAAAGAAGCTTTTAAAATCACCATTCGGATAAGCTTTAAGGTATTTCTCTTTGAGAATAACATATCTATCAGGCTCCACAATAACCATATCGACATATTTCTTAAGCATTTCCTCTGCCGAGATACCTGTTGCNCCAGCGGCATTAAGGTACAGCTCAGNATAGTTCCTTTCCGGCAAGTAAGGGTATTCATGACTAATGATATATTTGTCCTCGATCTGCTCTTCCTGCGAAGGCAGATAATCGCTAGCGAGCTGCAGATATTTCACACTATTTTTAGGTTCAAGTATGCTTTTTCTGTAATATGCATCAGCAAGTTGTTTACGCAAAACAAGTCTTTGAGGGGCAACATGGAACCTATGGAAGAATTGATCTTGCGGATCGCCTTCAAACGGTTTGCTGAACTTTTCTATATCATTTCTAAACATTTCAATGCTATAGTCCAGGTATGCGATTCGTAAAGAATCGGGCACTTTTAAGCTCGTCATGCGATCGTAAATCAGTAGGCGATAGCGCCCATAGTTGTCGAACACACTGTTAAAACGATCATTGGCCAGAACTTCAATTTCTTTAGGCGTACTGGCAAGAGTAGCCGCAATATATGGTTCAATGCCATCAAAAAGTGAAGAAAGCTTAGGTATCTTCAGCTTTTGAACAGCCCTTACCATTTCTTGAATCTTAAGCAAATCCGCTCTGCTAGTATTGGTATTATATACGTCTTTACAAATGTCAAAATGAATCAGGTCAGCCACGTGAGCCGTATTTGAAGGATACTTTCCATCACGCGAAAATTTCGTAAACATAACTTTGAGGGCATTTGCAAACCCCGCTGTATTGCGGTTCTGATATTCTATTTTTGCTTTAGCTGCTACGGCAGGATCCTGACGCAGGTATTCCACAGGGATTTTTTCGATAAGTTTCATTTTGCCCTCGTAATCAAACCAGGACAGAAGTTCCGCTGCGGCAGCATTAAACTCGTAGTCATCAGGTTTGGCCAACTTCGACAAAGAATCTAATTTTTGCCTCGCAATATCATCGATGCCGATTTTTCCTTTGCTCTCGCGATACCATGTGCTCAGGTCTTCCACTGCTCTGGTTGCTTTTTTAACCGGTGTGTTATAATTCTTGAAATCGGTTTGACGCGAAAACTCTTCGAACAAGTCGATAGGGGCTTTCAAACCTGCAATATTTGATGATTTGACAGCAAACCACCAGGAATGCTGATTCTCATGTTTGGAATCTTTACCAAGAATACTACCCCTCGCCAGAGAGTCAACATAAGCGAATTTCGTTACCCCAGAAACTTCATCAGCTAAAATCTCCTTTTTTACTGTAATGGAGTCGTCAGTTTTTCCCGCCTTTACTTGGCGGAAGGTGGTGTCCAATTTCACTAGGTTACTACGGTGAAAAGCGAGATGAACCTGTCTGATGAAAATTGCAGGCTGGGTTGAGTACTTAATAAAGTCTGCATTTGGAGCGCTATATTTATCCTGCGGAATTTTCTCTATTTCCACCTGATGAGTCATTCTGGCAGCAATACTATCCAATCCATTAATATGGATTACTTTACCTGTTGAATCCATAGTAAAGGTAACAGGTGATTTGACCAAAGCCTCATCTATCAGATTACTAATGTTTCTATCATCAGAAGAAGGTCTTTCATAAGTATCACGAATCCTACCATTGTGTGAAGAATAATTGATGCGGCGTACAAGCTGCATTTTCATATTATAGATGTTATTTTTGACGTTGATTACCTCAAACTTGTATGCAGAAAAGTTAAGGCTTTTGTATTCTGTCGAATGGATAGAACTGCTTAAATCAAGATATTCATAGGTAAATTTCTGACCTTTTCTGAGCTTTAGTTTCTGGCCGTAGGAAAGATTTACACTTAGAAGAGCTAGGCAAAGGAATAGATATTTCATGAGCGTTAATTTTGTTTAGATAAAGACTGATTCTTGAAGATAAAGAAAAAAGATATGCGGGCTGCCAAATAAAAACCGATTTAACTTTCTTTAACACAGACATATAATAACTTACACTTAGTGCAAATCACGATTTAATGCAAGTTGTACCGCTGTTTTATTAGGTTTGGAGACAGGAATTTTATCTCCGTTATTTAACAGCAAGCTTCCTCCGTCTTCTTTAATCCAGCTTTTAACAAAAATAACGTTAACCAAATGGCTCTGATGCGTTCGTAAAAAACCTATCGGTTTTAGAATCTCCGAATACTCCTTTATTGATCTTGAAACCATAATTTTGTCCTTATTTGCAAGATAGAACAATGTGTAAGAATTGTCAGCTTCGCACCGAATAATATCATTTACCAAAACATACCGTATTTCATGAAGCTGAGGCAATGCAATTTTAGTTGGTGTTGTTTCTCCATTTTTGATGTGGTTTAGCAGAAAATTTAATTGCTGATTTTTCTGCTTCGCTATTACCTTATCTTCCGCCTTATTTACGGCAAGCACTAACTCTGGTATATCCACTGGTTTAAGTAAATAATCCAACGCAGCAAACTTTATAGCCTCAATACCATATTTATCGAAGGCAGTAATAAATATCACTTCAAAATCTTTATTCGGCAATATCCTTAACAAATCAAAGCCGGATTGCTCACCCAGCCGAATGTCTAGAAAGAGCAAATCCGGTTGATGCAAAGCAATCAATTCAGTAGCAGATTCAACGCTAGTCGCTGAATCTACCAAATTTACACGGGGACAATAGAGCTTAATAAGGGTCTTGATGTTCTCTATGTTTGATTGCTCGTCATCAATTATTAATGCCTTCATATTTATAACCAATTTTTCAAAATAATAATAACACTAGTGCCCGAAGTTCCGGAATCAATAGTCAATAAAATCGGGCATTCATTATATACCTGATTCAATAAATCTATTCGTTTCCTACATAGACTTAGTCCTAGTCCGGGAGCATTTTTAGCTACATCAAATCCTTTCCCATTATCTTGAACTGATAATATAAGGTTTTTATGATCTGATTTAAATTCAATCAACAAACTACCTTTATCCTGCAGTATAGACATGCTATGTTTTACCGCGTTTTCTACAAAAGGCTGTAAAAGCATTGTCGGAATTTCAGTATTCAAAAAATTGATGGCCTCGTTTATTTTTATTTCATAGTTGAATTTAAATCTCAAACACTCCATCGCTAAATAATCATCCAAAAGTGTATGTTCATCCTGAATACTAATCAAGTCTTCTTCGTTCAAAATGCTTCTTGTTAACCTGGCAAACTTGCTTAAATAGGCGTTTGCTTTTTCTGTCTCATTCTGATTCATTAAATTCTGTATTCCACTAAGTGAATTGAATACAAAATGAGGGTTCAGCTGAGAACGGATATGATCGAGCTCCGCTTTTGCTGTTTCCGTTTTTTTGTGAGCTACCTTTAGCCTGTTTTGGCTCCTTTTCCTTATAACGAAGATAATAATTGTGGCTACGGAGCCTACCATCAGGACAAGCCATAAACCTACGCGTATAAGGTCTTTCGTCAGATATACCCTCGGTGCAGACAATACTTTAAAGGTAATATTGGGGGAATTCTCATCCATTCTCGACAATTCTGCTGTAGATCCTAACTGCGGAACCACCACTATTTTATATTCTCCAGGCTTATTAAAATAGTTAACATCAATGACAAAGTAAGGACGCCCATCCGAAGAATCATATTTCCATTGATTTGACAACATATTGAAGGTAATATTGTCACCTTCTACATTTGTATGTATTAAATTGAGATGATAGACAAAGTCGAGATCTGTCTTTTTCATAGAAATAAATACTCCCTTAGTCTTTTCATCTACGTTGATAGCAGATCCATTTTTTAAGGCAATTGAGGTGCTTTTTCCATTTTTAGATTTACGTTCACTAAACACGCTTGCATCTAATATCTTGGCAGGCTCAATCGGTTTATTGTAAATGATGAGTGTAGTAACCTGACTGGCATCAGGTAGTCTGTAGATCTTAACAGTTAGCTTCTTATTTGCTACATCAGAAATCCCCAAATCCATTGTAAGGTACCCCGGCCAGCTACTTCTGTTGTTCCACACAAAGTTGACTTTAGTTAGCAGGGCATTATTAACAACCATATTTGTATCGTTCTCTACAATTGAGTATCGATAATATTTTAGGCTGTCTTTTCTCACTCGTGTGGTAACCAGAATCTTTTGTGCATTTTCCAAATAAACAATCGTTCCTAAAGGATCATTCGGGATTAGATTAAAGGGCTTAATTGAAGTGGCAAACTTATCAGCCTCCAAAAAAAGAGAAACTTTGGAGTTTAGAGAATTAACGCTATAATGCACAGGGACTCCATCTTTATCAAGAATTTGATGGGGTTTTTGAGCTAAACAGAGGCTCGATAGTAGACAAAATGCGATAATATTAAATAATGTTTTCATGAGTTAAGGTTTAAATATGCCTAAACCTCCCATAAATATCTGCTTTTAAAAACACATAAGTTGTAGACTATGTGCTTTGACCGGAATACTAATGATTTAAACTTGAATTCAAACAAAAGCATTTTGTTGCATGAATGCGCGACTTAACGCGCGAAGCAAAAATCCTTAGTTAGTGGCTAGAGTCAGTCCACATTTTACTAGAAAAAAGGTGGACTGACTATGGACTCATCCTTATAGCACTGTGGATGCAACAGCACTTCCTTACAATCGTCTAATCTCTTTACTATTCTAAAGACTTATAACTAAAGAAGCCCATCTCTCTGTCGCAAACAGGAAAATGGGCTCCAATAATATTTAAAAAGCAAACGCAGTAAAATCCGCCTACCGGACTACACTCCCGTTGCTATGATTTTGAACAGGCGAGACGAAAGCTAGTTTGCCATCCGAATCCTCCGACATTAAGATCATTCCCTGAGACAGGATTCCCTTAATTTCACGAGGAGCAAGATTTACAACCAAACTAACTTGTTGCCCAATTATGTCTTCTGGTTTATAGAATTCGGCGATACCTGAAACAACAGTTCGCTGATCTATACCTGTATCAAGAGTAAGCTTAAGCAGTTTTTTAGTTTTTTCAACCTTTTCTGCCGCGACAATTGTAGCTACCCTGATGTCAATTGCAGTAAACTGCTCAAATTGAATATTCTCTTTAGCTGGCTCCACAACAGCGGTTGAGGCCACGTTATCAGCTTTGCTTTTGTTAAGTTTATCTATTTGAGCTTGTACAGTTTCGTCTTCAATTTTATCGAACAACAATACCGGTTCGTTAAGCTGATGTCCGCGTTTTAAAAGACCCATTTTACCTGCATCTTCCCATAAATGACCACCATAATTCAACATTTTTTGCAGTTTATCGGCAGTAAATGGCAAGAACGGCTCAATCAGGATTTCTATAGTAGCAGCTATTTGTAAGCTGATATTTAAAATAGTACGTACACGATCCTCGTCAGTTTTAATCACTTTCCAAGGCTCAGTATCGGCAAGGTATTTATTACCCAAACGCGCAACATTCATTACCTCAGATAAAGCCTCTCTGAAACGATAGTTTTCTATCGAAGCGCTTACTTTTGCAGGGTATGCCGCCAAATCATCAATTACTTGCTGATCTTCCGGCGTGATAACCATGCATGTTGGCACTTTACCATCAAAATATTTATGGGTTAAAACAACCACCCTATTAATGAAATTACCTAAAATGGCAACCAGCTCATTGTTATTTCTTGCCTGAAAATCTTTCCAGGTAAAGTCGTTATCCTTTGTTTCGGGTGCTGTAGCAGTTAAAACATAACGTAAAACGTCTTGTTTATCCTTAAACTCAACCAGATATTCGTCAAGCCAAACAGCCCAGTTTTTAGAGGTCGATATTTTTTGACCTTCCAGATTCAGGAACTCATTTGCAGGTACGTTATCCGCCAATATATAATCACCATGAGCCATTAACATTGCAGGGAAAATAACGCAGTGGAATACGATATTATCTTTACCGATAAAGTGAACCAACTTGGTTTCGTCGTCTTTCCAATATTGTTCCCAATTGCCGGTTTCAACTTCGCTTTGGTTGATGTAATATTCTTCGGCTTTAGGATTCCAAATGCCTAAACGAGCATATTCAAAAAGTTCTTTTGTTGCCGAAATGTAGCCTATAGGCGCATCAAACCATACATATAGAACTTTGCCATCAGCACCTTTAACCGGAACTTTAATTCCCCAGTCTAGATCTCTGGTCATCGCACGAGGCTGTAAGCCCGCGTTTAACCAGCTTTGGCATTGTCCGTAAACATTTGGCCTCCACTCTTTGTGGCTTTCAATATAGGTCCTTAATTGATCTTCGTATTTATCAAGTGGTAAAAACCAGTTTTTCGTTTCTTTCCTTACCGGTTTTTCGCCAGACAAGGTAGATTTAGGATTGATAAGATCGGTTGCATTTAAAGTACTTCCGCAGTTTTCACACTGATCGCCATATGCATTCTCGTTACCACACTTAGGGCAAGTACCGGTGATGTATCTATCAGCTAAAAACGTTTGCGCTTTTTCATCATAATACTGCTCGGTTACTTCTTCTGTAAAAACACCTTTATTATAAAGTGTTTCGAAAAAATCAGAAGCCGTTTGGTGGTGCATCAACGACGATGTACGGTGATAAATATCAAAAGAAACCCCTAGCTCTTTAAAAGAATCTCCAATAATTTTATGGTATTTATCTACTATCGCCTGAGGTGTAGTCCCTTCTTTTTTGGCCTTCAGCGTAATGGGAACTCCATTTTCATCAGATCCACAAATAAATTTTACATCTCTTTTGTTAGAGCGCAGGTACCTTACATAGGTATCGGCAGGCAAATAAACCCCAGCCAGGTGTCCAATGTGTACCGGTCCGTTTGTATATGGCAATGCAGCCGTAACTGTATATCTCTTTATTTTACTGTTATCCAAAACTATTTTTATTATTTTGTCAAAGATAAGTGTTTTACTAATGATTAAACAGCCAGCATATTTAAAAAAAGGTGACAAAATTGCGATAGTTTGTCCAGCCAAGAAATTACCCCGCAGCATTGCTTATGCAATCAGCGTTTTTGAGGCTTGGGGGCTAGAAGTTGTAATCGGAAAAACGGTTCATGCTGCTCATCATCAATTTGCTGGCGACGATGCTTTAAGGGCTCAGGACCTGCAAACTTTTTTAGACGATCCGGAGATTAAGGCCATTATAGCAGGCAGAGGCGGCTATGGAACAGTCCGAATTATCGATGATTTGGATTTTACCCTGTTTAAGGCTCATCCAAAGTGGATTATTGGCTTTAGCGACATTACCATTCTGCTTTCTCATTTGCTTGCCCAGTTTAACGTACAAAGCATCCATGCGCAAATGCCTTATACTTTTGATACTGCAACTCCCGAATCTTTGGAGTCGCTAAGGCAGGCTTTATTTGGTGAAAGTATCTCTTATGAATACGCTTCGGGCGGCTTCCCAAATAGGATAGGCAAGGCCGAAGGAGTATTAATTGGTGGTAATTTAACGCTTTTGGTAATGACTCAGGGCTCTATATCAGAAATGGATTACACCGATAAAATCTTGTTTTTGGAGGATGTTGGAGAACAAGAATATTCTATTGACAGGATGATGCGAATGCTTAAACGCAGTGGTAAACTGGCTAAATTAAAGGGATTAATTGTGGGCGCTTTTAACGAGGTTGAAGAAGAAGCTATTCCTTTTGGATCTAGTGTCGAAGAGGTAATTTTGGATATTGTAAAGGAATATGATTACCCTGTTTGCTTTAACTTCCCTACAGGCCACATTGACGACAATAGGGCAATGGTAGTGGGAGCATCAGTTGAGTTAAACGTTGAAATAAACAAAATAGCATTCAAACTAAAAAGCCCTATCTAATAAATAGATAAGGCTTTTTATGAATAAATCGCCCTCGTAAGAGGGAAATATCCTTAGACTAGTATTGATCTTCTTCGAACTGAGATCTTCTATGACCAGAAATAACATAAGTCTTTCCGTCAGTCTCAGTTGAATACTTTACATATATACTGTCTGCTGTTGTTTTACTTCCGTGAAGGAAGGTTGCACTAAGCAATACTTTACCTTCCAAAACTTTGAAGCCTTTATTTGGTGTAAATGCAATGTTAGTTCCATCTCCACTAATTGTTTTTGCAGGAACATTACAACTAACTTTACCTAATAATCCGTAAGGCACAGCGTTAGTTAACATTTTCATCCAAACAACATTGTTTACGTTATCCGAAGTATTGTAAGTGCTAAGTGTAGCATAAGTTGGTCTTGCTGCCGAACCATCTTCATTGTAAACGTGAACATACCACTCACCAGAGATAGGATATACAGGCGAAACTACCACCTCAGGATGATCCTTTTTACAACTCGCAGCGGTTAACCCTACTAAAACGAGCACTAAATATATTAATCTATTTGATTTCATAATTTCTTCTTAAAAATTTATAACTACTGTTTGTGCCACCACATTTTAGTGTTGATCGCAACTGCTTTAGGCGTGTTAGGGTTAAAGTCGGCAGATACTTTTGGATATAATAATCTCCTAGGGATTTCAGCACCGCCCAAACTTGAGTTAACAGAAATGGTATAGTCACCGGTCACATAACCAGGAGCATCTGAAGCAACAGTACTAATTGCTGGATATCCTGTTCTGTTTTGGTCGAAGAATGAATCCCAAGCCTGGCAACGAACAGCTGCTACCCATTTTTGAGTAATGATTGCTTTAATCATTTGTTCTGTTGTACCACCTTTAAATTCATAAGCACCATTTGCTGCGATGAAAGATGCTGCACTTTTACCCCATCTTGCAAATGCAAGTGTTACCGCTTCATCATATGCACTTTTTGCTTTTCCGGCATCACCTAAACGTGCCCAAGCTTCTGCTTGTAAGAACTTAGATTCAGCAGCTGAAGCAAAATAAACAGGATCAGTAGCAGCTAATACTGCTCTTGATGTATTGTTAGTTTGTAAACCTGTTATGGTAAAGTTACCTTGATCTAAACCGATATAATCACTTTTAGCTGGCTGGCCTTCTGGAACTTCCACTTTTGCCAATTCAAAGAAATCAGAAATACGTGGATCTTTGTTTTCTTTCAAAAAATTCAACAACGTATTACTTGCCTTAATGTTAAAGAAAGTATTCAATTTACGTCTATCGTATTCGTAAAGAGGATTTGACTTACTCTCAAGATCAGCAAAACCAGTCATTTTTGCATCTAAAGTAGACAAGAAGTCTCCTTCAGTTAATAAAGCCTGAATTGCAGCCTGATTAGCTGTAAAATCTCTCATCAGGAGTTTAAGCTTCAAAGTTTTTGCAAATTTAATCCACTGAGCTATATCACCCTGAAAAACAAAATCTTCATTTCCGATTTTTGGCAAAGCAATTGCTTCAGCACCTTTTGAAATTGCTTCATCAAGTTGAGCTATTAATTTTGCATTTACAACTTTACCGTCTTCCCAATGTGGTGCTTTGTTTTTATCACCGGTTAAACCTTCAGTATATGGTAGCTGGCTATATAAATCTACCAATACATGGTAGTCCAAAACTGACATTACAGAAGCTGGAATATAATAGTTCCAGGCGCCGGATTCTTTTGACATTTCCATTGTTAATGAAAGATCTTTCAATCCGCCACCAAAAACACTAGTCCAGATACTATTATAATCAGCAACACCGATAGAGTACTGATCTAAGGTTTTATACTGAGCAGAGGTATTGTTTTGAGTGTAATGTTGTGACCAAAATGAACCAATATTTTGTATGTCACCACCAATTTTAGAAGCCGAATAAGCAATACCTGTAGGCAACAACAATTTTGGCGTTGCTTCAGTTGGCAAATAAGGATCCCTGTTTATATCTAAATCACTTTTACATCCAACTACTGAAACCAGTGTTGCCATGTATAGTCCGATTATTTTTAATTTCTTCATTTCTTTAATGTTAATAGATTAGAAAGTGACTTTTAAACTTCCACCAATAGTTCTAACTGTTGGACCTGCAGCAAATTCTCCAAAATTTGAAGTAATATCATTACCGTAGTTCGATCCTTCAGGATCAACAAAATTGTTTGAATCAGGTGTGAATATCAATAAGTTTCTACCTACCAAACTTACATCGATGTTCTGTAATTTTAATTTCGACACAAACGTTTTAGGCAATGAGTAAGTAAATACTACTTCACGAAGTTTAATGTAATCACGTTTTAGAACAGCGTGCTCATACATAGAGTTGTTGCTTGATGAACCCCAATACGCATAAGTGTTATTCACTGATACCTGATTTGTATTTTCAACATAAGTCATTGCTCCATTTACTACACCGGCTTCTTTAACAGAGTTAGGAATAAGGAATGGTTGACGGAAGTTGAAAGTAGTTTCTGTCGAGTTACCAACGAAGTTATTTAACTGAGAAGTATATGAGTAGAAGTAACCACCTTTACGCCAATCTACCAAAGCAGAAAGTGAGAAGCTCTTATAGCTGAATTTGTTAGAGAATCCTACCTCAAAATCAGGACCAGACTGACCAACTGTTTTCTTATCAACTAAATCCATTTTTGGCAATCCATTAGCAAGAACAACAACTTTACCTGCATCAGGACCAGATTTTACTCTTTCTACCTGAGGAACTTTATAAATTCCTAAAGGCTGACCAACTTCT
>Ga0065714_10064856_pt1 | contig 16929 bp, 9 predicted proteins | sample MisRhiReplicate2_FD_59101 | JGI IMG/M metagenome (GOLD analysis project Ga0065714, IMG submission 59101) | Miscanthus rhizosphere microbial communities from Kellogg Biological Station, MSU, sample Rhizosphere Soil Replicate 2: eDNA_1 v2... | ecosystem: Host-associated > Plants > Roots >...
CAGGGTTTTTTGTTTTAATTCTGTTTGTGTTTTTTACCGCAAATCTATTTTTCTCACTCCTCTAAATTGACTTCTAGATGCTTTTATTTTAGGATTGAAAGATTCAGCAGAGGCATTAGTGTTTCTGTTGCCAAAATAGTTCAATAAGTTTTTATAATTATTGAATTGTATTTTAACATAGCCCGTGGTTTGCCACGGGGATACGGGCTGTGTCCATGATTGTGTCCCCGTGGTTGAAACCACGGGCTATGTTTTAGGATCAACACGAAAACCTGTGGACTAGTAAAAATTAAGGATCAATACGAAAACCTGTGGAGCAACAAAAATTAAGCATAAATATTAGTTAACCTGAAAGGGAAATATTCAATATTCCTATCATCTCTGAATTTTGATCTAAATGCTTTTATTTTAGCATTGAAAGATTCAGCCTAAGCATTGGTGTTTCTGTTGCCAAAATAGTTCAATAAGTTTTTATAATTATTGAATTGTATTTTAACATAGCTTGTGGTTTCAACCACGGGTATACGGGTTGTGTCCATGATTGTGTCCCCGTGGTTGAAACCACGAGCTATATTTTACCGCAACGCAAAGGTTGTATTTCTGAGTGTTTAACTTGCTTTTATTAAGTTCGCAAAGCTTTGGGGACTTTAATAACAAAATTTTTTAAGGTTAGAATATGTGTTCCTATAAAAAAGTAAAAATCTTCTAAAAATGATAAGTAATTAATGGCTTGCGATACTCTGAATTGGAATTTGGTATTTAAAAGTTGGAATTTCTTCTGAAAACTGTACTTCTCGTTTACCCGAAACTGCGTTAGGGATGGGAGCGGCATCCTTTTGCGATATCTTACACTTCTTTCTAAAACTGAACTTCTCTCGCAAAAGATATAGCGGACAGCCCGGCCCCCCGCGGGAAACGCCCTAATTATTCTTTTAATAAATGATTATTTCTTTTAAATTTATAATTTATGTTTTTATAAAGTGCTTACTGCCAATGATTAAGTTTTTTTTAATAGATCGTTTTTAATTAAAAATTTTAAAATTCATTAAGATCAACATCTTTAATGAATTTGATAACTCCGTTCATAAATACTTGCTGATCATCCCACATTGCCAAATGACTTCCGTTTGGGCAATATAAAAAACGTCCTTTTTGAACTAATTTACTTTGTTCTTCCATGGCTTTGGGATCCATTGTGTCATATTTTGCACCGATCATTAAGGTTGGAACTTCGATTTCTTTTAAACGATTTTTTATGTCCCATTTGGCTAAACGACCGCTAATTCCGAATTCGCTTGGTCCCTGCATCATAGTATAAACTTCCCCATTCATGTGCTTACTAGCTCTGTTTAAGCCATCTGGCCACTCTTTTAGTCGGCATAAATGCTCCTTGTAAAAATTAGGAATTAGTAATTCCATGTATCTGGGATTAGCAAAATCCTTTTTTGCTTCTAGTGCTCTAATTTCTGCAAGAATTTCCGGTTTCATTTGCTTTGCTAAAACTTCATCGGCATATTTTCCATATTCTGGTGCGCTGGCAACCATATTCGAAACTAAAAGACCTTTTAAATTTTTTTGATATTTTAGTGCATATTCCATTGCGAGAATTCCTCCCCATGAATTTCCTAAGACGTAAAAATTATTTTGGTCTGCTCCAATAGCTTTACGAACTTGTTCTACTTCTTCAACAAATCGTTCTGTGGTCCATAGACTACTATCTTTTGGCTGATCACTGTAATAAGAACCTAATTGATCGTATTCGTAAAATTCAAAGCCTTCACGCTGAAAAAAAGTCTCGAAACATTCCATATACTCATGTGTCATGGCCGGACCGCCATGTAGTAGCAATACTTTTATCTTAGGATTATTTCCAAATCTTTTTGTCCAGACCCTGAATTCTCCAACAGGTGTTTTGATAGGGATCATTCGCACACCAGCTGATTCAACTGCATTTTTTTGATTGTAAGTAAAATAATTCTGAAGTGTTTCTGATTTACTTTCTTTTTTACATGAAATGATTAAAAGAAATGTTGTAAGAAGAAGAATGTAACGCATATTTTATTAGGTTTAAGGAATATTGGTTTAATTGGATTATCAACTAAATTACGAATTAAATTCAAACTTTAAATAGCTTTACATAGTTGCGATTTTATAATAGATTTTGGCTTAAAAGAACAAGCCCGGAAATATATAACATATATTTCCGGGCTTGTTTTTTTATAAAGATACCAACTGTTGTTTCTAATTCTCTATTTTTTTTAGTGTTACTATTGTTCGGTAATAGTAGACTGGTTAAGTTTAATAACTCTAACTTTTTTATTGGTGTTATCTGATAGAAAAATGCGATCATTTAATTGAGCCGTACTAACAATACTTCCAAAAGGATTTGCTCCCATAATGTCATTAGCATTAATTCTTGGTGTATAATTTTTATTCAGAAACTCCTCTTTTGGATAAAGACGCAAATAGTTCAGACTTCCAACGTTTTCTGTTGTGATAGCCCAGTCCTCACTAAAAGTAATTGCCAAAGGTTTTGCGTCGGAAAAAGCTGCTGTTGTTGGTTTTATTGGCTCTACTAGTGAGTTTGCTGCGTTAGCTTTTATATTTGCAATATTGTAATACAAATAGCTTTTTGCATCTCTTCCCGCCACGACCAGATTTCCAGAAGCTACATCAAGAGAGTAAATTTGATCATAGCCATTTAAGGTATTTAATTTTGCTATTGGTTTTAGATTCCAGTCACTAGTTTCAGTGATTTGTGATGTTTCAAAAACTTTAATGGAGGTTTCTTTTTCTTTAACAAATATTAATCCGTCTTTTACAACAACACCAAAAACGTGTACAAAGGTTGTCCACCATTGTCCGCTTCCAACCGTATTAATTCCGGCATTTGTAGTTTCATCAAATACAAATAGCCTGGAGTCAACACTTCCTACATAGATTCGTCCATTGTCAACACATACAGATGAAAGTTTAGTAAGTGCAATTGTCGTAGTGCCTTTAGCGTAATTTGTAATTGTTTTGATATATTTTAAAGTTGTTGCATCAAAAATTTCCAATACATCACCATTACATATATACAATTTGTTATTTGCTACCGCGATACCTTTTGGGTCAAGTTGCCCGGTTCCGGCCCCAATTTGATTAGCTGTAATTGCTAATTCATCGGTTGGATAATAGTATTTAAAGGTTGTACCATTATTTTCTCCATCACCGTCTTTAGTACAGTTTGTGAAAAAGCAAAGTAATAATAGGATAAAGGGTATTTTATTCATGCTGATTTTAGTTTTTAGTTCCATTTTCCTTCTCCTTTATATTTTATTAAAAATGGATTTTTTTGGTCGATTGTAAAGACTGGTTTTTTGTATGTACCTGTCAGATAGTTGGTTTTTGTATAGGTTTTAAGTATTTCGGGATCTGTAAATGGAAGATCATTTAGGTATATTAAATATTTGTAAAAATGAGTTAACATTTCCTGTTGGCCTCCACCTTCACCACTATTAGCTAAATTACTGCTGTGACTGTAACCACTGTGATGAGAATATTCATGTGACCAAACTGACATTTCTCCCTTCCAGTGACCGGTAACATAACCAGATTCCCATTGAGAAGCTAAGGCGCCTCCTCCCCAGGCAGAACCTCCACCTACCATGGCTATATTAAGTTGTCGTTTATCGATATAGGTTGTATATGCTTGTTCAATTTGAACTTTAGTTAAATAATCATAAACCCCATCTACATCTTCAGCGTTGCCATGCCAATTGAGTGCTCCATTTATTGCAGTCCCTGCAGTAGCAGCTTGTTCTTTTTTGTATCTGTCAAAATTAATAAAGGTGTCGTAGTATAAAGGGTGGCTTATTGCATAAGAAAAATTAAGAATCATTGCAATTGCTTCTTTTGCCAAAACCGGATTCATAGGTAAATACTTGTTTGGGTCGTCAGCGGGATTATTTAAATGATAAGAATCACTAAATTTAACCAAACGTGAAGATTTTATTTTTTTGAATTTTGCAAATAAAGGATCGCTTGATTCAACTGAAAATTCGATACCTCCTGAAGAAAATCCTTCAATTTTATCTATCGTAACAGGTTCTCCTGTTTCAGATAAATAATCATTTTTCCCAACAGTTAAAGGGATTTGATGAAAAGAACGATGAAAAGCAGGGATCTTTGTAATGGTATAAATAACAAATCGCTTGCTGTAGTTAGGTAATTTAGCGTAAATCTTTACATCACTAAGTCCTACTGGAGAATATAATGATATTTGTACTGAATCTTTTCCTTTCTGTATAACTTGTAAAGGTTCATTTACTCTAAACCAGCGATCGTTATTATCGTACATTTTTGAAGAGCTTTCAGCATCTTCAAACATTGTCATTGGCTTATTTTCAGAAGGCAAATTTGTAGCGTCAATACTGGCTAAGTAATTGGGTTGGTAGTTTGTGTCATCATCTCCATCTTCACAACTTGTAATAACAAAGAAGTTTGCTAATAGCACAATGCTAAAGAGCCATTTTGGGGTGTTCTTAATCATGTAGGTTAGTTTAAATTGTTTTTTTCTTTAGGGCATTAAAAATACAAATGTCATCTAAATTTTGTTAAATAAAAAGTAGGTTAAAAAATAAAAATGGTTTGTATTTTTTGTTTAACGAAAAAACTAGCAACGATGTTGTAAGTTTTCCGGCTTTTAATTTTTTGAAATCTGTATTGGTGAATGGAGAAAGTCTGAAAACCTTTTACTTAGTTACAATAAATAGAGCATATAAGTTTCTTTAATAATACTTATTTAAGGTTGTAAAAGATATTTAGGTTGACATTCTCCTAATTAACATAACAGGTATTATCGATTCCTGATTTTGTAAAGTGTTATCATATTTATTTAATTTTTCGTTTATTTTATTCATTAGTACATCGACTACTTTTATACCCACTTTGATTGGAAATTGTTCAATCGTGGTAATTGACGGCCTGATTATTTCTGTGCGCGAATCATTTGAATAACCAACTATCTTTAAATCCTCTGGAATGATGATATTATTTTCCCGGGCAAACTCAAGAACTGCAATTGCGCTAATGTTATTTGAAGCGAAAACCGCATCTGGTTTATTAGCACTTTTAAACATTTTTTCCATTGCCTGGCGCGCATTTTCATGTGTCAATTCCTGATAAAATATATGGTCATCATTAACAGGGATGTTGTACTGAATTAAGGCTTTTTTATATCCTTCTGAGCGATCTATATCTAGATTGGAGGCTGAGGGACCACAAAGAAGGGCTATTCTTTTGCAACCTAATTCTAATAAATGCTGAGTTGCTAAATACCCTCCCCTAAAGTCATCTCCTCTGACAATAATTGCATTGTGAAGCATAGCAGGTATGCTATCATAAAAAATTACCGGTGTGTTGTTATTGGTAAAGAGATCAAAATGGTTAAAATTTTTTGTTTGCGAGGTACAGGCAATAATTAATGCATCAACACGTGACGAAAACATTGATTGAACCAATTTTTCTTCCATTTGTAACGAATCACCAGATTGGGCAATAATCAGGTTATAGCCTAATCTGTATAATTGCGTCTGCACAATAGTAATTACTTCTGCATGAAAAAACATCGATATGAATGGCACAATCATTCCGATTGTATTAGTTTTGTTACTGCGCAGACATGAAGCCATAATATTGCGACGATAGCCTAATTTCTCAGCCATATCCAATATTCTTTTTTTTGTCTCGGCTTTTACGTAAGGGCCATTATTTAAAGCCCTCGAAATAGTTGCTGGTGAAAGTTTTAATGCTGCGGCTATGTCTAAAATTGTACTGTCCTGTTTTTTTTCTTTTGACATGATGTATAAATTGTTCGCTAAAACTATTTACTATTTTTTCCTATCCAATTTCTATCCGAGTAAAATCTGGTTTCAAAAACAATTGGTATTGATGTTTTTAAATCCTGTTAACCTTGCCGATTTTACTTTTTAACATGATATCGTTTTTTCAATTTCTTTTAAAACTTGAGTAATACTATTCGTTGGATGGTTTCCCGATAGTAGCCAATATTCCGCCATCAACATATACGACATGACCGTTTACAAAATCACTTGCTTTTGAACTTAAAAAGATGGCAGCTCCTTGCAAATCATCAGGATCACCCCAACGTCCTGCAGGCGTTCTTCCCATAATGAATTCATTAAACGGATGTCCGTTGACGCGAATTGGAGCTGTCTGACTAGTAGCAAAATATCCGGGACCAATTCCATTCGTCTGAATGTTGAATTTTGCCCATTCAGTAGCCATATTTTTGGTAAGCATTTTAAGTCCGCCTTTTGCTGATGCATAAGCACTTACAGAATCTCGTCCTAATTCACTCATCATCGAGCACATGTTTATAATTTTCCCTCCTCCACGCTGAATCATTCCTTTAGCAACGTTTTTAGAAACTATAAATGGGCCTGTTAAATCTACTTTTATAACCGCTTCAAAATCGGCAACTTCCATTTCTATAATGGGTGTTCTTTTAATGATTCCGGCATTATTGATTAAAATATCGATTGGGCCAACTTCAGCTTCTATTTTATTGATCGCAGCAATTACGGCCGCCTCATCAGTAACATCAAAAAGGTATCCAAAGGCCTCGATTCCTTCTGATTTGTATTCTGCAATGGCATTATCAACGGCTTCCTGCGATGAATGATCGTTTACTACAATTTTTGCACCTGCATGCCCCAATCCTTTGGCCATAGCCATTCCTAAACCATGAACTCCTCCTGTAATAAGAGCCGTTTTCCCTGTTAAATCAAATAAGTTAATTGACATTTTCTTAGTTTTTTAGTTAGTGGTAATTTTAATTTATTAGTTGTTTTAAATTTTACTTTACAATTACAATCAAAGGATTATTTAGTTCGTCATTGAAATGATTTAAATACTCAAACCATTGTTTTGCATTAGTGATTTTTGCAGCTTTGTCCCAGGACGCTCCAGAATAATAGACGATTGGTTCGTTACTTTTAATTGTGGTTTTAGCTAATAGCTGTTCTTTATTGACCCACATGGTACTTACAGGAGTTGTCAGGATGGAACCAACACCTGTAGTGCCGTCCTTATCAAAAGCTGGTTCCCAGTATCCCATAATACCTTGTTGTTCGTTTAACGAAATAACTCCTGGTTTCTCCCTTCTTATGATTCCTACTACAACCGGAATCGGATTTTGATCATCAAAAGTATAGACGGTTTTAATTTGGTTAAGTTGCGAACCGGCATCTAACGAAATAGTTTTGACAGCTTTAATTTTTATACCGCCCGCATTCCACGTATCAAATATCAATTGAAAAGCAGATCGCAAAGGACCATTATCCAATACTTTCCATTGCTGATAGTTTCCGGAGTAACGAATGGTATCTTTTAGGTATGGAGCCATATTTCCTGCGCCCAAGGTGTGACCAACATGATAATAATCTAATCCGTCACCGTGATCTAAATGATAATCATTACGTTTATAGCGTTCATTCAACACCAATTTATCAGTGCGTTTTACCCACACATCAAAACCATAAGCATCACCTTCTGTTTTCTCTAAAGCTTTACCATACGCACGAAAAGCTATTTTATCATTTTCCCAGGCAAAATCATCGAGACGTTCCGGTACATAACGAGCATACGTTTTGGCAGCAAAAGTTTCTGGTTTTCCTTTTTGAACAGAAAGACTTAAAGATGATTTTGCTTTGATATCAATCTGAACCAACAGGTTTTGAACAGCAGCATTTCCCTGATGCTCTAACTGATACGGAATTTGTTTTTTTGTTTTGTTATTAATTACCACAAAGTTGGAAGTGTCTATTTGTGGATAGGAGGAAAGCAGGGTTGTCCATTTTATAGCCGTGACAGTTTCTTTTCTGTCGAAAGGCGAATTATTCTGAATTGTTACAGTTGCTTTTGTTTGCGCAATAGTAACTACTGGTAAAACGAATGCAAGTAAAAAAAGGATTTTTATTATTTTCATAAGGGTAATTTTAATTCGTAAATAGTGTAATATCTGGTTCAATTAAGACATAGATCGGGCTTCTCACTCCATAATGAATAGTTCATTTAGGCAAGATTATGACTTTCAAAATTGAAATCCGTAATTGATTTTTGGTCTTCTAAAAGACTTTTTTTAAATTAATTTCTAAGTCGATAGAATTATGATTGTAGTATAATTGTTGTTTTCTTTTTGCATTATAGTAGTTTGTATTGTTTCTGTTATTCTTTTATATCGTCAAGTTTGGCTAAATATTCACTTGGCATACAGCCATAATGTTGTTTAAATGCAGTTGAAAAATACGATGGCGAATTAAAGCCGCACATATAAGTGATTTGCGCTATCGTGTAGCGTTTGCTTTGCATCAATTCAACTGCTTTTTTAAATCGGATTCTCTTTATAAAATCCATTGCAGATTCTCCGGTAATCGCTTTTAGCTTTAAATAAAGATTGGATCTGCTCATTCCGATTTCTTTACTAAACTGGTCTACAGAAAATTCAGAATCGGCCAAATGATCTTCGACAATATGAATGGCTTGTTTTAGAAATTCTTCATCAAGTACATTAAACGCAATATTTTCAGGAACCATTTCTTTGCCAACCGAATAATATTCTTTTAATCGTTTACGCGAACGTAACAAGTTTGTGATTTTCGCTGCCAATAAAGGTGTCGAAAATGGTTTTGTAATATAATCGTCGGCTCCCATTTCTAAACCTTTTATCTGCTGGCTCGTTTCGGTTCTGGCTGTTAAAAGCATAAAAGGAATATGGGATGTATTGATGTTCTGCTTTACTCGTTTACAAAAATGGAGTCCGTCCAGTTCGGGCATCATAACATCACTAATTATGATATCAAACGGTTGAATCTCCAGAAGATCTAATGCCATTTGGCCATCATAAGCTACCGTAACTTCATAAATCTTGTCGAAATAATCTTTCAGATAATCTAAAATCTCTTTATTATCATCTACAATAAGTACTTTGGTTGGCTGATCTTTTTCGATTACTTCATTTTCTTCTTCTAATAAAGCATCGGCAGCTTCAAGTTCATTGTCAGATATGATTGACAGATCATAGGCTGATTCTTCAACATGCTGATCATTTTTATAAACCTGATCCGACATTGGAATCGTTACCGTAAAAATGCTTCCTTTCTGCATTGTACTTTCAGCGGTAATTTCGCCATGATGCAATTCGACTAATCGTTTTGTAAAGGCCAGTCCAACACCTGAACCTAAATTCATCTCACGATTATTTACCTGATAAAAACGGTCAAAAACCTTAGACAAATCTTCCTCGCTAATTCCGACTCCCGAGTCCGCAACTTTTATTTGTACAGTATCGTTTTTCTTCGTCAGTTCAATATGTATTGTATGACCGGCTTTGGTATATTTAAAAGCATTTGACAAAAGATTAAATAGAATTTTTTCCATTGCATCTTTATCAAAATAAAACAACAATTGTGGTTCTTCTGTATGATAGGTATAGTGAATGCTGTTTTTCTCTGAAAGGGGTTTAAACGATTCAAAAATTTCACGCGTAAAATTGACAATATCACCTTTTCCAACCTTAAGCTGGCGCGTTCCCATTTCGGTTTTTCTAAACTCAAACAGCTGATCTACTAAATTGTAAAGTCTTTTGGCGTTAATGAACATTAATTCGTGTTTCTTTTTGAATGTTTTATCTGTAAAAGGCATTTTTAATAGCTCTTCTAAAGGAGCTAAAATCAGTGTCAGCGGCGTTCTTAATTCATGAGAAACGTTAGTAAAAAAATCCATTTTTACCTGATTGATGTAGCTCACCCGTTCTTTATCGATTCGTTCGAGTTTTAATTGCTGAACGGCTTTTATTCTTTCTCTTATAATTTTGTAACCAATGTAAGCCGCTGTACCAATAATAGTTAATAACAATAAGGAGAACCAGATAGTTTTGTACCAGGGGGCAAGAATGATAATTTTTAAACTTCTGACCGCACTCATTTCACTATTTGGACCAATAGCCTTGATTTGAAAATTGTAGCTTCCTGCAGGTAAATTGCTATAGCTAACTTTTAGTTCATCAGTTCGTTGCCAATCTTTGTCGATTCCGTCTAACTTGTAATAATAATAGGTTCGATTAGACGAAATATAATTGAAGGTGTTAAAAAAGATACTGAATTGTTTGTATTCAGGTCCAATTTCTAATTCATTTGACTGATCTATATGTTCTTTTAAAATGTCTGTTTCATCACCAACCGCAACCGTTTTGTTTAAAACTTCGAGGGAAGTAAAACTTAATTTCAGCGGAAGCGGTTGCTGTTTTACCATTGAAGGATAGAAGTAGGAAAGCCCTTTAATTCCCCCAAAAAGCAACATGCCGTCATTGGCTTTATAAAAAGAATAATCATTAAATTGTTTGTTCTGCAAACCGTCACTTTCATCAAAGGTTTGAACGGAACCTCTATCAGGATTGAATTTAATTAATCCGCTGTTGGTCGAAATCCATAAACTTCCGTCTTCTTCCGGAATTATGCCGTAAATGGTTTCTTTAACGAAATCTTTTCTTGCTTTAATACTGGTGAAAGATTCCTGATTTTCATCGTACAATCGTAAGCCTTCACGAGTTCCAATCCAGATTCTGTGTTTTTGATCTTCGGTAATACAATTTACAATATCATCACTTGATTTTCCGTGGCCGATATTTCCAAACAAAAATGTATCCGGATAAAATAAGGTTACGCCGTTTGTAGTTCCAATCCAGATTCGGTGTTTACTGTCTTCAAAAAGAAAAGTAATGTCGTCTGAAGTCAGGCGTTTTCCGGCTTTGTCTAGATGAATGTGTGTAAAGGTCTTTGTTTCCGGATGAAACTGATCCAATCCGGATCTTGTTCCGACCCAAATACGGCCTTTAGAATCTTTCAGTAAACTATAAACTAAGTCACCGGCAATGGAGTTTGGGTTATTCTCTTCATGACGAAAACGCTGCACAAAACCAGTATTAGGATTAAGCAGGTTAAGCCCGCCATTATGAGTTCCAATCAGTACATTTCCGTTATCATCAAAAGCAATGGCTTTGATATTATTAGAACTTAAACTGTTGGTATTGTTTTCGCTATTCGAAAAATAACTAATGGTATTGGTGTTTTTATTCCAGTAATTTAGGCCCTTATCGTTACTTCCAATCCAGAAATTACCTTTTGTATCCTGCTTTATAACACCAATAACTTCATCATTTAAAGAAGGTTTTCCGGAGTTTTGGCTTAAAAGATTAAACTTAATATCATTTTTATGATAATAATTTAAACCTCCATAATAAGTTCCTAGCCAAATTCCGTTTTGTTTGTCTTTAAAAATACAGCGAACCGAGTTTTGACTTATCGTATAAGGCTGTGATATTTGATGGTAATAATTGCTGAAAGACTTCGTATTTGGATTAAAAATACTAAGACCTCTAAAAGTTCCAAGCCAAATATTTCCCTGAGTATCTTTATTAACGCATCTGATATTATTATCCGCAATGCTATTTATTCCGGCGCTGTGTAATAGGGAACTGGTTTGTCCATTTTTGGCATCAAAACGAATTACACCAAAACCTTCAGTAGCCACCCATAGATTTTTTCCATCTACGTAAACATCATTGATATAAGGTTTTTTTACACCCAATTCAATTTTTATCAATTTATGATTGTCAGGATTTAATTTAAAAAGCCCAACATCTGTTCCCAATATAATTTGTTTTTGCCAAAGACCGATATATGCAATTTTTTTAATCTCATGAGAAGAAGCATTAAACTTAATTGGGGTAAAATTTTGAGCCTCTGGAGAAAGAACAAAAACTTCACCGGTAATCGAAGCGGCCCAGATTTTATGTGTGCTATCTTCTGTTATAGAGGATATGTACCACTCGCCAATAGTTCTTGGAAGTTTGTAATTTGTAAAACTGTCTGTGTCATAATTATAAACACTAATTCCTTGATTTCCACCAACCCATAATTGCCCTTTATGATCTGTAAATAAGCTGCGGATGTAATACGATTGTAAGCTGCTCTTAACGTTTTTAATTGGCCGGTATACTTTAAAACCCTTACTGTCATAACGATTTAGCCCGTCCTGAGTTCCGATCCAGATAAAACCCAAAGTGTCTTGCTGAATGGCAAAAACCGAACTTTGTGATAAACCTTTATCGACCGAGATATTTCTAAAATACCGGTCCTGAACCTGCGCATGGCTCTTCGTTGCAAAAAGAACTATGTAGAAAAGCGCTAAAAGAGCAATCGTTTTCTTCATAAAAGTTTAAATTATAATTGTTTTGTCTGTTCTTACTCCCTCTTTTTCAGCGTAATTCAGCTCTAATTTACAGAAAAAGCAAACATCTTTTAATTCTTATCGTATTTAGCTACATCCGGCAATTCGTCTACAGCTTCTTGTTTGTTTACTTTGGCGTCATTAAGTTCTAATAATATGGAACTTCCGCTAATTTTAGGGGCATATTTTTTTCCTTCAAACTGAATTGGTAAATTGCCATAACTGAATAACGATTTGGCAGCTCTACCGGCAACTTGAAATGCAGCAGGTTTTTCTCCATCTAATTGTACCTGAATATTCCAGTCTCCAACTTGTAAGTGTGATAAACCATTTTTATTTGAGATTGTTTTGATCACTTCTGTTTTACCGTCTTTAACTTGTATGATCGTTAAAAATCGAAATTTTTGTTTGGATTCAGAGGTAATTCCGGCATGCCATTGATCTTTAAATTCTTTGATTTGCCCTTCATCATTGGTTACTTTATTCCAGTTTACAGCAGCTTCATAGAATTTATTATGGACTACCATTTTTAACGGACTATCAGCAAAAACGCTGGCGTTTACATTTCCTAAATCTGTTTTTACAATAAAATTTTGTTGTTTGGCTTTTTCCGAATTTTCTCCTTCAATGGTATAATACGGACAGTGAAATTGTGTCGTCCATTTTACCGGATTCTTCGCTTCTAATTCATCATACAAAACGATATATCCACCCTCCAATTGTAACATATGTCTGCGATATAAGGTTACGCCAGAATCGCCATAACCATTTGCCTTGCTTGGTACAACATTGATTTGTTTGAATCTGTCTAACCAGAAATCACTTTTAATTTCGCCATAAGCATTACTGGCATCACCCAAAGCATATTGAATTCGTTGACCTGAAATAGCTCTTGGAATCCATCCGTAACCTTCTTCTCCGATTTTCTGATTCAGGCTGTCGGCCAAAATAGTATTGTACGCTTTTGATGTTCTGTAATATAAAAGATTATGTTTGTCGCTAAAATTGCTGTAATAACCAGTCCCGCCAAAAATTACTTTTCCTTTAAAGTTGATGGTGAAAGCATTTTGAGAAGCATGACCGTGACCCGAAGAGCCAAACGGACTGCTGAACAAATAGCTGCTCAAGGTTTTATTGGCATTTACCAAATCTTCGTGCATGGCTACAACACCAACATCGCCAAATTTTCTGCTCTTAGGTAAGTTGGAAGGAGAAGTAGCAGGTAAATTTCTATTGGGTTTATAATTTAATAATCTAAAGAATAAGAAATCGTCTGTACCGTGATAATAAGACGGATAATCTCGTTTTATTCCTTCGACATACCAGTTTAAATACGGATTGTTCATTTTGTAGGTAAGTGCATCTGCAAACCAGGCTTCACCTTTTACTATATATGGAATGTTTTCCCACATATCACCAATAGCGGTACTTGCCGAGCTGTTTGGATGCGTGTACAACATATAATATGGAAGGTTTTCCATCCATGGCAATTTAAAATAATCGACACCACTAAAATCACCAAACATTTGTGACAAGTATATAATCGATTTGAAATTCACCCTGAAATAACCATTACCTTCATGCCAGCCGCCATCTGTTGTTCCTAACACAGGAAAACGCGCCGACCACACTTCATACATATACGTAAGCCATTCTTTTGCTTCCGGAACATCATTAATTACGGCTACAGTAGCAATGGCCAGATTACGCAATGTAATTTGCCAAACGTGATTATCACTTACATGCAACTCAAAACGATTGGGTAAATGATTGTAAACTCTACGCGCTCTAATGGTAATTATGTTTTTGAAAATTTCTTTTTCCTCCGGGGTTAAAAATTCATAACCGGCATCATAAAACCAGCCTAAAGCTTCGAGAACGGCACCGCTTGTAAAATCGTCTCCCGTGGCCAATCCGTTTGGATTCATGTTGGCAATGTTCAGGGCTCTGCGTTTTGCGTCAAGGATAAAACGTTTGTCTCTGGTAAGCTGATAGGCAATACATAAATTGCGAACGGGATTTCCCACAGCATCACCAAAACCATGATACATTCTCTCAATAATAATCTTTTTTTCTAGCTTATTTTTTCCTGTTGTATCAATTACTCTTTGTGGCTGTTCTGTTGGAAGAGGAGCGAGCATTAATTTTTCCGCGTAAGCGATGAATTTTTTAGCTTCGGGATTTTCCAGATTATTTCTATAAAAATCTTCGCCAATACGGTTCATATCCCATAAAAGTGGGTGTGAGCCTTCGTTTCTTTTAAGAACGTCACTTATTGGAGGAGATACTTTTTGGCTGGCATATTTAGCATCAACCACAAAATCGTAAACAGGTGACCAGGTCCATTGATTGCTGCCTTTTAAAGCATAACCATATTTCCAGTACCATTTTCCTGATTTTAATGCCTGATGTAATGGATAAACTGCCCAACGCTGTTCTGAACTGGTAAGCAAATCATTTTTAAAATTCGTATCACTAGCCAACATTACCTTGTAGCGTACATTGCCAATATTTGGATCTTCAGGAACTTCACTTCCGCTTTCCATGGGTTTAACCATTTCTTTGCCATTTGTTCCCGGCCAAAGCAGGGCAGGAGCATTGGTAGGTACCGTTATTCCGTTTACGGGATAAGGCCATTCACGTACTCTTGAATGCAATTTTTCTGCTGTTAACTTAATTTCTGCCGATTGTTGCTGGCTGAAAGCAGTAAATGCAATGAGTAAAAAGGATAATATAATTATTTTTTTTCTGAGCATAATATTTTTTCTTTAATCGGAATTACAATCCTGATTTGAAAGGATCTCCGTTCTTATTGCACCATTCTTTTAAATAACGACGCATTGCTATTAGTTCTTTTTTGTATGATGTATTTACTGCCAGATTGGTGATTTCGCCAGGATCTGTCGTTAAATTGAAAAGCTGTTCTTTTAGTTCACCTTTATTATAAACGATGTATTTAAAATCTTTAGTAATTACAGCGCGTCCGCTAATGTTTAGGAGATTTTCGTTATCGGCAAAATCAGTTTCGATGACCAAAGTATCACGTAATTTTTCTTGGGGATTTTCTATTTTTTTACTGATATCAATTCCTTTTAAATATGCTGGTTTTGGAACTCCGGTAAAACCGCAAATAGTTGGGATGATATCTGTTCCGTTGCAAACCAACCTATCATCAGTTCTTGGTTGCCATTCGCCCATTTTTGAAACTATAAAAGGTATTTTGGCTGATTCCTCATATAAAATTTGTTTCTGGTTCCAACTGTGTCCGGCATAGCCATCGCCGTGATCGGCTGTGAAAACTATAATAGTATTTTTTTCTACACCATATTTTTTTAGGGATGCCAAAACCATTTCGATATAACCATCAACTTTTTCTACAAGACGATTATAAGCCCAACGATACTGACGCCATTGATCAGGTGTCCAATTAACAGTAGGGTAGGTTCTGAAACTTACTTTTTGTTGATCACGAACAATTTTTGGTTCATTTTCGGGAATTTTCCAATTGGCTGGCAGGGTTGGACATTGATCTGCCGGAGGAACATTTTCTAAGATATCCATTTTTAAGTCTTCACCTCGAGCCCACTCGCAAATATCATGTGGATTTAAAAAAGAGGCTACCAGTAAAAAAGGGATGTTTTTATTTTCCTTAATAAAACGGGCACAATACGAGGGAGTCGCTGCATCATTATAATCCTGGAAATTGGTGTTTTCGATGTATTCAAAACCGTGTTGATTTTTTTTTGAAGTAGGGACTGGTAGATGCCATTTGCCAACGTATCCTGTTTTATAACCTCCATTTTGGAAAATTTTTCCCATCATTAAAAGATCATCCGGCCATTGTCCGTCTTTTTCGGGTGCATTTCCTGTAAAACCGGTTTCATAAGGCATTTTACCACTCATAATAGCAGTACGCGATGGTGAACATAAAGGCTGAGCGCAATACGCTCTGGTAAAACGAATTCCGTTTTGCGCCAGTTTATCCATAGCCGGTGTATGCAAATCTTTGTTTCCCGCTATACTCATTGCGTCAGCAGTTTGCTGATCGGTCATGATGATCAGAATATTGGGACGCGTCGGTGTTTGAGCACTAGCTGAGAATGTTATATTCAGCCACAACAACAGCCATAGCATGCATTTGTTTTTTTGAAACATCATAACTACTTTTTAATAGATTATTTTGTGATTTGTAAACTCTCAAATACGAAACGAATTTAATCATCAATGTTAAGAGTGGGTTTTGAATTTGTACAAAATGATATTAAATTTAGTTAAAAGCTGTAATAATGGGGTTTTCAGTTTGAAAAACACATTGGTTATGTCGGGAATTTCATTCAAATACAAAAGAGGCGCAAGGCGGCAATTATTTTTAGCCACAGATTAAAAAGAATAAAAGGATTTTTGTTTAACGCAGGCTCTACAGAGGATTAGAAAAAATAAATCTGTATAAAAAATAGCCACGAATTCACGAATTTTTTAAACGATTCATTCGTGAATTGGTGGCGAAAAAACTTTGCGCGATTAAATCTGCTGTCTTTTATATGCTGCAGGTTCTATAGAGGATTAGAAAAAATAAAGCTATGTAAAAAAAACAGTCACGAATTCACGAATTTTTTAAACAATTCATTCGTGAAT
>Ga0065714_10064857_pt1 | contig 16919 bp, 18 predicted proteins | sample MisRhiReplicate2_FD_59101 | JGI IMG/M metagenome (GOLD analysis project Ga0065714, IMG submission 59101) | Miscanthus rhizosphere microbial communities from Kellogg Biological Station, MSU, sample Rhizosphere Soil Replicate 2: eDNA_1 v2... | ecosystem: Host-associated > Plants > Roots >...
CCCAAAATACAAAAAGTTAAACAAATTAACAGATGTTTACGTAGTGAAAGGGATTTTATAGCTTAGTAATAATATGTCAGACCAAATCTTTAACAATATCGCTTTAGACACTTCGTTTATCGAGGCCCAAAATTTTTTGGCGGGGAAACTGCTTTATGACCTAGCAGATTTGGGGGCAAAGAAATATGCAAGTATTTACATTACCGATATTGTTTACAGGGAAGTCCTCGCCCGTTTCGCAAGCAGAGTTAATGAAGAAGATTCCAAAATCAAGCAAGTTAAAAAGACCATTGCATCGAGCCTGCGAGTGCTGAAGAACTTCGACGACTACCAAAACTATTTTACGCTTCCGACTCTCGATGAAGATCAGGTCATCAATGAGTTCAAAGAAAAATTTGATCAATGGATCAGTAAGTCAAACTTAACGATCATACCAACCGACGATCTTACCATAGGTAAGGTTTTTAAAGATTACTTTGATAATAAACCACCCTTTAGCCAGGGTGAAAAAAAGCATGAATTTCCAGATGCATTCAGTTTTCTCGCCCTCCAGGACTATTTCACGAAAAAGAAAAGAAAGTGTCTATTCGTCACACACGATAAAGACTTTAATGGAATGGAAACCAAAAATATTTTTCCTGTGCAGGAAGTTAGTCAAGAAATTGATAGAATCCTGAGCCATGAGAAGCAGTCTGAAACTTACACATTAATCAGGAGAGGATTTGACCAAAATAAAGCAAATTTAGAAAAACAGGCCAGGGATATAGTCTTTGCTTTTATTGAAATGGAAGTTGAAGCAACAAGCGAAATTCGGGGCATGTGGATAGACTCGCTCGACAACATTGATCTAAGTGATGTCGAATTCACAAGTTCTCAAACCGTTTTTATTGGAGAAGGGAAAGCTAGGATTGAAGTCGACGGTAACTTTGCATATGAAATTATGATTACTGTAGAGGATAATTCTGAGGCGATGTATGACCGTGAAGATGGCCGCTATTACGGAACCGAATATCGAACGATTAAAATTAAGGATCAGAAAGAGGAAAAATTCTCGGTCTCAGTGGATTTCGATCTGGATGAGAATTATGTGGAAATAGAAGTGGAAGATTTAAACGACGGTAATGGTTTCAAAATTTTCAATCATGAGGAAGATTACTATTGATAGGATTTCTACTGAATAATTTTAAATATCTAACTCTAAAAACAAATAATAATTCAGATCATTTGCACCCAGTGCAAGTACAAACACTTCCACCGGCTGGCAACGTACCAGGCCCGAAGTGGAAGTATCACCGCTATTAAATTATTCAATTCCTATTAAAATTGACAGGCAAAATCACAAAGCGTCTTCAGATATTTGAAAATTGGATGGTCAGTAAAAAAACGATTACCCAAACTGGAATGCGCGACCTAACGCCAACGAAAGTAGCAGATAAGGAACGCGGTTATTCGAAAATACTTAAATGGGCATTGGAGAATAAGTCCATTAAAAAACCGGCGATTTCTGGATCTTGCGGTTCCGGTAAAAGCAGTATCATGCAATCGTTTCAAAAAAGAAATCCAGAGTACCATTTATTAAATATCAGCCTAACCTCATTTAAACGGTTGAACTTAAATCTCACATCCCATTGTTGGATATGAACATAAGATATTAAGATGATTTTTGCGTAAAAAATGCAAATAATTTGTTTTTATCGTGTTTTTTACTTATATTTGATAAAAAATATCGAATATGCTATTATCATTCGCAGTAACCAATTTTAGATCTATCCGGGAACGGGTTGAACTGGATATGTTAAAAAGCGGGTTAAAAGGCTTGAACGCCAACTATTTTAAAGCACCCAACAAAAAACAACTGTTGAAATCGGCGGTCATTTACGGTCCTAATGCATCAGGAAAGAGTGGATTTCTTAGGGCCATTAAAGCGCTGGAATTTCTTGTGGGCCGTTCTTCAAGACTGAAACCGGATGAATACATCGCGACCTATGAACCTCACCGTCTTGAAAAAAGCTACGCCAAAAAACCTGTTGCATTCGAGGTAAGTTTTTTATCTGAGGGCGTACAGTATGACTATGAAGTATCTTTCACCAGTCAGCGTTTTGAAAGCGAGGAACTTTATTTCTATAGAAGCGGCAGCAAAAGTCTGCTGTATTCCAGGGTCGCTGGCAAAGAAATGAAATTCGGGGATTATTATAAGGGCCAGAGAAAAACACTGGAAAAATTGCTGTTGCCCAATCAACTATTCCTGTCAAAAGCAGCAGAAAACAATGCGGACGCGCTTTTGGGTGCCTACCGTTTCTTCACCAGTGGACTAATGGTATATCCCATCATGGAAGATTACCACGAAAATACCTTGGCCAGACTGTATGCCAGACGTCTTGCCGAGGATAGCAATTCCAGGTTCTCCAGGAGATTCAACGCGCTGATCTGCGCATTGGATACCGGGATCACTGGTGTAGCGGCAGAGGAGGTAGACTGGAAGGATTACAAGTTTCCGGGAAACCTTCCTGAAGAATTCAAAAAGCAATTGCAGGAAGATTACAAATACGACATCAAAACCCAACATCCCCTTTTTGACGGGGCAGAAAAAGTAGGTAGCGAATTGTTTGAGGTGCGCGATGAATCCGCAGGAACCAAGTCACTGTTTGTCATTGGCGGTATCATCCTGGAAGCCCTGGAAAAAGGCGGTGTGCTGGTGGTCGATGAATTTGAAAAAATGCTGCACCCGAGCATCACACAATTCCTGATCCAGCTGTTTCATAATCCCGTTGTCAACCCGCTTAATGCACAGCTAATTTTTGCGACTCATGACATCACCCAGCTATCCAACGACCATTTCCGCCGTGACCAGGTTTGGTTCACTGAAAAAAATGAATTTGGCGCAACTTCCTTTGTGAGGTGTTCTGACATACCAGGCATCCGGTTGAACACCCCACTGGATAAATGGTACGCAACCGGAAGATTCGGGGCAACACCGATCATCAACGAAGTCGATTTTTTACTTGAAATGCAACAGACGGAGGAGCATGAAGGTTAATAAGCGGATACTGATATTATGTGAGGGAATGACGGAGTACATCTACGTCAAGTCCCTGCAACGTGATTTACCGCGCACCCAGCAGCGCGGTATATCCGTTGAGATCATTTATCAAACCCAAAATGACCCGAAGAGCCTTGCACTGGAAGCCAAAAGAAAACAAAAAATTGCTCAAAGAGAGCGCAACCCCTACGACGTCATCTGGCTGTTTTTTGACCATGACAACAGCCCGAACTTAAAAAAGGCATTTGAAATCATAAATAAAGAAGGCTTCAGGGTTGCTTATACATCGATCTGTTTCGAGCATTGGTTTATCCTGCATTTTGAATCGTGCGGAAAACCCTTCAACTCAGGACAGGAAGCGCTGAAATATCTGCAAAAGCTGTGGCCTTATTATCATAAAACAAAAAGTAACCCTTATGAGCAACTCAGGGATAAACTTGAACAAGCTGTCATAAGGGCAGAAATCATCATGAAAAATAACGCAGATAATGCTCATATCTTTGAGCGCAACCCTTATTTCACGGTACAGGAATTAATTGGTTTTTTTAACGAATTGAAAGGAGGCAATAGTTAAGCTTTAAGGGAAAAGCGCATTAAGAAAGGAAATAAAACAGAATAGGATCAAAATATAGTTAAACGGCTCAGGTGTGTGGTAGCTCCTGAGCCGAAATACTATTTTCATTCGCAAGCTATGCAGAACGAATGGGATTGAGAATCTCAACTCTCGGTTATAACGCACAAAAGTATAAAAAGTTATACTTAATGCAAATAAATCTCAAAGTTCTGTATCGGCCTGTGACAAACCGGATCAAAAAATCCGGACAGTTAACGGCAGCTTTTTATGCTGTCTAATGTCGAACGTGCATCAGTCTAAAATTACAAATTGATGCACAACCGGAGGGCTATTTCCTCCGGAAAACCAGGTAACACAATGCCAGAAAGATTTATACAAAAAAGAGTAAGCTTGCACGACGAAGTAAGCACAGGAAAATTAAAGGTCTCCAAATTGTTTGACTTGTTAACAGATCACCCCTACAGGGAAGAAATTTGGAAACAATACAAGATTGAGGAAATTGAAAACGAAATCATTGTAATTGACCACATCGACGTCATTTACAAAAAGATCAGATTTTTCAACGAACATTTCAAGCGGTTCTCCGTATTTGCCTACAACAAGGACATCAGCATTTCTGAAAGTAAAAGCTACATAGAAGATGTTGGTGAAAAGCCACTGATTTTTCAGTTGAAAGAATACGTAGAAATTGACGAGGTGAAGGAGGATCTCTCTTGCATCGCAATCTATGAATCCAAGAATACCTTCTTCGATGAATACGACATGGCGAAGTTCGCCAACAGGCTTTATAAGGATGAGCTCGGAGATTTAGCCGATTACAACATCAAATATTTCAGAGAGCTTGCGGAAAAGAACAAGAAATTCAAAAAATACCGAAGCTATCGGCTGGTCCAAAACAAAGATGAACTATTCCTAAGAGGAATCACTTCTGTAGACAGGTATTTTGAATATGGCATAGATTTTACCTTTGTCGTTTCCATGCTGTCACTCCACAGGGACATGAAAGTAAACCAGGGAAATGCTTACGCCATATCCAGCGCGGCAATTTCAGAATCCAAGCTCGAACTCATTGTCGCTGATAAGAACCTGAAAGACGCAGGGGAATTTGGCAAAGTAAGTTCGGCCATGATCATCACAACAAATGACCTGGGGCAGGGCTCTTTAAATTACAATAAGGTCATCAAGGTTGGCGGAACGCTGTTTAATGGTGTGTATATCTTTCCACCAAGTGACGAGGTTCAGAAAACGAAACTAGTCCTCTCCCATTCTTCTACGCCACCAACCGTATTGGCAAAGCTGAAGGAATTTAATGCACTGCTGAACAATACCGATGAGTTCATCAAAGAGCTGCAGGATGTGAAAACGATTAAATCTGCGGAAGAATTAAGGCAGAGAATATTATTAAGGCTATCCAGTCCGCGAAGTGCTTTTAAAGATGCGGATCAGCTTAGGGATATTTTTAAACCGACAATCGCAAACGAAATTGAAAGTTTTGCCAAACTCCTGGAAATGTGCGGCAAAGCGGAAGAACTTGAAATCGATTATGACCTGAAAGAAAAATTGAGGGTAATCCTTTCTGAAATTCTGTTGTCCACCCGTAAATAGTTTGTACTGTAAGCAAAGGCTCCGGCCTTTGCTTTTTAAATCTAATCAAATGAAAATAGATGAACTGATGAGCTACCAGGATGTGGTAACTTATTTAAAATCCAAAAACAGGACTAAACACCTATTATTTGGCAACGGGTTCAGCATGGCATATGACTCGGGGATCTTTTCCTATAACGCCTTAAGTACCTTTATTGAAAAAATAGACGATGACCTTCTTAAACAGCTTTTTTCAACACTGAACACAAAAAATTTCGAACTGATCATGCAGCAGCTCGACAGCTTCGCAGAGATCGCAAAGGTATTCAGTTCAGATCCTGAGCTGGTCAGCAAAATTGAAGGAGCAAGTTCCCGGCTAAAAAACAGCCTGATAGATGCGGTCAAGGAACTGCATCCCGAACATGTGTTCACCATCCCGGAGGAAAAATGCAAACATTGTTTTTCTTTCCTGCAAAGCTTTCTTGAAAGCGGAGGCCTGGTCTTCTCCACGAATTATGACCTGCTTCCTTATTGGGTATTACTCAGGAACAAATCCGGGGTAGCCATTGATGGCTTCGGACGTGACCTGGAAAATGACGGCGAGGAGTTTACTCCCGAAGAAAACAGGGAATATTCAGAACTCAGATGGGGTAAGTACAAAGAAAGCCAGACCGTATATTATCTCCATGGTGCACTGCCTTTTTTTGACAATGGAATCGACGTCATTAAAGAAACCTACACCACCCAGCACTACCTTCTTGACAACATCAGAGCCAGAATGGAAAAGAAGGAATACCCCATATTTGTTACTGCGGGAGATGGAAAGCAAAAGCTCACCCACATCATGCACAACAAGTACCTTTCCTTCTGTTACGATAAACTTACCCAAATCGAAGGCTCTCTGGTCACGTTCGGTTTTAATTTTGGTGAGTATGATGAGCACCTGATAGACGCAGTCAACAAAGCAGCCCATCAGGGAAAGAAAAGCGGCGGTAAACTTTTTAGCATTTATATAGGAGTCTTCTCAGATGAGGGCCTGCAGCATATCGAAAGCATTCGTAAAAAGTTCAAATGCAAAGTGAATATATACAATGCCAGAACGGTCAACATCTGGGGGCACTAGCTTTATATTCGTCAACAGCCTGAAACCGGACGCCCCCGATTCCGTACAAAGTGGGTAAAGGACGAAGGTAGAAATGTGTCTAATACTACTGTAGCTTTTCATTGAAGCAAACCAATAACTTGCTAATTAACAGAAATTTATTTGGATAAAACTAAATGATATCGTATGTTTACAACACAACAAAATTATTGTGTTAAATGATTCCAGAATTTATAACCTTGCCCAAATTGCTATGGCCCATCCTACCCGAAGGTATTTGGGGAGCCACAATGGAGGAAGTTGAGGATAGATTTGCGTTTAATCCAAAGCGACTCACGCAATTTCAGGGACTGAAAAGAGCATTAAATAATCTTTTTGCAGCAGGATGCAAGCAAGTCTACCTCGATGGAAGCTACATCACAGCAAAACCACTGCCCAATGATTATGAGGTCTGCTGGCGCGCAGAATACGTAGATCCGGATAAACTGGATTATGTTTTTTTCGATTCCTCTATGAATCAGTATAGCCAAAAAAAGAAATACCTAGGTGAGTTCTTTCCGGACTTCAGAACAGAATCTCGCTCAGGCATGCCTTTTCTGGAATTTTTTCAATATGATAAATCTACCGGTATAAAAAAGGGAATAATTAGGATTGATAACTACTTAACGGGAGGTGCAAATGATAACTAACGACAGGCAATATAAAATCACAAAATCCCAACTGGAGGAGTTCAGAAATGCGCAGGATTTACTTTCCGACCAGCGGCCGGAACATGTACATCCCAGAATATTCAAAGCACATCAGGATGCAGTAGCTGCCCAAATGGAAGAGCTTTCCATCCAGCTACAGGAATATGAAAACTTAAAAGCTGGACATATCGTTGTCTCAGAGATTAGAAATCTCAAAGACTTGCCACTTGCTTTAATTAAAGCAAGAATTGCCAACGGTTTAACCCAATCCCAGTTGGCTGAAACCCTGGGCATGAAAATGCAGCAAATCCAGCGGTATGAAGCAGAAGGGTATGCTTCTGCCAGTCTTAAAACACTCTTGAAAATAGCTGACCAGCTGCAAATCAGAATTAATGGCAGCCTGCAAATTAGGCCTGTAGATGCACCAGAATTTTTGGATCTAAAAAAATATCCCTTCAAACAAATGTTCGAAAGAAACTGGTTTGGAAACTTTGGAATTGCCTCTATCAATGAAGCCGCAAAAAACTCTCCGGAATTGATCCGTCAGCTATTTGAGAGCGCTGGATTGAGCACCTTCAAATACAGTTTCAATAAACGGTCTTTCCGAAAAGGAAGTAACATCAATGAGTATGCTTTAAACGCCTGGTACGCTAGGGTATTAATCAAAGCAAAATCCCAGACCATACAGCGCGTTTTTAATCGGGAAGCCATATCTGAAGACTGGCTAAAGGGCCTGGTTACATTAAGTCAGTACGACAATGGACCGGTGTTAGCCGGACAGTATCTGATGGATGCCGGGATCAGGTTTATTATCGAATCCGCCTTGGAAGGAACTTTACTGGACGGGGCGGCGCTATTAATGGAGGACTTTTCACCAGTTGTCGCCATCACTTTAAGACATGACCGGCTAGACAACTTTTGGTTCGTTTTACTCCATGAAATTGCACACATCATGCTACATTTAAATGAAGATCTTGACGTGATATTTGAGGATTTAGATGTTGCCCTGGACGGCATTGAAAAAGAAGCGGACAACTATGCCCTAAATGTGATGATACCTAACGAAAGCTGGAGAAAGTCTCTTGCAAGGCTAAGCCCAACAAACGCCACAATCAATAACCAGGCAAAGAAGTTGGGTATTCATCCGGCGCTGGTTGCTGGCAGAATAAGAAGAGAGACAGCGAGCTATTATCTATTTAATGACTTAATTGGCCTTGGTCAGGTCAGGAAACAATTTATTAACGAATCTAAATAGAGATATGAACGCAGCTCAGGAATTCTATTTGACAATTTTGAAATCTAAAGCCGGGGAATTTAAGGCTTTGCTCAAACTAAACACATTTACCAGAACCCGCATTTTGCCCTTGTTGGAAATTACGCCGATGGAATGGGATCACACCTTTAAGATCAAGCCTAGAGAAATGACAGAGCACCTGGACAAGTTTTGTAAGAAAGTACTCGACAACTGGGGCCTGAGTCCGGCCCTCATTGACACCAACTTGATTGAAGATAAGGTCCTGGGACAATCCTGCTGTATGGAATACATTTTTAACAAATTCCATAGTAAGAGCCTTTATCCAATTCAAGCGATGCCCGTGTTCTCCGTCCATACCCCGCAGAATACCTTAATGGGCGTTAAGAATATTGCAGCAAAATATGCCATCAACCAAGCAGGCTTGCGTATCAATCTGGATGCCCTAACCGACCCATCTTTTAAAACATCACTGAATCTTGCCTTAGACCAAACTGGTTTCAGCCCCAATAGCCTGCATGTAGTTTTGGACCTTAAAGACTCGAATTTATCACAGACAGATGATTACTCCGATGCTATACTGGCCGCACTAGAAGACTTCCCATACCTGCAGCAATGGTGCACATTTACCGTTTGCGGCAGTGCTTTCCCCTCTTCCAAACTTATCCATAAAAATGAAAATATCATTCCCCGATATGACTGGAGCCTGTTTCAGGCCATCAACAGAAAAATTCAGCAGGAAGATTTTGCCAGAAAATTGAATTTTGGTGATTATGGCATTGTCAATCCGGAATATTTCGAATTTGATCCTACAAAAATGTCAAGTAGTGCCAGCATCAAATACACCCTTAATCAGGATTGGTTGGTGATAAAAGGAAATTCCATTAAAAAATCAGGAAATGCGCAATACTTTTCTCAGGCAAAAGACATTGCAAATTCCACGCACTTTCTAGGCAAAACCTTTTCTGAAGGCGATCTCTACATCTATAACTGCGCAATGGGTCAGGAAAATGCCGGCAATCCAACCACCTGGATCTGGGTGGGCAACAATCATCACTTTACAAAAGTTGTATCGGATTTGTTCGCCAGCCCTGACGTTTCTTAATGACCGACAACACCTGTTCACTCAACTGATCGACCTCACATTGACTGACCAAAATATCGTAAAGCTTGCGTTTGGTATAACTTATTTTTGCAGCACAATCATATTCCTGTTGCAATAAATTAATGACCTCTTCTTTCCATAACAGCTGTGCGAGCGTAAATGGGTTCTGCGCCATATTTTTTTGCGCGGGTCTGATTAAAGTAAAGCCAATCGTGTTCTGTTCTGCGAGTTGAATGCAATAAACACCCCACCATTCCGGTAATTTATCCATTACCTTCTGCAGGTGCCGCTCACCACTGATGATATAAGCTTGATGGAAAACATCACTATAGGCCGCTACCTGCGAGGATAGTCTAAGCAGATTGTCCTTATCCGTCTTAATCTCATACCCAAACATCTTACCGTTTAGCACCGCAATATCAGCCCTAATTTCACCATTTTTTAGACCGAGCTCATCAATCACCTGAGTACTAGTGTCTTTGTGCGCAGCGGCTAAAATGCTGCGATGAAAAGCTGCCCTGATATGTTGATCTCTCATTTGTTCGAACAAAAATAAAACTATAAGTTAATAAAACAAGCACATTCGGCCGTCAAACCGCATTTAAAATATACTCAAACATACTAATAATTTACTAAAAATATTAGTATTTTAAGGTTTTTGTTTTCAGACAGGGGTTAATCTCTCTTAAAAAACGGGGAACAGTCATACCGACCATTCCCCGTCATCTAAATTAACGCTCTCGTATAATAACACGAAGCTCATTGAGCTTTATTGCACCCGCACTTAACTTTTTTTGCTTTTAACCGCTAGCACCTCGGCACGTATACTTTGCGCCAGCATCTTACTTTGTTGCATCGCATTTCTCAGTCGGATGCCCGCAGCCTTGTTGCCCCTCAAATAAAATTTTTGCGCATCCTTTTCCGCGCTGTACAAAAGTGATTTTAATGATTCAAAAGTTTTCATAATGTGATTGCCTTATATTAAAAATTGAAATACTTAAACCCCCATTCCCTGTTCAGCGGTCTGTTGTTTCGGTTGCTCTTTCCCTTTTTCAGCCGAGAGTTCAGGCAACACCGCCGGTTCTTTCTGGAAAAGCTCTCGTTTCTCCATCTTGCCATCCTGGGCAAAAAAGTTGAGTTAAGAATTCGGCTGGCTGGCTCATGATGGCCTGTGTACGGGTCTGGAGGACTTGGGCGTCGCCGACGGCAACTTTACTGCGACGTATCCTTTGTTTGTAGTTGCGGCGGTTACAGGCTATGCCGCAGAACCGGGTCACCGTGGTCTTTGCCAGAAAGTTTTTTCCGCATTGTTCGCAAATTCTGTTTACAATAATATTGGTACTCATCGCTGTTTCGTTTTTGGCTCATTTGCAGCCTGGGGAAACGGCATTTAGACACAAAAACATCGGTAGTCTGCTCACCCCTAAATAAGGTGCATTTAGTAGAATTTGGTGTTTTTTAGTGTCATTAAGTGTCGTTAAGCGAAGTAATTTCACCCATGTTTTTTTGAGGATAAAATTCACTTGGACGAGCTACAAATGAGCAACAAAAATGCGCAAAACAGTGGCAACTTTCCAAGAAATCGGAAAAGAATTTTAAACATAACTTATTAACAATAAGCTATTTAGTTGTCAATACTTGTCGTAATTATTCGTTATTTTTGGGCATCATTTGCCAATAAGAAAAGAAACCAGCGAGATGCCCCAAAATGATCCTGTAGGCAGGGCAATGCTAAAAGCAGGTCCAACCATAGATCTTTTAAAATTGGATATAACGGTGAGTACCTCAGCTAACCAGCTGGCCCTTGCACCCGGAGCTCTAATTAGGCAGTGGAAGCAACATACACGGAATTATTTTCATTACAGTCAATCCAATCCAGGTATGTATATGCCGTTTTATATTGTCTCTGCCCGGTATGCAGCCTTGCAAACTACCGTACAACTCGACCGGCCGGTCCATGTTGCTGTTTATTATCATCCTGAACACAACAGAAATATCAATCGTTTTATCTCAGCCTACAAAGATGGACTTACTTATTTCAGCAAGGCATTTGGCGCTTACCCCTTTCAGCACATCCGCCTGGCCGAAACCAATGTATATCAAAACAAAATCAGCTCACAGACTACACTGAGCACCTACACCGAAGAATTTGCCTGGAATGCAAATTTCACTGACCCTAATCAATTTGATTATCTATATTTTTATACTGCCCGTACCTTAGCTCAACAATGGTGGCGTTTTCAGGTCGCACCTAATCGTACCGAAGGCTCGTTGATCATATCTGAAGGATTAGCCACATATAGTGCATTGGCGCTGATGGAAAACAGGTATGGGTCAGTAAATATACGGGGCATTATTCTGGATCAGCTGGGAGATTATCTGTACCGGAGAACTCGCCTGGAACAAACTGAACATCCATTACAAACCATGAATCAACCTGAGCAGCAGGGAAAAGCAGGTGTGGTTTTGTACGGTCTAAAAAATCTTATCGGAGAAGATAGCTTGAATGTAGCCCTGCGTGATTTTAAAAGGGCTTATGCTTTTAAGAATAAACCGCCTTATGCTGGCAACAGGGATCTTTACGATTACTTGCAAAAACATGTGCCTGATTCTATGAAGTATTATTTAAAAGATAACTGGCAGCAGGTCACCCTATACAACAACAAAGTAATTAGTGCAACGGCAAGCCCAATAGGCAAAAATAACTACCAGGTTACCTTTACGATAAATGTGGCTAAAACGGTGTTGGATAAAAAGGCTAAGGAGGTTCCTGTTAAATATATGAACGATTATATTGATTTGGGTATTTTTGCCGAAGATAGCACAGATCAAACAGGCCGACGGAAAACCAATCCCTTATACCTTAAAAGATATAAGCTAACTGCTGGAAGTTTTACGCTTTCTATGAGAATCCAGGGCAAACCGGCATATGTGGGAATTGATCCTTTCGCAACACTACTTGACCAAAATTCAAATGACAACGTGAAAAATATTAATAACCATTAATGTCAGTCCAAATACACTTTACTGGTCATCAGTTTACAACAACAAGATGCATACTCAGCGCTGTTTAAATGATGGAACTGATGATAAATGTAAGTAGATATTTCATGACTTTTAGTTGTGATAAAATAAATCCATCTGATTACTCCTTCTGTTATTTTATATTTGCAATCAAAAATTAATATAGATGTCGTTACATATAGAGCAAAGTAGTTTTAGTATTATAGTCCGCAATCAAGCCGATGAAATCACTGACAGAGGCACGGGCTTCTTTATCAACAAGGATGGCTATTTTATTACAGCCGGCCATGTAGTGGAAGATCCAACCTGCAAGTATTTTGCCCTAATTGGAAATGCCGAACATGCTTTGGACATTAAATTCAAGGAATATGTAAAACAAGATGCCTATAGATCTCCCGTTTACATGGACCTGGCATTTGGAAAAGTAGCTTACCAGCCCCAGAATTTCATGAAACTAGGCACAAAAAAGCTTCAGCCAGGCAACACTGTAGAATTAAATGGTTTTAACAAACATGTCCCTGCTTCACTTGCCCGGACCATTGATGAACTTGATGAGTTAGATATCGAAGAAAACGACAGATTTTTTAATAGCTATGCGACCCTAATAGATTCCGTTCCGGCATTAAAAACAAATGCGGTAACGAAAGAACATTTTATTATGAACAATGTCTATACCATTGAACCTGTAAACCAGGTCATCAAAGGTCAAAGTGGCGGACCGATTACGCAAAATGATGTATGCTATGCAATTGTAAATAACGCAGCTGAGTGCTTGACCAGTATCTATATTATAGATCAGCTTACCTCGGCAGGAATAGAATTCACCGCTACAGATCAGTAAAACAGGAAAACCTGCTAGGCTGGCTCCATTTCTTCGCCCTGTATAGAACGGTTCATCTCTTCCTTATGCTCCAAAGTAAACGCTAGTGCTTTTTTCACAAAATCATTCAGCGTAATATTATGCAAAGCAGCAAAAAGTGCCGCTTGCTTATGCAGATCTGAAGATACACGGACAATAAAAGTCCCTTTATAAGTTTTATCCGGAGACTTGCCAATCTCCTGACAAGTTTCCAGATAATCCTCTACCGCTTCTTCAAAAGCGGCCTTTAATTCCTGAACAGAAGACCCTTCGAAACTAACCAGATCATTAATCGCAAGGATCTTTCCGTAAAAGACTTCATCAGCTGCACTAAACTGCACTGATCCATAGTAATCTTTATATTTTAAGATGTCATTCATCCTTAATATGCCCAATGGCCTTTAAATCAGCGATCACCAAGCGGATCGCATATTCTTTAACAATATTCGCCGGATGTGGTTTGTGAAGGGAGATGATATGCTTGTTATCATCTGCAAATTTTCTCCTTGACCCACCTGTTTTCCCCGGTTTAAGCTCTTTATACCCAAAGTAAGATAATATCCTTACTAATTCGTCCCAGCTAAAATCACTTGGAACTGACAGTAACCTGCTAAGTAATTTTTCATTACGTGACATACGCGTCTGTTTTTGTTGTTCTTTCTATTCATAAGTAATTCCCTCCATTTAATTTGTTATAATTTACTTCTCTGGGACATAAAAAGCAGCACCTACTGCTTTATACAAATGTAAAAAGACTATTTGTATTTTGCAACTAATTTTTAGTTACAATTGTTGAAGTATTGTAAATCTGCATTTTTCTATAATTATATGACAGCCCTATCCGATTCCTGGTTCAGCTTATACACCAGCTCCGTCTTATCATTCACCTCCACCTTTTTAAAGATATTCTTCACATGGCTCTTCACCGTATCCAGTGAGATAAACAGATCATCAGCAATATACTTATACTGCTTACCCTGACTGATCAGTAAAGTAATCTCGACCTCCCTTTTGGTTAAACCATAAAACACACAATTACACTCAAATACAGAAGCGCCACTTCCTAAAGTATACTTCGCCTCCAGCTGCTCATCCCTAATCCGTTCCCATTTTACAATCCTCGCAATAAACAATACTGTAATGATCAGAAAGCCCAAATTCGTCACCATCACTTCGATCTGCTGGCCCACTCGAAAATAAGAGAATATGGTCATACAAGCCCAGGGAGATACCGCAGTATATACCCAGAACATCTCTGCCTTACTGTAGGGATGAAATGAAACACTTCGTTCTTTGATCCTTAACCGGATGGCACGAAGCACCGCATACAAAAGCACAATCGAATAAATCCCGGGTACCAGCATCCCGTAACTTGTTGCGAGTTCCAGGTTTCCTGTAATCGGATATAGCATTAAAAAAAACGCAGCATAAGGAAACAACAGAAATAAAGCAACACCATAATACGCATGGAACTTCAAGCTTTTCAGGTTAAAAGCCTTATAGAAGTAAAACGGAAAATACGCTCCCATCAAAAAACCACTGCCATAAGCAATCATATTTTGCCAGATCAAAGAAAGCTTATAACGCGGATCAGGGAACAATCCTCCTGTCACATTGTAAACAATCAGCAGCACGAATAAAACCAGATACCACAATCTTCTTTTGTCCTCGGGTTTCGATAGGTAATAAACCAACTGGTAACAGCACATCCCAAATTCAAGCAAACAAATGATGAATGTGAGCACATACATCTCGGAATTAAATACATACATAGGCAGATGATAAAAATTATAGCATATACAATCAGATTAAAGCCTTATCTGAATCAGGATCCCTTTTTAAAAAGAAAAGCGGATAACCCATATCCAGCGTCTGAAATACCACAAAACCCCGCTTCTGATACCAGGTTACATTCTTCAGTGTAGAAGTTTCCAGATACACCGGAATACCCTCAAAATCCGCTTCCATTACCACCTCTTTCAATAACTCCGAACCAATCCCATGACCGTGTACCCAAGGATTCACCCCGATAAACCAGAGGTAACAGAAAGGTACGGGCGGGTGCTGGCGGTTAACCAGCTTTTCCCGCCTTAACACCTTTGCAAACCGGAACAACCCGATCACACCACCCAATAACTTCACATCCAGCCATAACGACCAGATAGAAAAACTTTTTAAATGCGGATAAACCACCAGCGCGCAACCATCCTTCTTCTCAGTCAGCCAGACCTTGCCAAACCGGAAACACACTTCAAAAGCATACTCCATCAAACGTCCCAGTACAGCAGACCCGCTGTCACCAGTCAGGTAACGCACACCCAGGTTATCTTTAAAAGACAGACTAAGCAGCTCCACCACCCTGCCCTTATCTGAACGTTTTGCTTTAATGATCATAAACCTTAAAAAATCAGTTAACCCATCCAATAACAATTGTAAAAAACTCCTATAACAATCCTTTAAATCAAACAAATACCATATCAATCCGCTACCACCTCCAATTCCTTTCCTGCCGCGCCCCAGACCAGATCAATGATCTGCCCGATTGAGCGGATCAGATCAAGCCGGTCACGCTCTATATTGATATCAATCCCACAAACAGAAGTCCGGTTCATATTCGCATGCCAGACCACATAATAGACCCCACCCAACAGCAGCGCAAGAACCGCCCGGAAATTAAAGCTCGAACCTTTAAAATGCGGGTCAGTCATCGCTGCAATCTTTGCTCCCTGGAATTCTCTTTCCTCAGAAATCTCGCGCAGTACAGACCTGGAATCCGAAATCTGCCAATGAATAAAGGTCTGCATCTCTGGCTCCCGGAAAAACACCTTAAACTGTTCCATAAAAATAGAACTGATAAAATCCGGTAAATCCATCTCCCTTACGCCCTCCTCAGACTGGAACTTCTCAAACACAGGCATCCAGAAATCCTTGCTTTTGATATAAGTCTTTAACAGGTTATTGTAACTCTGAAAATACCAATAGATCATCTTCTTATCCACGCCAGCCCGCAAAGCGATCTTATTGACCCCTAAGCCCCGCCAGCCGTCCTCCTTCAAAATATCCCCGACAGCATCAATCAGCATCTGCCGGGTTACTTCAGGATTCCGGGTACGGTTCGGTCCGCGTTTCTTTTTGATGTCCATTGGATTTCCCATTACTGCACCTGCTCGGCCCTCCGGATCGGCAATTTTTTAGCGATATCATCAAAAGCATTTAGCACCCTGTCCACATTTCCCCTGGTATGGGTAGCCATCAGGCTCATCCGTATCCGGTTATCCTTCTTAGGAACCGCCGGATACATGATCGGATTGGCATACACACCTGCGTGCAGCAAATGCCTGCTCACTTTATTGGTCAAAGCCAGATCCCCGATCTTCACCGGCACAATTGCAGAAGCCGTAGTACCAATATCCAACCCCAGACTCAGCAGCCCGGCAGTAAAATGGTTTACATTATCCCAAAGCAAATCCTTCCACTCCGGCTGCTCATCAATCAGGTCAATCGCCTTTAAAATACACATCGAAGCCGGAGTAGCTGTCACCGAAAACAAATGCTGACGACTCTGGAACTTCAGAAAACGGATCAGTTCCGGTTCTCCAACCACATAGCCCCCCAAATGCCCAAAGGTTTTACTGAACGTACCTGTGATGATATCCACCTGCTGGTACAAATCATTCAATTCAAGTACCC
>Ga0065714_10064858_pt1 | contig 16917 bp, 21 predicted proteins | sample MisRhiReplicate2_FD_59101 | JGI IMG/M metagenome (GOLD analysis project Ga0065714, IMG submission 59101) | Miscanthus rhizosphere microbial communities from Kellogg Biological Station, MSU, sample Rhizosphere Soil Replicate 2: eDNA_1 v2... | ecosystem: Host-associated > Plants > Roots >...
TCTCCAATCACCTGTGTCACCTTTTCAGTCAGGACGGCGACGGCAACGTCGATGTTGGTTGCTACGACGGGCTGTGTCTCAACAGGGGCGCTGCTCATGCTTCATGCCGCCCGTCAGGGGTGTTGGGGAGTGCCAGCCCTGCGGCGGGGATGCCCAGGAGCGCGGCGGCAAAGTTCGCCCACGCCTGCACCTGCTCTCCACCAATGAGGCCGTAGGCCAGCAGTAGCGGGATTGCTCCCAGGATTGTCGCGTAGATGTACCGGCGAATCTTTGGGTCGGTGATATTCAATTGTGGTCCCCTTGGTTGTGTTAGCGTTTGAAGATTTCCGCGAATGCGTTGCGGGTTTTTGCGTTGTCGAAAAGAGTGTTGCCGTTGTTGAATGCTGTGCGGATGGTCTGCACTAGTTTGTCATTGTAGCGTATCAGGGTTTTACCTTCCGCCATTTTCTCGGTCAGCATGGTGAAGATGATTTCCTGTTTTGGCCGTCTGCCTTGAATATAGAACTTCCGGTTTACCCCGTCAAGCCACACACTAAACATGCCGTGTTTCGTTTCCACGGTGTACACGTATTTCGCGGCGGCGGTCTTGAGTTGCAACAGGTGGTCATGGTTGTCAGCGAATTCGGAGCCTACCGCGTAATCGGCGTACTCGGAGCCTGCAATGAATTTACCGAATGCCGTTTGATACACACCCTTACTGAATGCGGCGGAGTCTGCGAAGTGGCAGGCAATGTACCCGTCGCGGCGCTTCACGAATTCGCCCTCCTGGTCGGGTTTGATATCCCACGCCAGGAAGTAGGGGTTCATCATGGACACGGCGTTGGCGAGGAAAAATACGCGCGTCTTATCCTTCCAACGGTCAACGGTGGAATAGAAATTCAGAAACGCCACATCCTCCTGGGGGAGGTAATGCGTTGCGCCCTTTTCGATAATGAATTCATCAAACAGAATCCATTTCACGGCATGGTAGGAAACACCCTTACGCGACTGCGCCGTTGACAGGGCAACGAAATGTCCGATCAATTGCCATTCGCGGCCTTTCACGTCGCGGGATTCGGCGGGGGCCATTTCCGCAGAATAGCCGTTGATACGGAAATCCCATTCCGGGAATTCCTCCGCAATATCGGCAAAGAAAGCATCTTTCGAGACTTTCAATTCATCCTTGTAGCGGCGCAAATAGACGAACTGCTCCCCCGTCTTAATGGCACGGCTGATAACGAGTTTCTTAGCGCCAAATGTTTTACCCAAACCACGCGCGCCAATGATGATGTTGTAATAAGCGTTAAACGACATAACCTTGCTGTAATCGTAATACGCAAGGCCGGGAGCCCCGGCAGGCTTTTCCGGCGCAGCTTTCTTAATGAAAGCAGATGCGACGGCCTCTTCAGTTTCGGTTGATGTTTTTCCCATGACGTTGTGGCGTCCTAACTAGATAATGACGCCGTGTGCGCGGAGCACGGGTAGCGGGTCAATTGGATTACCGTAAGGCGGTGCCCACGGATCATTTATCGCACCATTGTAACATTCGAGATGCAAATGCCTTCCCGTCACATTCCCCGTAGCACCCTCCACTCCCAGGACAGTCCCAGCCGACACGGTAGAGCCCACGGTAACAGCCGGAGCATTCGCCATGTGGAAGAAACTGAACGTGTACTTCCCATCCGTCGTGTGGCCCTTCACATAGTTCCCCGCCGTCCCCTTATCCGGGTTCGACGTCGAGTAGGCGCGGGCCACGGTAATCACCAAATCACACGGGGCCAGGATGTTACCCGCCGCGCCACTGTTAGCCAGGTCACTTCCAAAGTGGAAGCCACCGTTAATATCCGCGGTCCCTGCCGGGGTGGCACGCGGCCCGTACGGCGACGTGAGCGTTGCGCCCGGAAGCGGGTGCACCCATGCGCCTGTGCCCGCTGGTGGGGCTGGTTGGACGGGTGTTGGTGGTGTGGCGGCTGTGCGCCCGATCCAGTGCCCCCGCCCATCAGGCAGATACGTGACGACTTCGTTGTCTTGGAACCTGACGTGAAGCTGATCCCCTACGAGTGTGATGTACCGCACGTTCCCGTTAGGTTTCGCGGCGGGCGGTTCCGGGGCCGGATCGACGCCGGTCAAATCCGCCACCGACACCAAATCGTAAACGGTCCGATACCGTGCGCCGTACTGCCCCAACACAGAGTCCGCGAGGGTGGCCGCGTGAATCTGATCCAACGTGGCCGTGGTGGACAGAGTGCCGACGACGCGGAGCGCCGACGCCGGGGACTGGTGATGCATCGCAAAGAAATAAATCACCGTCGCCGTGTTCGCGTCAGGATCAAAACCATACGACACAGCCACAGCCTTGTACGCGTCCATGTCCGTGGTGAGCGTGGCATTCTGGATCGCCTGATTCCTGGCGAGGACACCGGCCAGGGAATCCCCCTCCGCACGGGTCAGGTAGCGCGTGTTCCAAAACGCGTCAGAGGATGCGATGCCGATAAGCTGGGAATTCAACGACTCCGCAACGCCGTACCATGCGCCAGGGTTCCCCGTCCGCATGCTGTTCAACAGCGCGGCGGCACGAGTCCCAAACCACTGCGCAACACCCACCGTAATCGGATCGCTGTAATTGATCGCCCCATAATTCAGATCAGACTCAACAGTCCCAATCACCTTCACAGCCAATTTCTTAGCGGTAGCATCATAAGTCATACCAAAGACAATACATTGTCCGGAGGCCGGACGGCCCATTAGAAAAGCCCCTGCCAATGGCAGGGGCTTTTCTGTGGGCCTTAGATTCGAAAGTTTTGTCTGTATATTCTCCCGGCTAGCTCTCTCGCGTTGTCAGGCTCCGTTTCATAACGATCATCGCTCATGTATTCCGGGTGTTGAGCGTAGAAGTTGAGCGCCCGTGAAATGAGCTTCAAATCATCATCCGTGAACGGGGTCTTTGGTTCGTTTTCCATTACGCGGGAATCCTCTCAACAGTGAACTTGGGAATGGGGGCCACGGTGACTTTCGGGGCGGGCGGGGTGGGGGCTGGTGCAATCCAGTATTCGGTGCCGGGGTTGTACTTTTTCAGCATGCGGAGTCGGTTGTTGGCGGCCTGGATGGTTTCGAGGTGTGATTCGACGGTCACGGCGTTCCCGGTCGATTCAATGATGCGTACCATTAGTAAGACACCTTTACGAGTCGAACGGACAGGCCGTAAGAGGGTTCGCGGCCTGCCGCGATTTCTTCCTCATTAGCCTGGTTGAAGAATTCGATAGCGTTTTCAATAACGCCGGTTTCGCATGATACGTCGCCGGTCGGCGTGTAGGTGACTACGAAAAGCCGGAAATCTGCTGTGGTTCCCATGGTATCTCCTCTGTTGTGGCGTTCCGGGTGGTGTGGTACCGGCCCTTTCGGGCCGGTACCTGGTGGTTTAGTAGTCCTGCTTGACCCTGATCCAGGTAGGGTTCTCGCACTGCTCGACGGTGAAGCCTTGCAGGTTCATGGATTCCATGATTTCGCGGGCGGTCTGCTCGGTGCGGAACGCTACGAACAGGTAGCCGGGCTCCGTCAGCTTGGACGTGAATTCAATCCCGTACTCCATCATGGTCTTCATGACGGGAAGTTCGCGCTTGGCGGGAGCGGGCTTGACGGTTTCGCGCTTCACCGGCATAAAGCAATCCATGGTGTAAGCGGCGGCGTTGTCCAGGTCAGCGCGCTTGAATTCATTGAGCTTACGAATTCCCTCGTTGTAGGTAAGTGCCCCGGTAAGAACTTCGGCTCCCTTGTTGATCTGGTACATGTTCATCGTGTTCCCCTTAGCTTGTGGCTTACTCTCTATCTATGTACTACGTTACACGCAAAAATAACCGCATGCAAGCCATGCGGTTATTTTTGTTGGAAATTATTTTCCGTGGATGCGTGAACGCCTAGTCGGGGAGGCCCATGACGCCGAAAATCCAGATGTTGCCTAGGGGGTAGGTGGTGGTGTTGATGGTTGTGGGGTCCAGGCCAACGGATTTTGCTGCGCCGTGGGTGAGGTAGAAGCGCATGTTGGTGTTGGGTGTGGTGATGTATGCGCCCGTGTGGTCGCGTACGCCGATCTCAATGAACGTGGAGCCGGTGGGGGATGCGTCGGGGGATACGCTGTACTGGTACTGCCCGCCACGGGGTGTGATGGAGACGGCGTACGTCATATCAGACGCAATGGGTTTGTGTTCGAGGTGGATTTTCCCGCCACTGAACCAAATGTTGGAGAACTCCCCGCTGTCACTAACCCAGGTTGTGCCGTCGTACGACACGTAATCCGCCACTGGCGGCATGTTCCGTGACATTTTGATATCCGCATACGCCGGGGTGACGGATGCGCCCATGGTGAAGCCTGCCCGCCCCAGGGTTTCATCCGGGACCGCCACGAGTGAGACGGTCATGTTGGCCCCGAGTGATCCGTAGTTGACACGGATTTTCCCGGAGTCTGTGACTACGGAATCGATGTGTACGGGGCGGTGGGTGGATGATTCTGTGAGGGGTTGCCAGTACCCGGACCCTGCGCCGTCGTTGCGGAGTACCCCGGCAACCCACCCGTAGCGGTGGCCGTCGTTGGCGGCGAGCCCGTCAGTGTACAGAGCGTCCAGGGCTTTCCGTACGTCACTGTCGGGGTCGAGGATGAGCCCCTTAATGGCGGCGTCATTCACGGAGTACAGCGCATCCAGCGCCGCACGGATAGCACTGGTAGGGGTGTTGATCAGTCCCGCAACGGCGGAATCATTCAGCGCCTGTAGCTCACCCTCAATCCCTGCAATGAAGTCGAGAAACTTGGTTTCCCAGTTGACGGCAACGTCGTTGACGTCGTTGAACAGCTTTCCCAGTGCGCCGTTGAATTCATCCGGCAACGTGGTCTGCATGTACTCAGACAAGCGCATCAGGATTTCCTGATACGTGCTGCCTGTCCGGTACGTGAAGCCGGTGATGTTGGAGATGGGGTCGAGCCTGTTAGGCAAACCAAGGGGAGTAATAGTCATAGCCGTATCCGTTTCTGTTAGTGGTGTAATCGTCGCCGTTGCCCCAAAGGCCCATGAACAATTCATCCAATTCGTTGAGGATCATCATATCCACGTTCACAAAGGTGGCGCGGAGTTGGAAGATCACGGCCGCCGCGTTCCCTTGGAAGCCGGATACCCCGCCCTCTGATTTGGTGGTTTGGGTGTTGGTGCCGGTGTTGTCGGTCGATCCCGTGGCGGTTGACGTGCCGATGGTATCCCCTGAACTGGTGGCGTAGTCGCCGGTATCGGAGAGTAGTTCCTGGGGATGGTCGGAGTTGACGGCACGTGATTTCGCTCCCGATGCTGAATCGGTTTTGGAGGTTGCCGCGCTCGTGGCGGTGGAGTCCTGCTCTCCAACGTTTTTCATGTCAATTGTTTTGAGCGGGTCAAACTTAATCCGGGAAGCCTCATAATGCTGGTTGTACAGCGGCATGATGTTGTTCATGCGGACCCGCATTTGGTGGATAAACAGTGAGTGGGTTTCGTGGCCGATTTCGCGGTTCCAAAAATGGTCAATGATCTTTTTGTTGAGCGCGGGCCGGTAGCCTTCATCGAACAAGGGGTATTCATTGAGCCCAATGTCCGGGTAAAGCTCCAACACGTCTTTCAGGTAGCTGGTGAATGTAGCCATTAGTCTTGCGCTCCGCTCTCTGCCTTGTCGCCGTCTGCGGTTGATTCCCCGTCGAGGGTCTCGACCTCTTTGTAGTAGTCAACGGAAACATTCAAGCCGAACATGTCGTTTATTTGTTTGGCGGCGCGTTGCCGGGAGTTGAGGGCTACGTTTTTCATGGCGTCCACCTGTTCATCGTTCGCACCAACCTCCGACGATACAAGCCGTTCTTTTTTGTCTTGGTTGGCGTGGTTGATTCCCAGGAGTCCCATGCATTCGTTCCATAGGCGGGTTCGGGCTGTTTGGAGGTCGGAGAGGTAGCCGGAGGGTACGCCCAAATCCAGGACTTCAATGTCGTCCAGGTTGAGGGTGTCGGCGGCGAAGATCACACCCTGACCCTCCTCGTGCATGCGGTTGAGGTTCGACATGGTGAGCCGCTGGTTCTCTTTGGCTTTAATGACCTTGGGTTGCCGCATGTTGTCGCCGGTAATTTCGATGGTCCGGTCAAACTTGGCAATCTTCATGGCGTACATTTCCACCACATCCGTTTCCGGTGTACGCAAATAGTTCGCGTAAATCGGGACAGCCTTTTTCACGGACAATTCCAGCGGCTGACGGTTGGAGCCGATCACGGTAAAAGACGTTGGCTCGTCAAACGCGTTCATGTACCCTACGTTCGCGCCCTGCGCAACAACGTCCTGGCCGGTAAGTTTGTCGTGGTAGTAGACGCACATTCCCCGGTAAAAGATTTCCAGTTCCAGGAAGCGCGGGTTGACGGAATCGGGAAGGCCTTTCCATTCAAAACGGTTCATGCACATTTCCGAAATGACACGCCGGAGCATCATTTCAGTAAACGCCTGCTGATCCTTCACAGGGTTCCGCTGGCGTTTACCCGCGTTCAAATGCGGATTATAAAAGTTCGTGAGAACCAAATCAGTACGTCCCATTTACAGGATCACACCTCCCAGGGGCATGTTGTCCCCTATGTCAATGGTGCCGATATCGGCGGGATTCGCCCACACGGTCACGCCTTTTTCAAAAATACCCCGGATTGCCTGCTTAAACATTTCGGGGCATTCAGCCGCCGTAATGTAAGTTTCGCGTACTTTCCAGTACGTGAACTTTTCCATTACTTGCAGGCTGTCCGGCATTTTACCGAACCTGTTTACAGCATAACCATAGCGTAGCCAGTATTCACCATTCGCCGCCATAGCGGACGGCTGAATCATTTTGAGCTTCAGATCATAACCCCACTTATACGTTGCGAGGTTGAACGCGTCGCCGCCCATCTGCCCGCTCGTGGTCGGCTGAATCAACCGAGCATCCTGTACTTTCGCGTTGATCCCGGCAATGGCATTCTGATAATCACCCTGCGCCGCGAAATCCCCATACGTTTTGTTGGTGTCGCGCGTGAAGCCTGAGAGTTCATTCTGTGATCGGTTCACGCCTGCTGAGAGGGTGTTGCCGATGCCGGTGGACTGGTTCCGCTGGTTTGCCTCGATAGCGACGGATGCGGCGGTTCCTGCCGCGTTCATCGCAACACCAGCCGCCATACCAGCCGGTCCCGCTACTGCCCCGTTCATGCCTGCCTGTAGCCCTCCGGTGAGGACGTTTTGTGCGCCCCGGTACACAGATGTTTGGTTGGCAAGGTTGGCTTGCTGGTTGGCCGCGTTGATGCCCTGCTGATTGATGCCCTGGGAGGTTGCGATTCCTGCCGTCGCCTGCGCGGCGGCTACTTCATTGCCTTGCATGGCGCGCTGCTGTGACCAGTCCGCGCTGCTGTGTTGGTAGGCGATGCCGTGGGCGTTGGACGCCATGAACGACATGTACCCGTTGTTGACGAGTGAGAAGGTGGGGAAGTTGAAAATGCCGGTAGCGAAGTCGTAGAATTCGCCGCCGTCATTGAACACGCCGTAAGCATCCGTTACGGGGTCCACGCCGGGCGATGCCGCGTTGTAGCGGTACGGGTAGAACAGGAGGCGGGGGCCGGGTTCCGCAAAGTGGGGAACCTCGATAACAGTGGCGTGGGGATCGTTCCAGGACTCGGGTTTGATCACCAGCGGCGTGCCGGTGTAGGCCGTCATTTCGATAGCGCTGTACGGGTGCACCAAAAACTTTTTCAGATGATTGTACCGGCCCTCATGCCCCAGCACGACGTCGTTGCGCCAGTTGGTCGCCATCTGCACTTTACGGTTGGACAGGGAACCGGCGTTGACTGAATGCATGCTGACGCCTGCGATGGTGACGGGGCTGGTGTTCATTTGGTAGAAGTCAATGGACGGGATGGCCGCAATACGGATCACACCCTGAGTAATCCACGGCTTATCAGAGAACGCCGTCAAGAATGCGCGGAAGTCATTGAGCGTATCGAAAATGTAGGTTTCAGCACCGTTGGGCAGATTCTCCAACAGGGACCCGTCCGACGAATTCAACTTAGGATCTGAGAGGGTGCCGGGGTCAACATCCAGCTTCACGGTGGAAGTCACCATGATGGAGTAGGCGTTGGTGTCGGCGCTGACGTTGCGGGCGGTTGCCAGGGTCGTGGACCACTGGTCGATGATCTGGTATTCGCCGCCGACGTCGAGGCCTTCGGGGATGGTGAGGAATTCGCGGCCAAAGTCGTTGAACTGGTTCTCATTCGCAATACCGATGTGGCCGCGCTCGATATAGCAGTTCCCAAACGAAATGCCGTAGCCGAAGGTTTGGAACACGTCAAGCTGCACCATGAAACGTGTGGTGTTGGGGTTGACGTATTCGGGCGCTCCGATGAAGTAGTAGAACGCACGGTCAACGTCGCCGTCGATGGGCTGGGCGGGGTTGAACGCGCGCAAATAGTTGTACCGCTGCGCCACGTTGAACGGGATATTCAGGGCGATGGGTTGGCCGAATCGCGCGTACGTGGCATTTTGGATGGTGATTTGCGGGCCGGAATCATTCAACAACCAATCATCCAGAGCGGCGGGATTCTCAAACCTGACCACGTCGCGGTAGTCTGAATTCCACGGGACTGTGTGGAGGGATATGCGGGTGCGGGCTCCCCAAAGCGAATAGTTAAAATCAAGACCATGAGTACGGGTCTGCGGCAACTCTTGTATTTCATTCATGTATCTACGATACACGTCACTAGCACGGCTACCGCCATGAAACAAGAAATCTGACGCACCTAGCTAAGCGCGGAAACAACACAACCCCTACACCTTTTGGGTGTAGGGGTTGTGTCTTTGCTTATGCAGTGAATGGTTCGGAGGAACGGCCCGTCATGATGTGCCGGTATCCGGCGACCGTGCTGCTAAACAGGGTTGTGATCTTGTAGGACTTGCCTGCGTAGATTCCGTTGGCGGGAGTGTTCGCCCAGTCCTGCCGTTCGACTACTTTGGTGATGTGGCGGACGGTTCCGCCCTGCTCTGTGTGTGCGGTGCGGGTTTCAGCGATTTCGGTGGTGGTCTTCGCGGTGCGTTCCTTTGTTTGTGGCGTTCCTGCGTTCTGTAATTATTATTGCATGATGCGTGAACGCACGTCAAGCGGGGAACAAAGAATCCCCCAACCAAATGGTTGGAGGATTCTTTGTCAGGAGCGCCACAGCCCCGGAACTAGTCCGTCATGGGGATCAGACTAGTTCACGGTAACAGTGTACACGGGATCGCCGGGTGCGCTGTTCGCGGTGACGGTGAACACGTCGCCAGCGGCGTTGAGTTCAATGAGGACGTCGCCGGTGTCGGGGCCGGTCACAACGATTTCATCCAGGGTAGTCGTGCCACCCGGAACGACAACGGTGTAGGCGGTGGTGCCCGGTGCGAACGTCGGCGAAACCGCGACGCCCTCAACCGTGATACCCGTGATTGTCTGGGACGCGTCGCCCGCAATCGGCCAGGATACGGTGGAGTCGCCCGAGACAGTGAGCGTCTTGACGGCGGACTTGACGCCGTCTTTCTGCAAGCCCTTCGGATCAGTCCACGTTGCAATCGCCTGAACGCTGAGGCTGGTTGCGCCCTCGTCGCCGCCGACGTGCAGGACACCGGTCATGCTGATCCACGTACGCTGCGAGGTGTTGCCGGTCAGGGTGTAGCGGACGGCGTTGTTGTCGCCGCCAGCCGGGGTGGTGGTGGCTTCCGCGTACAGGCTGTACAGTTCGCCGCGCTGGACGTCGGTCACAACATCACCGGCGCGGTTGGTCACGGCAACGGCGGTCACGGAGGTGACAGGGGTCTGAATCACGGGCTGTTCGTCTCCCCTGTGGCTGGTGAACATCACAGCCGGAACAAACCGGCTGGCGGAAATGAGCCCGTGGTGGTGGAGCCACGTGTTGGTGTGGAGTGCGGACGGGTTCCACAGCGTTTCAGTACGGAACACCGTATCGGCCACGACAAAGAAATCCTTCGTCGTGAGAATTGCCTGACACCCGTCAATGCCGAACCGCTCCTGGGGAATCGTGACGGTGCGCTCGTTAATGCGGGCCTTGTCGATGTTGAACGCACCGGCCAGGGCTTCCACGTCGATCGCGGCGGCGAACTCCGGCGACTGGAAAAGGTACAGGTCATCCGGGTTCGCGTGGCTCATCATGCCCGCTGCGTTGTACTTCGTGGACAGGAACGGCAACGTCTCGGTAATGGCGCGGATGGTGCGGAGCGCACGTCGCGCGTCCGTCCCGTCCGAATCCATGTCGATCACGTCGGGAATCTGTACCTTGTAGAATCCGCCGTTGGCCTCATATTCAGCGAAAAGCTGGGTCATGAGCAGGAACTCGTCCAGGTTGTCCGACGTGGACGGCGCGGCCATTTCCGCCGCAATCAGCGACTGCAAACCGTTCGGGGTGTCGAACGCTGGGCCGGTCAGGACGTTGTTGATGGTGATCTTGTACTTGTCGCGCCGGTTGGTGCGGTGGAAGTTGTTTTCCACGTACACCTTGGACGTCCCGAAGAGTTCCTTTTCGAGTTCTTCCCGGTCCGGGTCATAGGTGGTGGCCTTGATGATGCCGACGGCGATTTCCTCGATCGTGTCGCCCCGGGTGAGCATGCCGCGTTTGAACGGGGCCATGGGGTTCGTCCAGGAGGTGTTGCGGATGATCTGCAAACCCACCTTGTTAATCAGCAGGGAATGGAATTCGTTCGCCTGCGGCTGGTAAGTGTCAAGCGCCTTAATGGTCGCCTGAATCTTGCCCTTTGTCGCGGCCGGAATGCGGTCCTGATAATCCGGGGAAGCATTCTTGCGAATGTAGTTCAGCATCTGCCAATTCTCAGTTGGCTTGAGGGGCCGTACGTCGAGTGCCATTATGAAATTGTTTCCTTTACCTAGTTACCGAAAATGTCATCATCGTCGGGTTCGTCGCCGTCCGGTTCGTCGTCGCCGTCCTCCGGCTCCGCTTTCTTCGCCGGAATTGCTTGTAGCATATCCCAGTTCGCGGCCTTTAGTGCAATGGACTCTTTATCTTTGTCTGCAATAAGCGCGTCCCGTTCGGCAATGCGGTTTTCGCGTTCCTTTACGGCGGCGTTGGAGAGGTCCAAGTCCTTGTCGTATTCCGCCGCGATATCGACGGTGAAATTCTCGGGCAGGAGGGCCGTCTGTTCCGGGGTGAGTGCGGCCAGGAGGTCATGAATACGTGCCATGATTCAAATTCTCAATTCTTTGGGTTAAGGCGAAACCCTCCCCCAGCGGGGCCGGGGGAGGGTTTCTATTCGGGCTAACAGGAAAACGGTTTGTAGTGTGCTAACACCACCCTACCGTGCGCCGGTTTCAGCCGGAGCTATCGCGCGGTGGACAAAACATTTTCAACCGGTCAGCCACGTTTCTATGGGTGGCGGTAGCTTCCGCCAGCCGGAGGGTGGAGAAATTTTTACTTAGCGGTGGGGGCCGGGGCCTTGTGCTTCGCGAGGTAATCCTCAGCGGCTTCGCGGAGCATCGCCGGAACATCCTTGCGCAGATCCCACTTGAGGTCCGTGAATGCGGCGAAGAATTCCGGCGTGACGGTGGCGGAAAGCTGCTTGCCCTTCCGCTCACCGGCGGCGGGGGCGGCGGCGACGGGTGCCGGTGCTTCGGTGGCCGGTGCGTCGGCGGGGGATTCGGTCTGGGTCTTGTCAATGGCCATTGTGGCGTTCCTTTTCATGTTCATGCGGGTTGTTCCGCGTACAAAGAATTTATCACATGAGGTTGGGCATTGTAAAACCAACATCCTGCAAAACCACGCCTCCCGGTACACGGGTGGGGACCAGCTTTCCCGCGAACCGGCGTCCGCCCGTGAAATCGTCAAATGTGAGTTGGTCGCCGATTTTTACGGGCAGGCCTGCAATGTGGGTGACGTGGAAACATGCCGCGTGATTCCAGTTCACACAATCCTCCGCGCTGTGGTCTCCGGGCTCACATGAGACGTGGTTGGCGTTCCGGCATTCCGCCGCGCTGTGCCCCGCCGCGTTACGGGCGCTCTTGAGCGGGGAGTACAGCCGTTCCGTGTACGTCTTGGCCCTCACAAACAGGGCGGACTCGAACGCGTATTCTTTCTTCCACGCCCCCAACTTGTGCGGGTCAACATCCAGGGTATCCGGGTCATCCGTCAACAGGAGATGCAAGCTATCGGTATCGGCGTACGCGAACACGTCATAATTCTGCTGTGCCGCCCGTATGGTGATATCGCGGGCATACGCGGTGATGAACACGCCCATAGCCGTGTAGATGGGGTCCATGACCTCCGGCTTGCCGCTGGTGAGTTTGACGGCGTTTGTTTTCGGGTCCAGGACAGGGTATTTACCGGTCACGTCGGGGTTGGAAGCGAACTTGCCATAAAGTGAGTTAAGCATGATCTTACTCAGGAGCCGCAAGCCGCCTGTGGACACCATTTTAATTTTCATCCACTTATCAATGTATTCCTTGAACACGCCCGTCATGCCCTGAAAACTCCACCCGCCGTTGTAGGAGTACACGTCAAGGTCATAGTGCGACTGCCAGAGGGCCAGGTCAACGCTCGTGCACGTCAACGTCACCGGTTCCGTTATTTCCGTCTGGTATTCCGTTTCTGTGAACCGTGAGGAGCCTTTCACCTGAATGCAGGGGATATGCCCAGGTTTGATTTTCGCCGTGAACGTGATGGACACAATAAACAGGGGATGCAGTTTTGTTGCTTTAGGCAGGCTGTGATGAAAGACGGGTTCCCCGTAGGGCAACAGCTTGTGATACATGACGGAGGGATAAAGACTGTTCACGTCGTACGTGATGCCGGGGCCGGTGATCTTCCCCCGAAAACGCTCGTCAGCATACGTGAAACCGCCACGGTAGGCGGCGCGTATTTCCTGATCCATCGTTTCCGGGAGAACAGGAAAATGCCTCTCGAAAAGTTTCTTTCCCGTAATCGACTTGAACTCATGCAGCGCGTTGGCCCCCACGGTTAGCTTGGTCAGGCCTTCCGCGAACTGCAATTTCAAGGCTTTAGCCACAATCAACACGTCGTTAGCGATGTATCCGCGTTCCTCCTGTGTCAACTCGTGGCCCACCGGCCTGGGGGAGTGGTAATCAATCTCCCCCTTTTGTTCGGGCAGTCCGAATGTTTTTGCGACTGCCGAAACACTCATATTCGGGAACAGCTTAGCCGAATCCCGAAACTCTGTGCGGTTCCCGTTCATCCACTGCACGGTAATCGTGTAGAACGCGCCCATGTTGGAAATAAGGCTGGTGAATGTTCCGTTGCGCGGGTTACCGTCCGTCCACACAAAACCGTTCCGCAGCAAGTAATCGAAAATGAACATCCCGTCAAACCGGAGATTATGGAAGTACATGATCGCAGGCATTTCCGCGATACGCTCCAAAAACTCGGGAAGGGTGGTGCCCATCTCCACATCCCACGCCGATTCAGCATGTTCCAGGTTCACCAAACCCCAGCCCCACACCCGGCAATCATCAGCCCGCGTGGTGGCCTCAAAATCCGCCACCCACACGGAACGCTTTTGTCTCCCCATGAAACAAAACCTACGATTCTTCTACTTGAGGTTGTTGGCCCATCTGACGTGATCCCATACGGAATCGAACGCGTCGGCAATGCTATCGTCGTACCATTCCTTTTCCCCGTCGTCCACCAATTCTTTGGCGACGTGATACCAGCGGGACAAATCTTCTGCGAACTTTGTGTAATGCCACATGAGCATAAATTTCTTAGGCGATAGCGCCCCAATGGCGTCCGCCAACTCGGGTGCGCCGATCCTGGCAACCATTTGTTTGTAAATGTCCTGGGTAGCCTTGTACTCTTCCGCGTCCCATTTGGAGCCCTGTTGCTTCCGCAGCTTCTTTGTTAGTTCGCGGAGCTTCGCGGTTCCCGTGATATTGGACGGCTGGCGGTTCAACGGGCGGAACGGATTTACGGCCGGATTACCAGCGCCCGCGTGATCCGGGGTCATTTTCGCCGTGCGCTGGCCGATAGTCTCATCACCATGCGGCAACGGAATATCCTTCACCGAATCGTGTTCGCGCTTCTTCTTCGCGTTCAAACCATTCTGCGCGGCCTCATACGCCCGCCAATCCGAACGGGGCATAGGAACACCCTCATGGCCCGCCACAAACTGTGTGGAGCGGTCATTAAAGGCTGTGAGTCGCCTGATCTGTGCATCGAGGGCGCGGCCACGCATCTTGCCAATGTCTGCCAGGGCTTTACGCGGGTCATACTCGGTACCCGCAATAATGGTGCCGTTTTGTGATTTGTTGCGACTGATTTTCTTGCCCGTGTTGCGCTGTAGCCTGAGAACCAGAGCGCGCTTATCATCCAGCGGTTTAGCCATGAGACGCACGTAGGACCGATGCACGTGGCACCGGTCCTACGTTCCCCCGTTCTATGAAATTATGAACCTCTGGTCGGTATTACTTTGCGGGGGTGTTCCGAACTACCTTGAGGGAAATGAACTTGCTGCTACCGGTGCCGCCACGCTCAGCGGCGACGGGGAGCGGAGCGGGCCAGACCGACGGCATGCCCATGACACCGAAGAACGTTTTGAGGTCCTTGAACACCACGTTGGAAATGACGTGGTAGGACTTCCCGTCGGCATCGATCAAGGTAATGCGCGGCTGTGCCTTGAGTTCGCCGGTCTTTTCGTCAGCCATCTCGATCTGCTGGACAACCGCGTCCTTCAACTGGATCGTCTTGTTGAGGTTCTCAGCGAGCGGGGTGGCGTTGCCGATTGCCTCAACGACGGCGAGTCGGCTGTTATGGTCGGTGCCGGTGATGGTGGACCAGACGTTAACCTGCCCCTTAGCCAGGTTCGCAATCTCGTTGGAGAGGACGGCGGCGGAGGTTGCGGCGGAGTCGTCGGAGATAACGGCGATTGCGGAGGTGTTTTCAGACATTGTGGCGTTCCTTAGTTCTAGGTGGTGAGGGTGTGCTACCTGAGTACCATAACATGGTTTTTCCAGGTAGTTTACATACCCTGGCCGGGTGGCCCGTGACCGGCTGTTCCGGCTACAAGAATGACAGTACCCCATGATGCGGGAATCGTGCAACACCATTCGAAAATAATTTTTGGATGGGCTGTGATTCACGCGGAGAGCGTGTACTATAGGTACGTACACACCACCACATAGGAGCGCCACAATGCTTACACTCATCATGATTCTGCTGGCCCTGGGAACACTCAGCGCAGGCGTCTACGCGTTAGACGTATGGGCACACAAAGACTGCCCCGGCACCCTCTGCGCCGTCTGCCAGGACGTCAGCGCATGAAAAACCGGCGTGTTTATACGATCATGTTGGCCGGGCTCTACGCCGAACTGTTCCGGCGCTTCCCGACACCCGCCACCCTCACCCGCTGGGTTGATTTGGAAGAAGAGTTGAGCAACCTGTGAGGAAAGCAAAAGACCTGATTCCAGGTGACAAGGTTGTTATTGGTTTCGGCCCCTGCCTAGTCGAATGGACCCGCGAAGAACCAACCGGAGACATTACCGTCTACGCAACACGCCTCAACATGAACGGTTACAACCTGCTAGCCGTCACATACCTCCGTGACGCGGAAATTGAGACGCCATGAAAGATGTACGAAGTAGTACGCAATCAGGAAGCCCTTTCATAGCAACACGGGCGCAACCATCTGCCCCGATACGGGGACAACTGGAATTCCCGCTTGTGCTTGAATGCCCGGAGTGCTGGGCAGCACCACCCACCCACATGTACTACTGCAAGCACGCCAAACTCACCGAACGCCAAAGGATGATGTCATGAGCCGCAAAACAGAAAATGAAGCATGGCACGCCGGATTCACCGCCTGCGCCAATGAGCACGCGAGGCAGCGCCGGGAGCCTGAGTACCCGATCACCCGTGAGGTTCCCGAACGCTACCGGTGGAGCCAGGACTACAACGAAATGCTGATTTCCCAGGCAGGCGGCGACGGCGACAACGCCGCAACAGTTGTCCAAACCGTCATCGTTGACGACAAAATTATGCAATCCGAAACTCTGTCCTTCACCAACGTGCCCATGCACCGCGTACACGCCGCCATCGCACTACTCAACGACGACGGGGAGCGAATGACCCCCTATGACAAGATGCTGTTCAACGCCGAATACGCGAAGAACCGCGCCGCAAACGCCATGCACGACGTGAACAACGGCGAACCCTGGGAAAACCCGCTAGCCAAGTTCTACCCGCCCTACGCTGCCCCTGGCACAAAAGAATTCACCACGGAGGAACTATTCCCGAGAGTAGACGAACCACTAAACGTTGACGGCGATCCGTGCGGAATCTGCCGTGAATGTGGCGCAGTCGTAAGCAACCCTGTTAAACATGTCACATGGCACAACAAAACACTCCCCTAAAACGCTCCACACGCGACGGCCAGGACGTCTACATTGCACAATGCAGTTGTTGTGTTAAGCTCAATATCGTTGCAGGTCAAGCGGATACCGACACCCTCGCAGCACACAACTGAATAACAACTGAATAGCAACACCCCGATTACAGCAGCACCCTTACCGGAACCGCCCAGGCAATCCAACCGGTAGGGGTGCTGTTGTATGCGTGAATTTCATGCTATTCTTAACACATGGGAAAAATACATTCACAGGACATGGCAACCATTCGCCGCAACGCCGCCGCAATCCGCGCAACACTCGATACACTAGAGGATGCACTTTGGAAGGGTGAATACGAAAACGCCTACAAGGACGTCGAGCGCCTGGTCAAACGAGCAAACAAAATGGCAAGTGACGTGGCCATAGCAACCAACTAACAACATCACGACATGGCCCCTCACCCCACGGTGGGGGGCCATTGTCGTGTGCACAGTATGCCCGCCATGTCAACCACATGGCGGGCATTGTTATGCAATCGTTGCCGGGCAT
>Ga0065714_10002974_pt1 | contig 16891 bp, 14 predicted proteins | sample MisRhiReplicate2_FD_59101 | JGI IMG/M metagenome (GOLD analysis project Ga0065714, IMG submission 59101) | Miscanthus rhizosphere microbial communities from Kellogg Biological Station, MSU, sample Rhizosphere Soil Replicate 2: eDNA_1 v2... | ecosystem: Host-associated > Plants > Roots >...
GTTTATGACTGTTAAAAGCCGGAATCACATTGTTACTGTTTTCTGCGTAGAGTACACTTAACTTAAACAGTGCTTCTTCGCCATTGGTTTCATAATGGCTGTTCACGGTGTCAAACACATCCAATATTGCTGCTACACTAAGCAAGCGGTATTTATTGGTTAATAATAAAGCTACTTGTGTCATGTTTTTTTATTTGGGGAATGCAAATTAGAAAAAAAATACTGCAAAAAGAAAGGCTAGCTATTCCATTACAGCTGGCCTTTCTCTATGGTTTCTATTGCGGTACTTTCTTCTCTTTCCTACCCCTTCAGATCATAAAACCGGTTGTTGGGAGACTCGCAGCGATTAAACTAGCGAGGAAAGCTATTATCTTACCAGGTAAATCGGCATCTTGCGCAATTTTTTGTCTTAAGCCATAAGCGTTGATACTGAAGGGGGAGAGCAGAGGTATAAAAAAGAAAAGTCGCCTGTGATGGAACAGGCGACCTAAAAATCTTTTGGAATTATTATTTACCGGTTTTTTTAGTTTCTACCGGTTTAGCTTCTGCTTTAACCGCGGTACTTTTAACTGCTTTTTTGTGTTTGTTGTGTTTTGGTTTTGCTGTTTCTGTTGTAGCAGTTGCAGATTTTGTAACTGGAGTTTGTGCGAATGCGCCGAAAGTTGTTGCAACTAATGCCAACGCTAAAATTGTTCTTTTCATGTTTATAAATTGTTTAGTGTTTTGTTATACCAAATTTGCGAACACTACATGAAGATTTGATGAAGAACGATTTAAGATGGAAAAGTAATGCGGACNTGCGTTCCTTCACCTTTTTTTGAGCTGATATCAATGCCGATATCGTGNAAAGCNGCGATACTTCTGACTATAGCAAGNCCCAAACCATGGCTGTCTTCTTTGTCTGATTGAAGTTTTTCGAAACGAACGAAAGCATGCTGTACGACATCAGCATCCATTCCAATTCCCGTATCACCTATAACAAGGGTGTAACCTTTTACAGTCTCTTCAGTAAAAATATTAACTGAGCCTGAGGGGACATTGTATTTTATGGCATTGTTGACTAAATTCATAACAAGGATATGGAAAAGCGATTTGTTTCCCCTGAATGTATGATCATTCGGTAAGTTGATGTTCATTTTAAGCTTCTTCATCAGCAATCTATGCTCAAGCTCTTCATGTACTTCCTCTACGGTGAGTCTTACTGAAATAATATCAGGCTTATTGTACTGGTTGTTTTCAATTTTTGAAATCAATAGCAAGCTATTTATTATTGCCTTGAGACGATTAAGGGTCTTTAAAGAGGCAAAGAGTTTGTTTTCCCCTTCGGGACTTAATTTTTCATCATTCAATAGATTTTCTAGCCTGGTATTGAGCACCGAAATAGGGGTAAGCAGTTCGTGTGATACGTTAGCAATAAACTCTTTTTCTGTAAGGAAAAGGGTAGCAATTTTATTCATTAGTACACTAATGCTTTTGTCCAATATCTTAAAATCTTCCGTCGTAGTTTTTATTGGCTGATAATTGAAGTTAATGGGATCATTTACCTTGTTTAGTTTTTGATCTATGATTTGATAAAAGGGGGTAAACAGAAATTGCATAAACCCCAGATCTATAATTAAGGTGAGGACTACTGCGGCAATTAATATTCCGAAAGTAAATTTGGAAATGGTATGCTCCAACTCTGTGAGTGTCGACATGGTTTCGCCAAGCTCAAGTCTATAACTTTTCCCTTCGTAACTAAAGTCAGTAATCAGAATTTGAAACTCTTCCTGGTTCCCTTCAATACTCCGCAATTCCTGAGAGAACTTCTGTTTGATTGGATGATCATCTTTTTTTATTTCCCTGAGGATGATATATTCCTCACGCAGCAGGTTATAATCTGTAAATGTTTTTTGCAGTAGCAGGTCGTTTATTTCCAGGCTAGACAGGTTGTCAATAAGCCTGATCTTTTTTTGCAGCAGTCGCTTTTGGATATGATTTACAGATATGTGATTGATGGAAACCAATATTATAACCCCCAACACGGTGATAATGGCAATCTTAGTTAAGGTGTTATATAAAGCAAGCTTGAATTGTAATTTCATGGAGTATTGCTTTTACATGCACTAAACTAAAAGTTAATTCGGTAGCCGATGCTTCTTACGGTTTCAAACCAAGCTATTGGGGCGTGGTTAGTTAGTTTTTTACGTAGGTTCTTAACGTGAACATCTACGAAATTAGAATCGGAATTCACCTCAAGTATATCTCTCCAAACATGTTCAGTAAGGTTAACCCTTGATATGACCCTGTTTTTATTCAACACCAGATAATTAAAAATTTCAAATTCTTTGTTGGTTAAGTTAATCCGTTCATTATCAAAACTCAACTTATGGTTTTTGATATCGAGTATAAAACCATGAATATTTACTTCATTCATCACTAACTTGTGTTTTCTGCGAATGATAGCATGCATTCTGGCAAGTAGCTCGCTTAATGAAAATGGCTTAGGCAGATAATCATCCGCACCAGCTTCTAACCCCTTAATCCTGTCGTCAACATCACCACGGGCAGTAAGAATAATAACGGCATCCTCACGTCCCGGTGTTTTTTTTAGTTGATGCAACAATTCAAATCCATTGCCGCCAGGTAGGCTAAGGTCTAGCAAAATAAAGTCGTAGGTATTTACAAAGATTTTCTCTTCTGCGGATGATTTTTTCCAGGCGTGTTCAACGGCATAGCCTTCCTTGCTTAGAAACTCGCCCATTTCTAAAGCCAGTGTTTTTTCGTCTTCGACAATAAGGATATTCATTTGAAAAAATTGAAAGATGAAGCTAATGAAAAATGAGCGGTAAAAAAAGAAGCGCCGTTAAGCGCTTCTTTTTCTTTTATTTCCAACCGCCTCCAAGGGCTTTGTACAGATTCACTACTGATTGTAATTTTTGTAGTCTGTCGTTTGTGCTACTGAGTTGAGCAGCGAGTAAACTTTGTTCTGAAGTTAGTACATCAGTGTAATTTGTTGCTGAACTGAAGCGTAATAATTCCTTTGTAAAGTCAACCGCTTTTGTTAGCGAAGCGATTTGCTTTGCCCTGGTTGCTTCCTTTTCCGCAGCAGTCTGATAAGCAAATAGCGCATTGGATACTTCCTGTCCACTTGTTAATAGGGTTTGCTGGAAGCTATAAAACGCAATTTGCTGTTGTGCTTCTGCTGTTTTTAATCTTGCTTTATTCTGCCCCTTATTAAATATCGGCTGAGTAATACCACCTATTAAATTATAGAATAGGGAATTGTCGAAGAAATTTTTTAAACTCAAACTGGATAGACCTGCATTTGCAGTTAAGGTTAGTGCAGGATAGAAATAAGCTTTGGCTACATTCTTATTCTCAAAAGCAGCTCTGAAAGCTAATTCTGCAGCCAGTACATCAGGTCTGTTTTGCAACAACTGAGCAGACACACCGGTTTGCAAATTGCTGTAGGCAGTTTGTTGATCAAGTGTTGAGCGATCAATCTTTCCAGGTCCTTTACCTAATAGGATACTTAGCGCATTCTCTGTCTCCCGGATGCTTCTTTTCAAATCGGGAAGTGTAACCTGAGCGGCATATAGATTGGCTTCGCTCTGTACCACCGCTGCACCATTCACCACTGCGCCTTCCTTCAAAGATTTCATGGTTTCAACGTCTTTTTCTCTGATCTTAATAGTTTCCTCAGTGATTGACAATTGCTTATCTAACGCCAGAAGGTTGTAATAAGCATTGGCAATGTTTGCAATAAGTTGGGTTTGTACAGCCCTTTTAGCAGCATCAGTTTGTAATAATGAAGCGTATGCCGATCTTTTTGCACTGCTTAGTTTACCCCAAATATCCGCTTCCCAGCTTGTGCTTAGCTGGGCTCTGTATGTTTGAGTTTCGGTATTGATATTGATACCGGGAGGGAAGTTTAATGCTGCCCTCGATTGCTTTGCATCAGTTACAGATACGTCGGCACTTAAGCTTGGTAGCAATGCCGCTTTGCTTTGTAATAAAGTAGCTTCAGCAATCTTAATCCTTTCGATGGCCTGTTTCAGGTCAAGGTTTTCATTTATTCCTTGTTGAATTAAGGATTGCAATCCTGCATCTGCAAATAAGGTTTTCCACGGCAGATCAGCAATAGTTGTACTATCTGTAGTGGAATTGTCTCTGTATAAATCATTACTGATTACAGCCGGGCGTTCATATTTTTTGGTTACGCAGCCCGTTAAGCTCAGTACGGAAAAACCGATAATGAAATAATATTTATAATATCTGGTGTTCATGTTCTTTATATTAATGTTCGCGGGTGTCTACTTCAGGGAATTCAATATCTTTCTGAGGTGGACCATATCCTTCATCAAATGGTGATTTGTCACTAACCTTTTCCTGTAAGCTCTGGAAAACAATAAACAATGTAGGGATTACAAAAATTCCGAATATTGTTCCAATTAGCATACCACCTACAGCACCGGTACCAATAGACGTATTACCGGCAGCACCAACTCCTGTCGAAAGCATTAAAGGCAATAGCCCCAGTATAAATGCAAAGGATGTCATTAAGATAGGACGCAAACGAGCCGTAGCACCGCTTATTGCTGCACCTACAATGCTCATACCTTTTCTTCTTCTGTCAACGGCAAATTCCACAATTAAAATGGCATTTTTCGCAAGCAAGCCCACGAGCATGATCAGCGTAATCTGAGTATAAATGTTATTGTCGATACCAAATATCTTATCGAAAATAAATACACCTGCTAAACCAATAGGGAGCGAGATCAATACTGCCAATGGAAGGATATAACTCTCGTATTGAGCGCAAAGTAAGAAGTAAACAAATATTACGCAAAGTAAGAAAATGAATATGGTTTGACTTCCACTCGACATCTCCTCGCGGGATAATCCTGAGAATTCATATCCATATCCGGTGGGTAAATGGATTGCAGCTTCTTCCTGTACGGCTTTTAGTGCATCACCCGAACTGTATCCTGGTTTCGGACTACCGGTTACCGAAATAGAGGTAAACAAGTTGAAACGTGATATCGCCTGTGGGCCATATACCTTTTTCAAAGTAATGAAATTACTGATAGGGGCCATTTTACCACTGGAATTTCTCACGTAGATGTTATTCAGTGTCTCCTGGTTTGCACGATATGGCGCATCGGCCTGGTACATTACCCGGTATTGTTTTCCGTACTTGTTAAAGTTAGAAGCATAAACTCCGCCATAATAACCCTGCAATACACCTAATACATCACTAACACTCAGTCCGGCTTGTTTTACCGTAGCCACATTTACGTCGATCTGGTACTGTGGGAAATTCGGGTTAAATGAAGTTGAGGCATATTGAATCTCCGGTCTTTTACTTAATGCTGCAAGGAATGCATTCCCAACGGTATTAAATTTATTGATGTCACCACCCGTTTTATCCTGTAACTGGAATTCAAAACCTCCACTTGTACCAAAACCCTGAATAGTAGGAGGGGCAAAGAAAATTACTCTTGCACCCTTTATATTGGCCGTTTTGGCAAAAAGTTCGCCAATAATAGCTTTCACATCACGCTTACGTTCGTCCCATGGGGCTAACTTTGCGATTACCATACCGTATGAACTTCCCGAACCACTAATCATACTCCGGCCAACTACAGTTAAGGAGTTTTTAACTTCAGGAATAGTATGGGCAATACTGTCAATCTGTTTAATTAAGATAGCGGTCTGCTCTAGTGAAGTTGCAGGCGGTAGAGAAATATCAGACATGATCGTACCCAAATCCTCATTAGGCACAAACCCTTTTGGCGTAGTATTCATCGTCCACACCAATGCTGCTGTAAACAGTGCAAGACCTAAGCCTGCCAGCCATTTTTTTCTTGCCAAAAAGCTTACTGAACGTTTATATCTATTGGTCATCAGATCAAATGACGTGTTAAAGGCAGCGTAAAAACGTTGCATAAAGTTCTTAGGCTTCCCGTGATCTTCAGCATGTGGTTTTAGTAACAAGGCACAAAGCGCAGGACTTAACGTTAAGGCGTTAATTGCCGAAAGGATAATGGCAATGGCAAGTGTTAAACCAAACTGCTTATAGAATACACCTGATGAACCCTGGATAAAACTTACAGGGATAAATACAGCTGCCATAACCAATGTAATGGAAATGATGGCGCCTGTAATATCTTCCATGGCATCAATAGTAGCTTTTTTGGCCGACTTATAGCCATGATCCAGTTTGGCATGTACGGCCTCGACCACCACAATGGCATCATCCACCACAATACCAATAGCCAGTACCAATGCGAAAAGCGTAAGTAAGTTAATCGTAAAACCAAACAAGCTAAGGAAAAAGAAGGTACCAATAATAGCTACCGGAACACTAATTGCCGGAATTAAGGTAGACCTGAAATCCTGAAGGAAAATAAATACAACGATGAAAACCAAGATAAAAGCTTCGATCAAGGTATGAATTACCTTTTCGATTGAGGCATCAAGGAAATCATTAACGTTTACAAGTGAAGTATAATGTACACCTTTCGGGAAGCTTTTGGATGATTCTTCCAATACTTTTAAGGAGCCTTCAATTACGTCTTTGGCATTTGAACCTGCCGTTTGATTAATCGCAATACCCAAAGCTGGCTTACCATTAAAGCGAACTGTACTGGCATAGCTTTGTGCTCCTAATTCAATTCTGGCAATGTCTTTTAATCGCAAAAGCTGACCGTTTTCAGCGGTTCTAATGATGATATTGCTAAACTCGGTCTCATTTTTTAAACGTCCAGAATATTTTAAGGTATACTGGAATGATTGCTCACCCTGCTCACCAAACTGGCCGGGAGCAGCTTCAATATTTTGTTCAGCAAGCGCTACGCTTACATCACTAGGAACTAAGCCATAAGTCGCCATTACGTCTGGTTTAAGCCAGATACGCATAGTGTAATCCATTAAACCAAATGCGGTAGCATCACCAACTCCATTGATACGTTTGATCTGTGGAACCAGGTTGATGTTTGCATAGTTTTGCAAAAACGTTTGGTCATAAGAGGCACTGTCGCTATAAATACCGAAGATTAAAACGTTACTCGCCTGTCTTTTTGCGGTAATTACACCTGAACGGGTTACCTCTGCAGGGAGTAAGCTACTCGCTCTTGCTACCCTGTTTTGTACGTTTACCGCAGCAAGATCGGGATTGGTTCCCAGTTTAAAGTTAATTGTAATGGTAGCAGTACCGTCATTACTTGCCGATGAGGTCATATAGGTCATGTCCTCAACACCGTTAATCTGTTCTTCCAGTGGAATAACCACACTGTTCATTACCACGTCGGCATTAGCACCCTGGTAAGAAGCTGAAACCTGCACCGTTGGTGGCGCAATTTCCGGATATTGTGATACGGGCAATGTAACCAAGCCCAATAGTCCTAGTATTACAATGATAATGGATATTACCGTTGATAATACTGGCCTTTCTATAAATTTCTTAAACATACAGTTCGATTTGCGATTTTTGAATACGGTTTACGATGCTATTTATTGATCTCACTGTAAACGGAGTCAGCACTTTGTTCTTCCGGTTTAATTTCTGCACCGTCTTTTAATGATTGGAATCCTTGCAATACAATTTTATCACCAGCTTTTAAGCCTTTAGTCACCACATAGAAATTACCTTTTGTTAAATCCATAGTCTCAATTTCCGTGTTTTTGATTGTGCCTTTTTCACCCAGCACATAAACGAACTTTTTACCCTGTAAATCAATGGTAGCGGTCTGAGGAATAAGAATTACATTTTCCAGATGTTGTGGAATGCGTACGGATGCACTTGCTCCACTTCTTAAAAGATATAAAGGATTCGGAAAGGTAGCTCTTAAACTTACAGAACCAGTTCCTGTATTGATCAAACCGTTTATAGATTCAATCTTACCTTTTTCCGGGTAAGGTGATCCATCTGCAAGGACGAGTGAAACAGCTGGAATATTTTTCAATTTTGCTTCAAGGCTAGTGCCTTTATAGTGACGTGAAAACTCTAAAAGTTGCTTCTCATTTAAAGCAAAGTAAGCATATACCTTAGCTATATTAGACACTGTTGTTAAAGGGCTTGTGCTATTGCTGCTTATTAGGCTTCCGGTTTTGAAAGGGATACTTCCAATAACGCCATCAACAGGGCTGGTGATATGCGTGTAGCCTAGATTTACTTTGGCGTTTACCAATTCTGCTTTCGCTTGTGCCAATGCTGCCTTTCTGCTTTGCAGGGTTAAAAGGGCTGCGTCCAGATCATATTTACTGATGATGTCTTTCTCAACCAATGGTTTAGTTTTGTTCACCTGTAACTGGGCCGCATTTACTTCAGCCTGGGCACTGCTAATTGCTGCGCTTGCTGTTCTCACCTGCTGCTCATACTGAGGTGCGTTGATTGCGAAAAGTAGCTGACCTTTCTTAACGGTAGCACCTTCATCAACAAATATTTTTTCAATAAATCCATCAACTTTTGGTCTGATGTCTACATTCTGAATGCCTTCCAATGTAGCCGGATAATCAGTTTCAAGAGAGGTAGATTGAGTTGCTAAAGCCAACACAGGGTAGGCTTGTATCTGGGCAGGGGGAGGTCCGGCCTTTTTTGAATCGCTGTTTCCACATGAAGCGATAATCAATAATGCTGGAAGTAGTAAATAGAGGGACTGAAATCTAGTTTTCATCTTACGTAATTGTGTTTTTTAGTTGGATGAACTATCAGGAGATTTAATTTGTTATAAAAGTCTACAATATTATATCTTGACGGTTCATTTTGATGTATTGTCGTTTTTAAGGGAATATTATTTCAAAAATTAATCGTTTACGCTCTTCCATCAATGCGTTGTAATCCTCATCATTCATGCCAAATAGTATTTTATTTAAAGGTGCAGTAACGAATGGATAGGCCATTAACGAAAAAAGATTAATGGCAAAATGTTTTGGGTTCATAGCTCTTATGGTTCCTTTGTCCATCTCCGCCTGGATTTCTTCCAGAAATATGTTAACTTTTTGCGCTCTTGCTTTTTTCGCATTGATTACATCATGTCTGTTCATCTCTGTAATGATAAACAACTCGCGATAGGGGAATTGCATGGCCTCTTTAAGAAAGACCGAAATGATGTTTTGGATCTTCTCTTTGAATGGCATCTCGGAGTCAAAAACCTCGTCTAAAGTTTGAAAGAGGGCTTCTTGTGCTTCATTAAATACTTGGTCGAACAAGATGTCTCTTGATCTGAAATAGTAGTTAACAAGCGTACGGTTTACGCCTGCTGCATCCGCAATCTCTTGGGTAGTAGCATGTAATTTGCCTTCAGCAAAAAATAAATGCTTGGCTGTATTCTTAATTAATTGCTCCGTCCCGGTGTCTCTTGAGCTCATATACTTTTAGTTTGACAAAATTGTTAAACAAAAGTATTAAACTCATTTTTTAATTAAAACATCGGAATGTAATGTTTAGGTTAAGCAGGGAATTGTAACTAAATATTTGCAAAAAGAGATGCAGTTAAGCATTTAATGTTGCTATTGAGGATATTCTTATGGAAGGTGCTGATGTACCATATCCAGTGCAAAATGAAGTTGTTCTGATTCAGTAATATTGGTGTTATCCAGGATAATGGCATCTTCAGCACGCGTTAACGGGCTTTCCTTACGTGTCGTGTCGGCATAATCCCTATGTGCTAAGTTCTCAAAAACTTCTTCCAGCGTTGTAGTAATATCTCCTTTACTCTGCAACTCTTTATATCTGCGTTCTGCCCGGATCTTCGGATCGGCAGTCATGAAAAATTTAACCTGTGCATCTGGAAATACTGTAGTGCCTATGTCGCGTCCATCCATTACTATGTTTTTGGATTTCCCCATACGCTGTTGTTGTTTTACCATTTCCCTGCGCACTTGCTTATTCGCCGACACCTCACTTACAGTTTCCGAAACGGGCATTTGCCTGATTTCTTCAGATACTTCTTCCCCGTTAAGGGTAATGTGCGACTGGTAATCTCGNGAATGAAAGTTAAGCTCTATCTGTTCAAGGGCATTGGTTACCGCTTCAGGATCATTTACATTAACATGATTACGGATAAAATATAGTGTTACAGCACGGTACATTGCACCACTGTCGATATAAATAAAACCAAGCTTCTTGGCGAGTGCTTTTGCTATTGTACTTTTTCCACAAGATGAATAGCCATCTATAGCTATAACGAGGTTTTTTCTCATAGGCGAGCAAAGTTAATGTTTTGAAGAATTGTTTAGTATGAAATTTTTATTAAATGCTCAACATATGTTTATGTTTGTAGTATGGTCCCTAATAGAGAAGAGATATTAAAGACAGTTACCTTCAAAACTTCGCGCAGTGGAGGTAAAGGCGGCCAAAATGTAAACAAGGTTTCCAGTAAAGTAGAACTCATTTTTAACCCGGAAACAGCAGTTTTTTTAACTAACGAGGAGCGGGTGTTGGTAACAGAAAGATTGGCTAACCGCTTAGATCAGGAAGGTAATCTTCATGTGGTGTCACAGGAAGACAGGAGTCAGTTATTAAACAAGGAAAAGACTATTGCTAAGTTGATCACCTTACTGAAATCTGCTCTCCATGTGCAAAAGAAGAGAAAACCCACTAAAATTCCCAAATCTGTAATCAGAAAAAGACTGAAGGATAAACAAACAGTAGCGACGAAAAAAGAGTCAAGAAAGCGACCTCAGTTGGATTAATTAAAACGGTAATACATACTGATTGATCCATATTGATGCGCTTTTGCCCTGCTCTTTATCTCTTTGGTTTTAAAGATCATTCCAAAATCAACAGTAAACCGTTGTGAACTGTAATTGAAACCAATTTGTTGAGCAAACACAATTGGTTTTATACCAAAAGTAACAGGGTCATTATTATTAAACATGCTGCCCTGGATGGTTGCATCATAAGCGACAATGTTCAATTGAGGTTTTGCATAAAAGAAGACCTCCCTTTTTACCAGGGCTTTAGTCTTTGCGTTGTTCCCAATAACGGAGTTGGTATAGGCAGAATTGAAAAGCTGATTTAAGCCACCTGCCCTGAACAAAATTCCGGCTCCAGCACCGCTAAACGTAGTTCCCACATTAGCATATCCCTCAAATGAGAACTCTGTAGCCTTGTTTGATGAACGATGTAGCAAGCGTGTATATTGAGCAGAAAAGTTTATAGTCAGCGCGTTTTTTATCTGATAATCCCAGCCACTAAGCTCATAAAAGCCTACTGTATTGTGTAGCAATTCTTGTCCACTTTCTGCAAGGGAATTTGGACCGGTGGTCCCTAATTCAACACTGGTTTTTAAAATACTTTCTTTAGTGTAAAACCAGCTTAAGGCTCCTCCTGCATATAGGTAACCGGCAAAAGGCCTGTCGTGTCTGGCAGGATCAGCTGCAGAGCCGGAGTAGGGATTGTATATTTCCTGACCAGCCGTAATTTCATAGATCTTTTTTTCTAACCCCTCTTTTAAAGTCTGCTGGTTAACTGCCCGCCTAAAATGGATAAACAGGCCATTGGTGTAATAGCGGTCTGAACCTTGGGCCAGGTACGAATCGTTATCGCTGCGGAATCCAAATTCATTTTTAAAAGTCTGGGCAATTGTAGCGGTTGCACTTAATAATATTATTACAGCTGTAAGTAAGGGTTTGGTCATTGTTGAATAAAAAAAACTCCGGTTGATTTACCGGAGTTGAAGATAGTATTTTTTATAATTAAAACGTATAACCAAGACTAATCCCACCGTAGTATGGCATAAAGAAATCACTGCTAAATACCGGGCTTAAACCTGCTCTGAACGAAAAGCCATCATCTGCAGGTTGTACACGATAAAAGAAACTCATAGTTCCTACCAGGTTGCTTTCATTTTTGTTAAATAATACCTCACTGTCACCACTTGTACTTAAATAAGTAGCACCCAGACCTAGTTCGAAAAATTTGTTTCCTTTTCCAAGTAAGTAATTCAATGAAAGCGGTATTGATGTGATTTTATCTCCATCAACAGAGAAATAACCAATCCCCGCTCTTCCGCCTAGTCCATCTCTTCTGTTAGAGAATCTGGAATCATAATTAGCAGTAAAGGTTAGGCCCTGTCCTCCTAATTCAATAAAGATGTTTTGTGCACGTTTTATTGTTGGTGTTGCGGTTTCTTGCGCATTAACTTTTTGGTAGCCTATTGTGGTGATAAGAAGGCTAACAAATAAAGTGAATTTTTTCATTAGTCGTTTGTTTGTTAAAATTGTTTTGAGTTAATATATAATTAGTGCGAAGTTGTTTTCGTATGTACCGTCAGGTCTTGTGCGTTTTTAACCTTTTCTTTAGTTAAAGCCAGGTCAATCACTTCTTTCATTTCGTTAACATAATGGAAGTTGAGATCTTTGATATAACTTTCTTTAATCTCCAATATGTCCTTATGGTTTGATTTGCTCAAAATAATGTCTTTGATATTTGCACGTTTAGCGGCAAGTATCTTTTCTTTTATTCCACCAACCGGTAATACTTTACCTCTAAGCGTAATCTCGCCGGTCATCGCGAGGTTTGATTTTACTTTGCGTTGGGTAAAGGCTGAAGTTAATGCCGTAAGCATCGTTATACCCGCAGAAGGTCCATCTTTAGGCGTAGCGCCCGCTGGAACGTGAATATGTACATCCCGTTGATCGAACAATGCATATTCAATACCAAAGTGATCAGCGTGTGAACGTAAATAGGCCATGGCAATAACAGCCGATTCTTTCATTACTTCACCTAAGTTTCCGGTAAGCGTTAGTTTTCCTTTTCCAGGACTTAAGCTGGCTTCAATAAATAAGATGTCACCACCAACCTGTGTCCAGGCTAAACCAGTTACGACGCCGGCAACTTCATTGCCTTCATAGAGATCTTTGTCGTAAATTGGTGCCCCTAAAATGCGTTCTACATCAATCAGACTAAGGTTCGGATCATAAGTCTCCTCAAGGGCAATTTTCGTAGCTACCCCACGTACCAGTGAGCCGATCTTTTTTTCCAGTCCACGTACACCTGATTCCCTGGTGTAGTCTTCAATTACTTTTTCAATTAAAGCGTTTTTTAGGACAATGTCTTTGGTGTTTATACCATGTTGCTCTTTTTGTTTTGGCAACAGGTACCTTTTTGCGATCTCTATTTTTTCTTCAATAGTATAGCCGTTCACTTCAATGATCTCCATACGATCAAGCAAAGCAGGATGGATAGAGCTTAGTGAATTAGCAGTGGCTATGAACAGTACGCTGGACAGATCGTANTCAGTTTCAACATAGTGGTCGTTAAANGCATTGTTTTGCTCAGGATCTAATACCTCAAGCAGGGCTGAAGAAGGGTCACCTCTAAAATCTGATCCTACCTTGTCAATCTCATCCAGTACAAATACAGGGTTAGAAGCACCCGCTTTTTTGATCGACTGAATGATGCGGCCCGGCATAGCGCCAATATAGGTTTTTCTATGTCCGCGGATTTCAGCCTCATCTCTTATACCACCAAGTGCCATACGCACATATTTACGGTTCAGCGCTTTGGCAATTGATTTTCCCAGAGAGGTTTTACCCACCCCCGGAGGGCCTACCAAACAAAGGATCGGCGCTTTCATATCGCGTTTAAGCTTTAGTACAGCAAGGTATTCAATAATACGCTGCTTTACTTTTTCCAATCCGAAATGGTCTTTATCCAGCACGCGTTGAGCACGCTTAAGGTCAAAATTGTCTTTTGTGAATTCGTCCCATGGTAAGTCCAGCAATAACTCAAGGTAATTGATCTGAACAGAATAATCAGGAGCTGCAGGATTCATCCGCCCTAATTTTTCCAGTTCTTTATTAAAGTGACCAGAAACATGAACCGACCATTTTTTCTTTTTTGCGCGACTTTCCAAGGCTTCATACTCCAGATCTGATGAGTTTCCGCCCAATTCTTCCTGTATGGTTTTAAGCTGCTGATTTAGGAAATAATCCCTTTGCTGCTTATCAAGGTCGGTACGCACTTTAGACTGGATCTGGTTTTTAAGTTCCAGCATTTGAAGTTCCAGGGTAAGTAGTTCCATCACCATCATCGCACGTTCGCGGAGGTTGGTCATTTCCAGCATTTTTTGCTTATCTGCAACATCTGCATTCATATTCGATGAGATGAAGTTGATCAGGAAAGAAGTGCTTTCTATATTTTTCAACGCAATCCCTGCCTCGCTTGGAATGTTAGGCGATAGCTGAATGATCTGACTCGACATTTCCTTTATAGAGGCTACAAGGGCCTTAAATTCCTTGTCAGCTTTATGCTTTTTCTCTTCAAATTTACTGATCGTTACTTTAATGTAAGGTTCAGACTGTACTTCTTCTAGGAGACGGAAACGCTGTTTTCCCTGTATAATTACAGTGGTGTTACCATCCGGCATTTGAAGCATTTTTATAATATGAGCTACCGTACCTACACTGTTTAATTGTTCAAATGTAGGATCTTCGATAGAAACATCGCGCTGCGAAACAACACCTATGATTCTGTCACCTTTATAAGCTTCTTTGATAAGTTTTATTGATTTATCTCTGCCAACAGTAATGGGGATTACAACTCCCGGGAAAAGTACAGTATTCCTTAATGGAAGTATGGGTAAAACCTCTGGAGTATCCTCATTATTCATCTCGTCCTCATCTTGTTGAGACATTAAAGGGAAAAATTCAGTGTCTTCATTTATGATAGGTAGTGCGTTGCTAAAATCGAATTGATCTCGTTTACTCATTAAATAAGTCTTTCTAAAATAAAAAACGACAATCTGACAGCCTGTCGTTTAAATAATTATTAATTGTATTGTAGAGTGATAATTTCAACTCCTGTGCCAAAAAAATATTGACTGCTTTTCCCTGTTAAAAAGTCATGCCCCAATAATAATTAATTAATCAATCATAATTTGAACTTTTTGACGTTTAAGTTAGATATTTGCAACTGGTATGATAGTTGACAGTATCCACATTTTAAATATATTTATTTTTTTTAAATAGAAGTTAATGAACTATTTCAAGCAAACGATTCTGTTTTTATTTGTTTTTTCTGCAAGCACCACATTTGCACAAAATAGTGGGTATGATAAGTTAGGCATGCAGGCCATGATGAAGGGCGACTATAAAGGTGCTGTAAATCAGCTTGCTAAGGCCGATGCGAAAAATCCAAATAATGCTAATGTGTTGAAAATGTTAGGATATTCCTATTTTCAGTGTGGCGATTTTGAGAATTCTATAGATACCTATAGTCGTTTGATTGTTTTAAAACCATCAGATTATTCGGCTTATTATTATAGAGGGAAGGCCAGACAAAACGTGGCCAACGATCCGAAGGAATCTTTAAACAATATGCGGGAAAACTTTTACCAGGCTTCTATTAAAGACTTCACCAAGGCAATAGAAATTAATGGGGAAGAGGATACTCAGTTGTTGCAAAATAGGGCATTGGCTTATAAAGACTACGCAATTTATAAATCTTATAAAATTAAAACCAAAGCTGAAAAAGCAGCCTGTGTAGCTTTATTTAACAACTCTATTGCTGATTTCCAAAAAGTATTGGTTGTTCAGCCGCAGCGCAAAGATATCCTGTCCCTGATTGATTACGTAAAAGCGCAGGTTACCAGTCTGAAATAACCGATTTTATTTAAAACTTCCCGTAATACTGTATCTCTTTTCAGACAGTAGTTTGATGTGCTGGCTTTTCTTGATCTGATACAAGCTATCAGGATAGTAGGAGAGGGTGTCCGCAGAGCTGTATAATGAATTGCTACTCCCCATTACAATCCTGATACTTTGCACCTCCTGATTCTTCTTGATAATGGAAATTTCTTTTACAGGAATTTTTTTATCGTCGGAGGTATAGGTATCCTGTTGGTCAGTAAGCTTTGTTTTAAACAAACCTTTCCAGGCATTTCTGTTAATATCTGCATCAGAAAAAATCGAAAGTTCCTTAGACCAGTCTGCAATACGGATCTTTTTAGTTTCTGACGAATCATTTACCGATACAGTTTTTATAAATTCAGGGTCGTTTTTTGTTAAACGTATCGCCTCCTTGTCAAAATAGCCTTTAAGGTCGAAGTAATTTAAAGTATTCTTTTGATTTTTTACGGCCGGATTACAGCCGTAAAAAGTCAAAAGAATACCAGATAAGAATAAAGTTTTCTTCATTATACTAAACTATTACCGGTCATGATTGCCGGCTTAGGAATATCCATTATGGTTAAAATTGTTGGCGCGATATCACCAAGCTTACCATCAGCTATACTGGTATAGTCTTTATCGATCAAAATGCAAGGTACCAGATTCGTGGTATGTGCAGTGTTTACTGATCCATCATTATTGATCATAAATTCAGAGTTGCCATGATCTGCCAGAATGATAAAAGAATAGCCATTTTCAAGTCCTTTATTCACAACTACTTCTGCGCAACTATCTGCCGTTTCAACAGCTTTAACAACAGCGTCAAATACGCCCGTATGACCAACCATATCGGGGTTAGCGAAGTTTAAACAAACGAAATCAGGCCAACCGGTTTCCAGTTCTTTACAAATAGCTTCAGTAATTCCCGCTGCACTCATCTCTGGTTGCAAGTCGTACGTAGCTACTTTTGGTGAAGGAATCATAATCCTTTTTTCGTTTTCAAATACCTGTTCACGGCCTCCTGAGAAGAAGAAAGTAACATGTGGATATTTTTCGGTTTCCGCAATACGGATTTGATTTTTATGATGATTTTCTAATACTTCCCCTAGTGTTTGCGATAAGTCGTCTTTAGTGAAGATAACTTTGACGTTGCTGAAATTCTCATCATAACTGGTCATGGTCACATAATACAAAGGTAATTTGTGCATTCCGAAATCAGGATAATCATTTTGGGTAAGTGCAGCAGTGATTTCCCTGCCACGATCTGTTCTGTAATTGAAACAAATAACTA
>Ga0065714_10002903_pt1 | contig 16887 bp, 11 predicted proteins | sample MisRhiReplicate2_FD_59101 | JGI IMG/M metagenome (GOLD analysis project Ga0065714, IMG submission 59101) | Miscanthus rhizosphere microbial communities from Kellogg Biological Station, MSU, sample Rhizosphere Soil Replicate 2: eDNA_1 v2... | ecosystem: Host-associated > Plants > Roots >...
ATCTGTGCGCGCTCGGCCGGGTGGGTGGTGTAGTTGTCCCAGAACCACTGCATCATGCCCTTCGTCAGGAAGTGGCCCTCGGCAAATTGCTGATACGAGCCATTGTCGAAGCCGGCATTGGTCACCGGCCACATCAGTAACTGAAAGCGCAGGGCGGGGGCTTTCTGTTCCTTGGCCATCAGCGCCACGACCGCCGCCATATTACCGCCGACACTGTTGCCGGCTACCGCCAGCCGCTTACCGTCGACACCGATGTCCTTGCCATGTTCGGCCACCCAGCGGGTCGCGGCATAGGCCTGATTGATCGCGGTCGGGTACTGCGCCTCTGGGGACGGCGTGTAATCGACGTACACCGCGACGGCACCGGAGCCTACCACCAGGTCGCGAATCAGGCGTTGGTGAGTTGGGAAGTCGCCCAAGACCCAGCCACCGCCATGAAAAAACATGAACACCGGCAACTCACCCTTGACCTTGGCCGGGCGGACGACTTTCAGCTTGATGATTTGCTCTCCCACCGCGATTGAGCGGTCGCTGACTTCGACCCCGGACAGATCAACCTTCACCGAGGCCTGTGCACCGGTCAGAACCGCACGGGCGTCCTTCGGGCTCAGTTGCTCCAGCGGTTTTCCGCCACCGGCCGCCAGGGCTTCAAGGAAGGCTTGGGTATTGTGCTCGACGCCAGGGCTGCCTGCGGCAATGGCATTGTCCAGGGAAAGAGCCAAGAGGGTGGTGGCCAGAGTTTTCTGGATGGTGCCCATGGGTAATCCTTTTTAGTTGTTTGAGTTTGAATGATCCAACGATGGCGCCGGCAAGTTCGGCCGGCGCTTTTTATTGATTTGTTACTCGATCAGCGGAACGTTGGCGGCTCGTTTGTACGGTCCGTACTCCAACGGCACCCACTCGAAATGCTTGTCCACGGCGCTGATATGACCGATACCGGGGAACGGCAAGTGCGCGGCCGCCACCCAGGTTTTGCTCGCGGCAGCGGCACTGAACACCTGGTTGCGACTCTTGATCGCTTGCTGATTGTTGACGTCGAACCCGATCGACACCTCCGGGTGCAGGAACTGCACGGCGAGGTTGTGCACCAGGTCCCCCATGAACAGGATGCTCTGCCCCTGGGAGGTGAAGCGGTAAGTGCTGCTGCCCGGCGTGTGTCCGGTCTCCAGTTGGGCCTCGACCACACCCGGCAAAGGCGACTGACCCGGGGAGAAGGTTTTGAAGCGCCCCGCAGCGATGTAAGGTGCGGTGGAGTCCTGCGCGATCTTGAAGAAGCCTTTGGCCGCCTCCGCAGCTTTAGCCAGCGCCTGCGGGTCCAGCCAGTAATCGGCTTCGGCCTTGGCGGCGTACACCGTGGCATTGGCGAAGATCGGCTGCTGCTGACCATCCACCAGACCGCAGACATGATCCAGATGCAGGTGCGTAAGCAGGATGGCATCGACCTGCTCCGGCTTGTAGCCGGCGGCTTGCATGTTGGCCGAGAGCTGGCCGGCGGTGGCACCGATGCACTGCCCGGCCCCGGTGTCGACCAGAATCAGTTGTTTGCCCGTATTGATCAGGAAAGCGTTGAACGCCGTCTGCACGCCCGGTGTTTCAATCGCACGACGGGCGAGCAGCGCGCGGATCTGACCCTGGCTCATGCCCTGCAGCAGCTTCGGTGAAAGATCGTTGTAACCGTCGAACAGCGCCGTCACTTCGTAATCGCCCACCGCCAACCGGTAGTAGCCGGGGACCTGAGTGGCCTGAATCGGCGCCTGAGCCTGGGCGCCAGCCGAAGTCAGCACCAATGCCAGGCCAAATCCACGCAGTGTGCAAACCAGAGAATGCTTCATGCCTCACCTTTGATCGAGTCAGAAAGCGGCTGATCACGTCAGCCGAGTAAACTCGATCATGCACCTGCCCAACACCTTGAAAATTGCAGCGATGTGCTAATTTTGCGCAGGGGTATGACACGGCATATGAATGGACGTCGACCATCGGATCTGTCGAAAATCCGCAACGGTTCACCCGCCTGTAGCGGTGTGCTGTCCAACGCCTGTGACAAGGCTCACTTCATAACTCTTAAGGTTTGCTTAAGGACTTTAAATGTCGCCGGCGGACAGACTTTCCTGAACGATCAGGAGAGCCACCATGAACCCGCAATCGGTGAATACAAACCATCCATGCCCTGGTGTACGGCCGTTGGGCGCCCTGTCCGGCTGGCAGGAGCGCCGGGCCAAGGAACTGATGCTGCGTGACATGGGCAGCTGCGTTCGCATCAGCGCGATTGCCGAACACTGCAACCTGTCCCGTAGCCATTTTTCCCGGGCGTTCAAAAAGGTTACCGGCCACTCGCCGCAAGGCTGGCTGGTGATGATGAAAATCGAAAAGGCCAAACGCCTGCTGATCACCTCGATGCCGATCACCGATGTCGTCTATGAATGCGGTTTCGCGGACCACTCGCATTTCACCCGCACCTTCAGCCGCCTGGAAGGGATAACACCCAAGGCATGGCGCCGGGCCTGTGATCAAGCAACGAGCCACCCTGCCCCGCCACCCGTAATTGATCGAGACATACCCCACTGGAGCATTCGCGATAGCCTGGTCGACGGGCGAGAACTACACGCGTGAAATGATCGAGATCAACTAAAACGAACGCCTCCCCTTGGCCGCTCATGCGGCCTTTTTTCATCCGGCGCTGGCCGGTGCCAGGGGCAGGTTGAAGCAAATCCGTGCGCCCTGCTCGCTGTCCTGAACCACCAATGTCCCGCCGTGTGCACCGATCACCGACCTGCAGATGGCCAGTCCCATCCCCATGCCGCTGCCTTTGGTGGTGTAGAACGCATCGAAAATCTGCTCGCGCTGGTGAGCATCAATTCCGGGGCCATTGTCCTGGAAGCAGACCTGGACATGAGCGTCCTTCACAACAGAGCCGATGATGATGCGTCCATCGGACAACCCTGCTCCGGCGATGGCCTCCAGCGCATTGGTAATCAGGTTGAACACCACCTGCTGGATCTGCACCTCGTCCGCCGGCACCTGGCATTGCGCATCGAGCCGGGTTTCCAGGCGCACTTTGCGGTTAGCCAGGTCGGTGGCGCTCAAGCGCACGACCTCTGCGATCAAGCTGTCTATTTGTACCGGCAACCGCTGCAACGGCGCCTGCTTGGCGAGAACGCGAAGCGCCTGGACAATGTCCGCGGCGCGGGCGCTGTCTGAGCGAATGTCTTCCAGCCCCTGAATCGCCTCCTCCAGATCGGGCTGATCACGCTTGAGCCAACGCAGGCTGGCCGAGGCATTGGACACAATGCCCAGCAGCGGCTGGCTGATTTCGTGGGCAATCGAAGCAGAAAGCTCGCCCATGACCTTGAGGTGCGAGCTACGCGCCAGTTCCGCGCGGGAGCTGCGCAAGTCCGCCTCCATTTGCGCGTGTAGCCGGTTATCCTCGACCAGCTGTTCATACAGCTTGGCGGTTTGCAGTGACACGGCGGCCTGAGAGGCGAGAATTTCCAGCATGGTCAGGCGCTGGGCGTTGAACAGTTTGGGGACCAGGCTATTTTCCAGATAGACCAAGCCGATCAACAGGCCTTGTTTGAGCAACGGCAGGCATAACACCGACCGCACCTGGCGCTGTTGCAGATCGGTGCTGTAGGCCTCGGGACAATCGGCCTGGGCGTCGTCGAGCACCAGGGTCGTGCGCGTGCGCATCGTGGCGTTGAGCACCGAGGCCGGTGCCATCAGTTCGAGCGGTTGCGCGCAGGCCAGAGTGACCCGCACATTGCCGGCTTCGACCGAAGCCGTCGCAGCCAGTTGCAGTTCGGCGCCGCTGACCATCATCAGCATGCCATTGTCGGCACCGGCCTGAATCATCAAGTGATTCATCAGGGTTTCGACCAGTCGCTCGAGCAGAACCTCCTGCGACAGTGCTCGCGCCGCTTCGATCCCCACTTCAAGATCGAGGCGGACCTGAGTCATGGGCCGGACCGGTTCAAACGATGGCTGCGCACTCAGGAACGGGTGCAAGGTTTCCAATAGGTGTGCCTTGCTGTTGGCGCCCCACTGGTTGTAGCAATCGCGCGCGACACGCAGGTGGTGGTTGGCACCCGACACCAGCCCGTTGGTTAGGCAGATATCGGCCAGCTGTTCATGGGCCAGCGCCTGTTCATGGATGAAACCTGCCGCCGCCGCAGCGATCTGAGACTGATCGAAACANCGGATGGCTTCCAGCTCCTGACCGCGCAAACGGGCGATGACACCCTCGATCAGCAGCAGTTTGTTGCGGAAGGTTATCGGGTTGAGTTCGATCCACGGCAGGAACCGCAAGCGTTGCCGCTCAAGTTTTTCCAGTTTTGCCGCCACCTCGCCCGGCGCTTGCGCACTCCCCAGCGCCAGGCTGTAGAACAGGTAGTAATCGGCGAGATTGATATGCGCCGGAATGGACCAGGCGAGCGCGGCGGCTTCTTCGAAACGTCTTAATGCGTAAGGGATATCGCCAAAATAAAACGCCGACATGCCTGAATACAGCCACGACCAGAACAGCGTCGGCTGCGACACACGGGTACGGTCGATGGGGCCGAAACGGTCATGTTCGACACCATCCAGTTCGGCCAACGGCCGATGCAGGCGCCCGTCACGCAGATCGGTGGCGAAGGCCTGCTGCGCCAGCAGGATACGCTCGATATCGATGTAGTGAAATTGCCGCACCCACGCCAATCCATGCTCCAGTTCGCTCAACACCCCTGGCAAGGGTTCGCCCATGAACAGCAGGTCGGAACCGATGTGGTTGCAGGCGTAGCAGGACATGCCCAGGTCGCCGCCAGCCTGGCCGCACTCGAATGCGGCGAAGGCCTTCTGTCGAGCGTACGCCATCGGTCGCGTCCACGGGCTGACCTGATCGAGCGCCACCAGCGTGCCTGTGCGCCCTGCTTCGTAGCCGTGCTTGTCGGTGAGTTCAAGCGCCACTTCGGCGAAGGCCTGCCCGTCCACATATTCGCCATAGCGTTCGGCAATCATCACGCCAAACCAGGCAAAACCGTAACCGCTGCTTGGCGTGGTGCCATGCAACAGTGTGAGTTCGACCATTTTTGCCAGATGCAGAAAACGAATGTCGTCGTCGACGAAGAACGAAGAAATCAACGTACTGAGCAGCTCCATGGCCGCTTCGACAGACGGGTCATCGGCCTTGGGCAGATGCACCAGATCGGCGATGCGGCGCGCGCCGACAAAGTCGCGAACCTGGGTGAATGCCAGGGTCAAATCGTTCTGCGAGGGCCTGCGCTGAAGGGGAATATCCAGCAAGGCCAGACCGCTCAACGCCTCGGTGATCGCCCCCTCGTAATCGGAGTGCAGCGTGCGCAAGGTGGCCCGTAACCGATAGGTCTTCGCGCGGTCGAGCACTGTGGTGGCCTGGGCCAGGCAATCGTCGAGGCGGCACTGGGCGCCTTCCAGGTCGGCCAGGAGCATGTCGCACTCGGCAGCCAGCCATTGGGTGGCAAACGCCTGGCTGTAGAGGCTTGACCAACCTGTCTGGCCGAGCAGACGCTCGGCCGTGCGAAGATAGCCCATGGCCTGCTCGACAGCGGCGGTGTCGCGGGCGCGTTCGGCGGCCTCGACCAACAGCTCGACGAACGCGGCGCGGCGATGCGCCTCCAGTTCATCGACGTCAATGCGCTGGACCTGGCTGGCGATTTCAAACACACGCTCATGGATCTGCTCGCCCCAATGATCCAGCATGGCGCCAGCGATACGCGCATGCTCGGCGGCGCGTCCCGCTGAAGCCACAAGCTGACAGGCCGCCTCAAGCACACGGTCGTGGGGAAACACCAGTTGCTCGCGTTCACGCAACAGAAAACCTGCATCGACCAGGCTTTGCACATCACGGGTGATTGGTTGCGCCTCACACGGCAACAGCCGATGCAGCAGTGATTCGTCACAGCGTCCGCCGACATAACCGGCCGTGCGCAGCACTTCGCGCTCCATCGGTGACAGGCGTTCGAGTCGCAATACCATCAAGTCCGCGACATTGTCGGCGTAGCGATAACCGTCGACCTCCTGTTGATTCCAGACCCAACGGCGCCCCTGCACGTCAAAGCGCACCAGTCTTTCATCGATCAATGCGCGCAACACTTGGCTGACGAACAGAGGGTTGCCGGCCGTCTTGTAATGCACGACTTGCGCGAGCGCTGCAATCTCCCTGGTATCGGTGCCCAGTTCTGCGCCGATCATCTGTGCGACCGCGGCGACCGACAATGGCCCCAGCATGACACTTGCACAAGGCAACGATTGCTCGCGGCCCAGCACCTCCAGCACTCCCCCCTTACGCTTGAGGGCCTGCGTCTGCGCCTCGCGATACGCCAGGATCAGTACCAGATGCCGGGGCCGCCGGTCGACGAAGGCCTGCAAAAACGACAGCGTCGAATCGTCTGCCCATTGCACGTCATCCACGAACAGCACCAGGGGGCATCCCGGCTGGGCGAAGACTTCCAATACATCCAGCAAGGTGCGGTTGGCGCGCTCGAGCGCATGTCGGGCCGGCATGTTCGGCAGCTCAGCTGTGACCCCGATGACCAGCTCGGCCTCGGGCGCCAGTTCCACCAGAAGCCTGCCCCGCCCCTTGAGCCGTTCCACCAGTTGCTCGCCCAGCGTCTGCAGCTCCAGGGCCGGCTTGCCCAGCAACTGCGTCAACAGCGACTTGAAGATCTGTGCCAAGGGTGCAAATGGAATTTCCTGCTGCAACAGATTGCTTTTGCCGCTGGCCCAGTAGCCTGGCGCCAGGGGCCGGACCCCCTGATGTATCAACGTCGACTTTCCGGCGCCCGGCGCGCCACCGACCAGCAGGACCCGAGCAATGCCATCGCTGCCCACCTGATCCATCAGCTCGACCAACTGCGTGCGTTCGGCCTCTCGACCAAACAGCACATCGCCGCGGGCCGAGGAAGGCAACACATCGAAAGCGCCCAGGCGGAACGCGTCGATACGCTTATTTTCCAGCCACTGCTGTTGGCACCAGGCCAGATCGACGGCCATTGATTCGGCGCTCTGGTAGCGGGCACCCGGCTCTTTCGCCAGGCCTTTGAGCAGCACCTGGCAGATGCCTTCCGGCAGATCGGTGATACGAATCGCCGGTGATTCAGGCTGGACAGCGGAATGCACGTGCAGCCATTGGGAAGGGTCACGGGCGGTGAGCGGCAGGTGGCCGGTCAGTGCCTGATAAAGAATCGCAGTCAGCGCGTAGATATCGCTGCGCGCATCAAAACTGGCGGCATCGCGTCGAACCTGCTCGGGGGCCAGGTAAGGCCATTGCTCCAAAGGGGGCAGTTCAACGGCGGGCGCCTCCCCGGCATGGCTGTGAACACTCAATAGTCTGACCGAGTCGCCCGCACCCACCACCAAGTGGTGAGGAAGCAGGCTGGCATGTCGTACACCCCTCTTCTGGGCGCTTGCCAGCGCGTTGGCCGCCGCTACGGCGATGGCCAGCAAGCGTGCCAGTGGCAGCCCTGTTTCACTGATCAAATCAGTCAGCGGTACCCCGGATACGGGATAGATCAACAAAGGCCCCTCGGCCGAGCGGATGAACGCGACAGGGGCAATCGCCCAGGCCGGATCCAGGCGCAAGTGAAAATCGCGCTCCAGCCGCTGACATAGGGAAGGCCGCTGAATCGGCGCCCGGGCGGCGAGCCAGCGTGTGTCCGATGCACGATCCTGGAGCGTGAACCAGGTCAGGTCGTTTTCCCGGCGCAGCAGGGTGAAGGTGCAACGCTCCAGCCAGGCTTCATCGTGTACGACATCAAGATTGTGCAAACCGGATGCTGAGAGAGAGCTGCTGGGCATGAACAATCACCGCTGAAGATTCGTTTCGGGCTGAGCGGGTGAGTATACGCAAGGCTCTGGCCCGATGGCTGCGCTCGAGCAATCCTGTCCGTTATCGGCACCAGGATGGCAGTTGAGGGCCGCGCCGGCCTGTAGTCTTTGCGCACTGAAATCGCTGCGTGTTATCCCTCGGGATAATTGCATTATGCGAGGCCGTCCCCTAGCGTGTAGCCCTGATGAAACGACGTTTGGGCGTCACTACCGGTCAACGCAGTGCAGAGGAACGTATGATCCGACTCGGCCAAGCCACTATTTCCCTGGAACGGCGTGAAGCCTTTCTGGATGGACGGCCGCTGCGTGTCGGGGGCCGGGCATTCGAAATTCTCTCGGTGCTGTTGCAGGCCGATGGCCGAATCGTCAGTAAAGATGAATTGATCACACAGGTCTGGCCTGACACCGTCGTCGAGGAAAACAATCTCCAGGTGCAGATTTCCTCGCTGCGCAAGTTGCTTGGAGAAAAAGAGTTCATCCAGACGGTCCCGCGCCGAGGTTACCGATTATTGAAAGAACGTGAATCGCCCCTGCCCCTGTTCCATCCGGTATCACCGGGCACCTACGCATCCGAGGATCAGGAGTCGATCGATCCTGACAGCGTGCCGGTGTACATCGTGGATGATGAAGCGTCCGTACGCACAGCACTCAGTCGTTTGCTGCGGGCCGAAGGCATCGCGCACCGGATATTCAGCTCGGCCGAAGAATTGCTCAACGCTGACCTCGACATTGGTCCCGCTTGCCTGTTGCTGGACATCAGCCTGCCCGAGGCGACAGGTCTGGAACTGCAATCGGCACTCGGACAACGTGGGCATCCGTGGCCGGTGATTTTCATGACAGGGTTCGGCACCATCCCGATGTCGGTGCAGGCCATGAAAGCGGGCGCGGTCGAGTTCATGACCAAACCATTCAACGACGAGCAACTACTCGACACCCTGCGCACCACCCGTCAGCGTGCAGCGATGGCATTCGAGCTATGGCGGCGCACTCAGGCCGCCCGTAAAAAAGCCGCTCTGTTGACCCCCCGTGAGTGCGAAGTGCTGCCACTGATCGTGGAGGGCCTGTCCAACAAACACATCGCCAACCGGCTGGGTACCAGCGAAATCACCGCCAAGGTCCATCGCAAACACATCATGGAGAAAATGCAAACGCGCTCGCTGGTGAGCCTGGTCAACCTGTATGGGTTGATTAGCTCGGAGCCGACGTTTGGCTCGCAGAGTCCTGCATGACTACCCACAATGACTGCGCCGCGCCAGGGTCATCCGCCAGCGCCATGATCATCGTCTGTATCGTGGACGATGATGCCTCCGTTCGCAAAAGCCTGGCCAATCTGCTGCGGTCGGCGGGATACCACTCTCGGGTATTCATTTCGGGAGAGGAGTTCCTGGCCCTCGAAAACTTCGATGACATCGCGTGTCTGCTACTGGATTTGAAGATGAACGGACTGTCAGGGATCGAGGTCATGCACGCGCTGACGCTCAAGGACAGAAGATTTCCAGTGATTTGCATGTCGGCACACTGGGATGACGCAACGCTGGCCCAAACCAGCCGCTATGAGCCCATCGAATGTTTGCGTAAACCCTTCAGCGGCGAAGCTTTGCTGAGCGCTGTGGAGTCTGCGCTTCGTCGATACGACTGAGGTCCACGCAATGCCCTTGACCATCCAGTTTTCGATTTGCGACAGCTGGGTCGGCGCTTCGTATTGCACTTTTCCCTTCGCCGGGCGTCCCTTGTTTAAGACAGGCCGACATGGCCTGCCTACCCCGGACAACTGACCCTCAGCCAAGGACTCGTGATGACTTTTTTCATTTTTCTGCTCGCCTGCGCAGCGGCCGCCAGCACTGGCATCCTGTTCAAACCGGGCCAGTGGTACCAATCCCTGGTCAAACCCGGTTTCACACCGCCCAATTGGGTGTTTCCACTCGCCTGGACGACCATCTACCTGCTGCTCGCCTGGGGTGGGTACCGGATGACCCTGATTCCTGGCAGTCAGGTGGTGCTGGCGTTATGGGCGGCACAGATCGCGCTCAATACGCTGTGGACGCCGGTGTTCTTCGGCGCGCACCACCTTCTCGCCGCCCTGCTGATCCTGGCGTTGCTCTGGGTGGTGGCCGTGGTGATGGTGGTGATGGCCATGCGGCTCGATGTCATCACAGGCCTGATCTTCTTTCCTTACGTCGTCTGGCTGTGTGTGGCGGCCGCGTTGAATTTTTCCATTTGGCGCAATAACCGCTGAGGCCACCTAGCCCACTGAAGTCGCCCTGGCAGCCTGTGCAGGGTGACGGGATGTCACCAGGCCGATAAAGGAAATCGCCAGCGCCAGGCCAATGGTCGTGCTCACTTCGGTGCGGTGCTCCGGGGTGATCATCATCACCGCCAACGCTGCGCAGATGAACCCGATCACCAGCCAGGTCAGCCAGGGAAACAGCCACATGCGAAAGGTCAGCTCGACCTTCTGGCGCCGCAACATCCGCCGCATGCGCAACTGCGACACGGCAATGGCCAGGTACACCAGCAAGGCAATCGCGCCCGAACTGGCAAGCAGGAATTCAAACAGGCCGGCGGGCATGAAGTAGCTCCACACGGTGATCGCCGCACCCAGCACGGTGCTGGCGATGACCGCTGCCCGCGGCACGCCTTCGCTGGAGGTCGCCTTCAGCGCCTTCGGCGCATCGCCACGACGTCCCAGCGAGTACAGCATGCGCGAGGCGATGTAGATTGAGGAGTTCATGCAACTGGCCACGGCGATCAGCACCACCACGTCCACCATGAACTTGGCGTGGGGGATGTTCATGATTTCCAGTGCGCGCTGGTAGGAGCCCACGGAAGCGAGCAACGGATCGTTCCAGGGCACCACGGAGATGACCACGAAAATCGACAGCAGGTAGAACACGCCGATGCGCCAGATCACCGAACGGGTGGCCTTGGCAATGTTCTGCGAGGGGTTGTCGGATTCGGCGGCGGCGATGGTCACGGCCTCGGTGCCGATGAAGCTGAACATGATGGTGATGAAGGCGCCCACCACCGCCGACAGGCCGTTGGGGGCGAACCCGCCGTGGTCGGCCATCAGGCCGCTCAAGCCGCTGACCTGGCGATCGGGCACCCAGCCCATCAACACCGCAAAACCGACGCCGATGAAACCGATGATCGCCACCACCTTGGCCATGGCGAACCAGAATTCGAATTCGCCGTACTTGGAGACACTGAACAGGTTGGTGATCACCAAGGCAATGATCGACGCCAGGGCGAACAGCCAGGCATCGACCTGGGGAAACCACTGGTTCAGCACATGCCCGGCAGCCAGCGCCTCGATGGGTATCACCAGGACCCAGAACCACCAGTACAGCCAACCGATGGTGAAGCCGGCCCAGCGCCCGATGGCCTGGTCGGCATAGGTGGAGAAAGACCCGGTATCGGGATTGGCCACCGCCATTTCCCCGAGCATGCGCATGACCAGCACCACCAGCAGCCCGGAGAACAGATAGGCCAGCAAGACGGCCGGGCCGGCCGCCGCAATGGCATGCCCGGACCCGACGAATAATCCGGCACCGATGATGCCGGCAATGGAAAGCATGGTGACGTGACGAGGCTTGAAGCCCTGCGCCAATTGGCCGTTCGAATCCTTGGAACTCGGGCTTGTCATTGTGTGCACCGCGGCAAAAGATGCGCCACCTTACCCGGCTTTTCCGTCAAATCAGTTACCTGATCGCGCCGCCTCCGTACCTGATCTCGACACGCGCGCGCCATTCGTTCACGGCCAAGACTCATCGGTCATCAACGCAGAGCTGCTGTTTTCAGCTGTTTGCGCGAAACGCCCCGACGGCTGCACCCAGGCTTGCACTGAGGCGCTGCAGGTCGCCATTGGCCATTTCCAGGCGTCCACACTCCTCGGCATTCTGCTCCACCACCAGGTCCACCTGACCCAGGGCAGCATCGACCTTGCAAACCAGCTCATGCTGAGTCGCTGCCGCCTGTGCGATGCTCTGTCCGGTGTGTTCGACACGCGAGATCGCCTCGGTAATCGCGTCCAGCACCTGGTTCGCGCGCGCCGTCAGATCAACGCCCTCGGCGGTCAGGCGCTGGCTGTCACACAGGCTGGCGGCAGTCTGCGCGGTCATCTGGCCGAGACGTTGAATCATGCTGTCGATCTCCCCCGTCGACGCTCGCGTACGACTGGCCAGGGCCCGCACTTCGTCCGCAACCACTGCAAAACCACGCCCCTGCTCACCGGCACGGGCAGCCTCGATAGCCGCGTTCAACGCCAACAGATTGGTCTGCTCGGCGATGGCGCTGATCACGTCCAGCACACGGGTAATGGCCTGGCTTTCTTGTTCCAGCAGGTGCATGGAGCTGGCACTGCTGGTCATTTCCAGCGCCAACCGCTGCAAACTTTGACTGGCTTGTCGTACCAGATCGTCGCCCTGATGGATCAGCTCGCTGGTCGCACCCAGGGTTTTCTGGTTGTCTGCGACTTGCCGGGTCACCTGTGCCGCAGCCAGGGTCATATGCTGCATGGACTGCACGACCTGCGCGGCCTGTTCGCGCTGAGCCCGCACGCCCTGCCCTGTGCGCTCGACCATGGCGTCCAGGGTGATGGCAGCACCGTCAAGCTGTTGCACTTCGCTGCCGATGCGTCCGACCAGGTTGCGCAGCGCCTGCATCATCAGGTCGATCGCGTGGCCGAGCTGGCCCAGTTCGTCGTGCCGAGCGAGTAATCCGGGACGCTCTTGCAGGTCCCCCGCCGCCACCCGTTGCGCCAGCTCAAGCATCGACTTCAGCGGGGTAACAATCGAGCGCCGGATCAACAGGCAGGCACCGACACTGAGCACCACCGCCAGCAGCACCATCGCCGCCAGTTGCAACTGCAGACGTTGGCGGAGCAATTCGTAGGATTGCGCGGCCCTGACGCGCTCGTCTTCCAGCAGCATCGTCACTTTCTCGGCCGAACTCGACATGTTCAGCTGTTGCGCCATGGCCTGTTCGCCACTGGCGGCATAAGCCAGGAAGGCCTGTCGATATTCGCTGAGCGCGGCGCTGGCCTCATCCAGTGCCCGATGCCGATCGCCGTCGAGTTGCGCATTCAGGCTGTTCAGCGCCGTCGCCAGCTCACTGACCCGGTTGACCCAGTCGTCCTGGTAGCGCTTCTGCGGGTCCAGGGAAAAAAACAGCTCGCTGTCGCGCAGGTTGGCCAGGCGTTCGCGTAAGGCCACCGCCTCTTCCAGTTGCTGCATGGACTGCGCATCGGGCAACCGCTGCTGCTCGAGATTCAGGTTGATATCGTCCAGTTGGTCGAGGAACACCTCGCCGAAACGTTGCCCCGCCGTCTGCGCCAGCTCTTGCATGCGCAGACGCGCCTGTAACGCCTGCTGGCGCGCCTCGGCATAGGCTTGGAACGCCTTCAGGTAACGCTCGGCGGCGTCCGAAAGCGCAGGTACGAATTCCTCGCCCACGCCTGCGCGCAACTGACTCAACGCTTGCCCGACCTGCGCGGCAGTCTCCGCCGACGGCAGCAAACCGAAGTCCTTCTCCGCCAGCCGCGCCTGGGCGAGGCTGGCTTTCTGTTGGTCCAGCTCGCGTAAACGGGTGGCGCTGGCTTGGCTGACCTGCACCGCATACCAGGCGCTGAGCGCCATGCCCAGTGTGCAGGCAAGCACCAGCCCGAAGCCGAGCGACAGCTTGCCGCCCACACTCAGGCGAATCGTCAAGGCACCGAGGAAGTGGCTGGTCATCGGCAGGAAAAACCTGGCACCCGCGGCGATGCAGCGATGGAGCGAATAGCCATCGAACGAACCCTCTTTTATTGTTTTTGTTGGCAGACCAAACGACGGGTACAGGTTGCCGGGACAGAGGGGGGGATGACTAATCGCTTGTCGGGATGCGTCCTATCGGCAGGCNCAATACCTCAANGACGGGCGAGCGGAACCTNAGGTATTGATGCGCAGGCTCAAGCGTCGACCGGATCGTAGTCGTTCACGTTGGACACCTGGGCATGCAGGCGGCCCAACAACTCGATCAGCGTGTCCACTTCCTCGGCAGACAGCCCGCTGAGCAAGCGCCGCTCGCGCTCCAGTGCGACCTTGAGCACCCGGGCATGCAGGGCTTTTCCGCTGTCAGTCAGGCTGACGGTGTAGCGCCGCGCATCCTTGGAATCGACCTGACTGCAAATGTGCCCGGCCACTTCCAGCGACTGCAGCGAGCGGCTGACCGCACTCTTGTCGAGGCCGATCGTCTGGCAGATTCGATTGGCGGTGATGTCGTTTTCCACGGCCAGCATCGAGAGCATCCGCCACTCGACCACACCGATGCCGAAATGCTTGCGATAGCACTGCGATGCCCCGGAAGAGAGCTTGTTGGAGAGGAAATTCAGCAGTGCAGGGACGTAACGCGTCAGGTTCAGTTGGGCTTCTGCGGACATAGAGCAAACACCTTGGATCGGCGGGGCCTGAATATTAGTTGACACCGCAACTAAATAATCGGAGGATTTCTCTACCGAACGTCACGGGCGGGGACCTGCATGATAGGCCGTCGCCCTGACTCATAAAAATAATTATCAGGTCCTGGTCATGAACCCCTTCAATCTCATCGCCTTCGCCTTCGCCTTGCCCAAGCCAACGACCGTCCTCCACGCGCCAGCGCCCGGCTGACCCGTCCCCTCGCCTAAGCGCTAACCCATTTTTTTCAGCAGCCACTTCAGTGTGGAGGGATAAGTCATGCTTCAAGTCAACGTCACCCGCAAAGCGGACGAAGCCGAAGGCATCTGCAGTTTCGAACTATGTGCCGCGGACGGCAGCACGCTGCCGGCGTTCGAAGCCGGTGCCCACATCGACATTCACATAGCCGAGGGCCTCACCCGCCAGTACTCCTTGTGCAACGATCCCAGGGAACGCCATCGCTACATGATCAGTGTGCTCAAGGACCCAAGTTCCCGTGGCGGCTCCAGGGCCATGCACGAGCAGGTACGGTCGGGGCAAACGCTGACCATCAGTGCTCCGCGCAACCTTTTCCCGCTGGATCGCTCAGCCCGCCGACACCTGTTGTTTGGCGGCGGTATCGGCATCACGCCCATGCTGGCCATGGCCTATGAGCTGGCGCACCAGGGCGCCGACTTCGAGTTGCATTACTGCTTTCGCTCAAGCGCACGCGCGGCGTTCGTGGCGCTGCTGGCACAAACGCCGTTCGCCGATCGCATCAAGCTGCATGACGACAGCGGCTCGGCCCTGCAGAAACTGGATGCGCCCGCCCTGCTCGCCACACCCGACGCCGGCACCCACCTTTATGTGTGTGGGCCGGGCGGTTTCATGAACTACATCCTCGAGGCTGCGCAGAACGCAGGCTGGTCCCAGCACCGCGTACACAAGGAGTTCTTCGCCGCAGCCCCTCTCGATCAAAGCGCCAATGCGCCCTTCGAGGTCGAACTGGCACGCAGCGGCCAGGTTTTCCAGATTCCAGCCGAACGCACGGTGTTCGAAGTACTGGACGAGGCCGGCATAACAATCGAGTCATCCTGCGAGCAAGGCGTCTGCGGCACCTGCGTAACCCGTGTGTTGAAGGGCATCCCCGAGCACCGTGACCAATTCCTGACAGCGGCCGAACGCGCCGCCAACGACCGTTTTACCCCCTGCTGCTCTCGCGCCAGATCGCCACGCCTGGTGCTGGATCTCTGAATCGAACAACAACATCAAACCTGGAGAACACCCATGAACATCCAGTCGCTTGCCGAAGAAATTGCAGCGCCGACCTTGCCTGCCTTTCCCCTGGACCAGTGGTACGTCGCGGCCCTCGGTTGGGAGTTGAAGGACAAACCCGTGGGCCGGACGCTGCTCAACAAGCCGGTCGTGCTGTTTCGCAAACCCGACGGCGAGGTCGCTGCGCTGGAGGACCGCTGCTGCCACAGGGCACTGCCCCTGTCGAATGGCACCCTCGAAGCGTCTGGCATTCGTTGTGGCTACCATGGCCTGCTGTTCGATGAACGCGGCACATGCGTGGAAATCCCGGGCCAGGACAAGATTCCGAGCAAGGCCAAAGTGCCCTCCTATCATGTGCGAGAGCAGGACCAGATCGTCTGGATCTGGCTGGGCAGCGAGGCGCATCCCGAGCCGACCTGCGAGCCACCGACCTACCCTGTCCACAGCAGTGGCAAGTACTTGTTCGACGGCAACGTCTACCACTACGACGCGCCTTACCAGCTGATCCACGACAACCTGATGGACTTGAGCCACCTGGGTTATGTGCACCTGCACACCATCGGCGGCAACGCCAGCATCCACATGAATGCCCGCATGAGCGTGGAGAGTGAAGGCGATGTGGTGCGGGTCGTGCGCCACATGCCGGACTCTGTTCCACCCCCCACCTACACCGCCGCCTACCCGTTCAAAGGCACCGTGGACCGTTGGCAGGAAATCGAATTTCACGTCAGCCACCTGCGCATCTGGACCGGTGCGGTGGATGCCGGTACTGACAACCTGGACGACCCCGATCGTGGTGGTTTCCATATGCGCGGGTTCCACGGGGTCACACCCGAGACCGCCACCACCAGTCACTACTTCTGGACCATTGCCACCAACCCCGAAAGCGATCCCGAAGCCATCAAGGCCAAGGTGGTTGAGCAGACGATATTGACCTTCGACGAAGACAAGGTGGTGATCGAAGCCCAGTACCGAAACATGTGCCGGTTCGGCGTACGCCCGATGATCGACATCCATGTCGATGCCGGCGCCAATCGCGCCCGCCGCATCATCGAGCAGCTGCGCCAGTCCGCTTCCTGAAGTCCCCGGCGCACGCTTACCGATTGAGTGTGCGTGCGCATTTTCCAGGCCCTTGCATGCTCCATCGCCGGGGGAGTACGCCAACAAGAAGTGGCGCAGCCTGGCCATCAGCCTGCAATCCACCGCCTACGCACTGGGCGCCACGATCGGCGGTCTCATCGCGGCGCAAATCATTCCGTCCCTGGGCTGGCGTTCAGTGTTCTTTTACGGCGGCATCTCGGCCTCCACCACGAAATCATATCGCCCTTAAGAGGTGTCCGGAATAATTAGGCCAGTTCAGCTT
>Ga0065714_10064859_pt1 | contig 16853 bp, 10 predicted proteins | sample MisRhiReplicate2_FD_59101 | JGI IMG/M metagenome (GOLD analysis project Ga0065714, IMG submission 59101) | Miscanthus rhizosphere microbial communities from Kellogg Biological Station, MSU, sample Rhizosphere Soil Replicate 2: eDNA_1 v2... | ecosystem: Host-associated > Plants > Roots >...
ATAGTTTGCCAATACCTCCGGGGATGCAGTCAGAATAGAGGGGTCAAAATTATAGTTAAATGAATAAAATAAATTATCTGGCGCAGTTAGGCCAATACGGGTAAGCACGCGGGCAGATTGCGGCGTAATGTTCATCAAAGGACGGTGATCTTCCAACGTACTATTATATTTCAAAGCTTCATTTACCGCATCCAGTGCAGCCGGATAATTTCTCATGGACAATAGTACCTGTGCCTTGACACCATAAGCAAAACCTTTTCCAATACGCATGCTGTTTTTAGGCTGATTAGGCAATGCCCCAGAAGATATCCCTGCTTCCAGGTCACTTAACAGGTTATCATAAACCTCTTTTACCGTATTCTTTTTATTGACTTCGGTAAAAGCGAGATCATTTACATAAGGTATCCCGCCATCGGCTGCCGCTGTAACGGGATCATAAGCTTTCGCATAAACATTTACGAGTCTGTAATGAAAAAATGCCCGCATAATATAAGCTTCAGCTTTCAATTGCTGGATCAACTGGGCGTCTCCGCTTGCCTGATCGCCCATTTTAATGACAATATTTGCTACTTTTGATATGTTGGCATAAAGACCTTCGAAGATTGGGTCCGCTGCAGTCAGCCCTGCCCTATCTCCAGCTTCGTCATAAGTCAACAATATTTTCTTCAAACTCTGGACACCTGAAATCACATTTGGTACATTTTCAGCGAAGAGGTAATTATCATTGATAAGCATCGTTTGCTTATAATAGTCATAAGCTTGCCCCGAAGAAGCCGAATAATTAACATTCATCAACAGATCAAGATCACTAGCTTTATTAAGGAGATTTTGTCCCTTAGGTGTAATGTCGGTGTATTTCTTACAACCAGGTATAAACGCCACCGTTACTCCGATGGCTATTATGTATAATATTTTTTTCATGTGCATTTTCTTTAAAAATTAGCATTTAAACCAAAAACGATAGAAGTGGGTATCCGCATTCCACTGGTCTCGGAATCTATACGCACATCCTTTTGTTTGTACCAAGCGATATTTGGATTGTTGACCTGTAAATTCAACCTTACGTTTGATGCCTTGATCTTCGTTGCCAGCTCGCGTGGAATCGAATAGCCCAAAACAATATTTCTTACCTTTAAATAATCTGCACGACGTACCAGATTATCAGAAGAAACATACTGGTTGTTTACTGCCACTTGATAAAATTGCCCGCTTCCGGGAATATCGGTATTGGTATTGGTCGGTGTCCAACGGTTGAGCAAATAGGCAGGGGTCTGGAAGTAGCTTGGGCCAGGGAAAGCGGTTGGAACCTGCCTTGCCCTAAAGTAATTACCCCCCTGATAAACTACAAATACACTTAGGGTAAAGCCTTTATAGCTGAGGTCATTATTTAGGGAAAGATTATATTTAGGTTCTTCATTGCCCATATAGACCAAAGCATCAGCATCCACTGGCCCTAAAGTAGCCGTAGTAGCCACGCCAGCTGCATTGTACCATTGTGGAACACCATTAGCATTTAAACCTGCAAATCGATAGGCCCAAATGGAAGCAACAGGGTAGCCAACCCTAAATGAAGACCCTTGAGTAATCTGGCTTGGGTTTTTTGTCAGCTCATCAACACTGGTAACCTTATTGTTATTGATAGAACCTGTCATATTGGTAGACCATGACAGCTCGTTTCGCGACTGCGTCCGAAACCAGTCATAGGCCAGGCCAAGCTCAACCCCCTTGTTTACCATACTGGCATTGTTAACAGTCATCGAAGTAAATCCTTCGGATGGATCTAAACGTTTGTTCGCAAACAAATCAGTCCCAACACGCCTGTACCAATCAAATGAGCCTCGTAAGCGATCAGTCAGCAGTGAGAAATCAATTCCAATATTTGTCGTCGCAGTTTTTTCCCAACGTAATTGTGGATTAGGTGGATTAGAGACGCTTGCATTTGGCAATTGAGTTGTTGAATTAGTTCCAGTTTTTGCGGAAAGAAAAGCGGTTACATTCTTGATATTACCTGTAAAACCGTAAGAGCCTCTTAACTTCAAATAATTGATAGCTTTAATATCTTTTAGAAAATTCTCGCTAGATGCTATCCATGAAGCACCAACAGACCACAGGGGTCTTCCCCTGTATTTCTCATCACCACCGAAAAGATCGGCATAATCTTTCCTTGCAGATCCGAAAATATTATACTTCTTATCGTAGGTGTAGGTGATGTTAGCATAACCCGAGGCATAGCGATGCATGGTTTCCCTTGGATTAACAGATTGTGAGCCTTGCGGATTATCTTGATTATCAAAAGAGATTTGATTGTAATGGTACTGGCGTGTACCATAATTTCCATCCCACATGGCGGCGGTATTGATATTATATAGATTTTGATAATTGATTGTGTTTGTACCAATCTGCAGTTGATCATCGTAGCCCAAAAGGATTCCTTTCACTCCGGTATTGGTTAAAGTCTGGCGAAATTCACTGCCGATGAGCGCGATAATTCCATGTTTTCCAAAATCCCTGTTATAATTGGCCTGGGCACGTGCAGTATAGTTCGTACTTTTAAACTGGGATGTACCTAGTTTTCCGCCCTTGGGCAATAAGTTGGTGTACACATAGTTACCAGGTGTACCCGTGCGTGTAGTATAGGCATTCTGTATAATGCGCATGGTGTAACTATCTGCCTCAGAATAGGTATTGGCATTGTTTCTTCCATCCTCAACCTGGAACATTGGTGTAATCGTCAACCCTTCCAGAGGTTTAATATTAAGGTTTAGATAGTATCTCGTATTTATAGTTGAATTTACATTATAATCCCTTTCAAGCTCATCAAGGTGGTTGAATTTAAAGGAAGACAATGCCGAACTAGTCTCATTATTTATAGGATTATAACCATTAAAACGGCTTGTATAATAATAGGCCCTGGAACCATCATCATTCAGAAGTTTGTAATAGGCAGGCACATTACTTGGATTGTTTGCCCACTCACTGTTGTGTGTCCTGATCTTTCCAATTACACTATTCACGCCATAATCAAAATCGAGCCATTTAGCCAACGAATAACTTCCTTTGTAAAAAAGATTCAATGATTTGGTGTAGGAATTAATCAGTGCCAGGTTACTACCCGTACTTACTCCGCCAGTTGCATTGTTGTTTCCCCCATTATTATAAGAAGTATAGTTAACGATTAGGCTATTCTGTGCTTTACCGCTATTATTTCTCAAAGCGATATTGTATTGCTGGATTATTCCTTTTTGAATAGCATTATCCCTATACTGCGTAAGAAAATCATTCTTTCTAAGGTCACTTAATACTGCATCAAGCTGTGCCTGATTAATAGTCCCTTTTTTTTGCTGATAATAAGCGTAGGCGATCGGCGTAATAAAAGTTGAGGAATTGATCCTGCTTTCAAAATCCCCAATTGGATTTGCCACAACTGGACCTCCATTTCCTCCACCATTAAACCACCATTTATAATAATCGCTTTCATAATCCACCTGTTGCGATGGGCTCATCCAATCTTGGTAGCTATAATCTGGCTTGTCGGTTACGGTAACATTGCCAGTTGCTTCGATCACGGTTTTACCAACTTCCTTTGCCCTTCTTGTGGTAATAACGATTACACCATTGGATGCTCGGGCACCATAAATTGCAGCTGTAGCAGCATCTTTGAGTACGCTCACACTTTCAACGTCATAAGGGTTTATCTGACCAATATTACCTTCAATTGGCAGGCCGTCCACAACAAACAGAATGCCCCTCATGGTATTGTCTATAGTACTTAAACCTCTAATGGATGTTCGCAACCTAGTTTGCACCAGGCCAGGCACCACACCCTCTAGATTTTGCATAATGTTAGTTACATTCCTCTTCTCTAATTGTTCCCTGCCTACAGTTGTTACAGACCCTGTTAATTTGGTCTGCTGGATATTTTGATATCCGGTATTAACAATAGTCACCTCCTCCAGGCTACTTGATGACGGTTTCAGTGTGATGGATAATCCCTTGTCCAATTGTCCCTTCGTTACTAAAATTTCAACACTTTCATAACCCAGGTAGGAAATGATCAACACATCCCCTGCATTGATTTGTTCCAGCCTGAACTGTCCATCAGCACCGGTAATGGTACTCCTTCTACTACCTTTTAATTTCACCGTTGCTCCGGGCAACGGTATTCCCCTTTCATCTACGACCTTTCCTGAAACCTCAATAAAGTTAAGTTTAGACACCAGCTTATCTACAAAGGAAGGTGCTCTTTTAGATAAAACGATCACTTTATCCTTAATTTCGAAAGTAAGTTCCTGCCCATCCAGAATTCTGGATAAGGCATTTTCCAGATCTACATTTCTTAAATCCAGGCTAACCTTTTTATTTGTGTTGATTAATTTTGAATCGTAAACGAAGTCATATCCGGTCTGAATTCTTATTTTTTTGAAAACAGATTCCAATGAGGCGCTCTTTTCATTCAGTGAAACCTTCTGTGCGAAGCCGGCAGCAGAAACCTGCACTAGAGAAGCGATGAGTATAATTATGACTAGTTTCATAATTAATAATAGTTTTTGTGGTAGCCACAGACGTGACATACCTTGGTTAAAAGCATATATTTCCATACTTTTGATTGGTTTGAGTTGATATTTGTTGTGGATTACATCATTTGTTCTCCCGAATATTCGGGACGGTCGCTCAAACTCGCCGGAAAGTGTTGACAGCACTTTTCGGCTCTTTTTTAAACGGCCGTATTTGCTTTTAACTTTTCTGTCGTAAATGTCTTCTCATTTTGGTTTGGTTTAGGTTTATATATATAGTATAGGTTGATTTATTTTTATAGCGGCATCGCAGTTACCTTACGTCCATTTATTTTAAAGCGCATCTGTCCAGCGGCTCCTAATCTTTCCAGCACAATTGAAAGCGGCTTAGACCGGGATATAAGACCGTTTATAGATATGGACTTTAAGCGGGGATCAGCATATTCGACCTTAATGTCATACCATCTCTCAATTTGTTTCATCACACGCTCCATAGCTGTTTCCCTAAAATAAAAATCATTATTCTTCCAGGCCAGTTCTAAATCTGTGTCCGCAGGCACAACATCCAGCTTATCATTATCATTGATCGCAAGATCCCCAGGTTTCAGTACATATTTGTTGTCTATGAGCACACTTCCTTCTAATAAAGTAGTTTTTGTTGCATGCTCGTTACTGTAACTGTTTATGTTGAAATGAGTCCCCAGTACTTTAACATCCTGCTTCTTGGTCTTGACTATAAAGGGATGTGCTTTATCTTTCGAAATCTCGAAATAAGCCTCCCCCGAGAGCTCTACCTGTCGCTCAGTTAAATGAGAAAAAGAAGCCGGATATCTTATCGAAGATCCTGCATTCAAGAAAACTTTAGAATTGTCAGGCAGAATGATTTTACTCTGTTCACCATTGCTTGTCTCTAATGTATTGTATGCTGTAACAGTTCGGTCCGAAGACTTCACTTTATAAACAATCATCCCATCGGCAGTTTTGGTAATTGTGATATCCTGGTCATCAACCAACATCCCAACAGCTGCTTCAGAGATAGTTATCTTTTTCCCATTTCCTAAGGTTAAAGTAGCACCCTCTTTACCGGCAGGAATGTCTTTTGTGTAGGAAACAAGCTTTGCCCCTTCTAAATTTGAGCTATTATAATAATAAAAACCAGCAGCAAATACAATTACAACAGCCGCTGCTGCTGCAAAATTCCTAAACCAGCTAAAGTGATTAGGTTTGCTATTCCGATCAATCACTTGCCACATCTCCGCCTCAGCTTTAAAAAAGCTTTCATCTGTCAGGCCGGCAGAACCATCAGAATTAAATTTATGAATATAATTTAGTGTCTGTTGCTCTTCAACCGGAGTAAAACTGCCTGTAGCCAGCTTATCCAGTAATTCATTAATTTGGCTTTTATCCATATGGCCTGTCAGTTGTTAATATTTTACGATTTTATACTGCATAGACAACTCAGCGGAAGCAATCAACCACAAGCATTTAATTTTTTTTTAAAAAAAATAAATATTTAAAAAAAACTGATGATTAATGACTTGAAATCACCTTTGCAGCATGTAAATTGCAAAAACCACCACACCCAGTTTATTTTTTAAATGAATAGTAGCACGGCATTACGCCCCAGGCCATCAAGAGCTTTAGCGAAGATGCCATTCTCAACTACTTCCACGATCAGAGCTATTTCAACTACCAGTGTACCTTTAACCCGCTGGACAGGTAATGGAACTCTATGAACGTCTCTTGCAAGCTGAACGGGAAAAGAACGGACTCTTAAAAGGAAAGTAAAAAAAACTGAAGCAAAACAGCTGCAGGGGTTAAAAATATTATGAACCTATATCAATTTGTGCATACTAGTACGAGTATCATCTGTTAAATGAAGTATGCTCATTTACATACTCAATGAATTTTCGATCTGAAGTCACGAATACACTTGTTTTTGCGAACTCCGCCTTTCCATTATAAAGTTTGACACTCTTTTCTCCGGCATCTAACGTTATCAGTTGTCCCACCATTATTTCTAGAGGTATATAACCATAAAACTCGCCATACCCTTTTTCTAATCTGTAAGGATATAGCAGTTTCCGGTCAGAGATATTAAAGGTTTCTTTATTTGATTTGATAACTTTAAATCTAATTACACCATAAGAATGATTCGTAGACTTATTATAGGAAATTATACGCCCGGTAAAACTGATATTGTTTTTTTCCAAAATAATATCAGCTGGTTTTTTTTCATCTTTATCTTTATAATACCACAAAATGGTGATTAGAGACAAGATCAACATTAAGAAAACAACCTTTTTAAATCCCATTTTATTTTACACTTACTTAAATTGTCTAGAAATATATCCCGCAACTGCAGAGGGTTGAGGTGCCAACGCATTCATAATTCTATCTCCAATGCTTCTTTGCGCTGTTGGCTTAACATCATTCAACAGTACCGATTTACCTTCCCTTAAATCAACAGAGCCCAAATTCCCGGACGCTCCGACTCCAACATTTACGCCAATTGAAACGCCTTTCCACCCAGGGGCCGAGAAATCCTCTGTTGAAGAAAAAGCAGAAATAGACAAACCACCACCAAAACCACCTTTCAAATCTGCAGAAACACCGACAGAATATGATGAACCAGCAAAAGTAGTAGGGTCATATGTGTCGCTAGTGTTATATCCAACGAAAAAGCTTCCGCCAGCGCTTGCAGCAAAGCTAGCTTGCGCTCCTAACTTCATCCCACCATCTACGCCCGCATAAACATAATTGTAACCACTAAATTCATTACTTGAAAACTGCGCCGTGGTCAAAGTAGCCGCATAATCGACACCAGCCCCAAATCCGAAACCCGCACTGGCTTGTACAGTTGATCCAAAAACAAATTTATTTGGATCTATACCCGACAAGCCTAGATCCAAATTCTGACTAGAACCAAGAGCAAAAGGAACATTATAGTATTGATCTTCACCATCTGCCTTGATCCTAATCTCCTTGTCATCGGTGCCCTTAAATATGATATCAGGAGGCGAAGCATACATACCATCCACGTCTATAAAACGTATCGAATTGTTAAGCGCGTAACTGTAGGGACTGAACCTCCTTGATTTTTCAGAAAGTGGGTCTATTGTGTTAAAACGGCCTATCACCGGGTCATAGAACCGTGCCCCATAATCAAGCTGTCCCAGCTCTGTTTGCAACTCCTTGCCATTGTAAAGATACTTGTTCACTCCCGCACTCGCAACTTTTTGCATACCGAATGCATAATAGTTATCAGCCTGCAAAGGCTGAACTGCTCCGGTCACAGGATGTCTGTTAAAAGTATACCGCACATTGCCCAGATGATCTGTCAGGTTATATTCATAGATGTAAATGCCGCCATTATTCCTAGCCTTGCCCTCCTCAGTCATAATAAAATCTAGTACACCTCCGGTGTATTGAATACCGTTCACATAATCGGAGGTCGCCTCCAAGTTACTCACCTTCGCCAATTTATTACCCGCTGCATCGTAGGTGTATGCCATATTCACGCCTGATCCTGAAACACTAACAGGAAGGCTCAGGTGGTTGTAGTTTATCGCAACTCCCTTTCTGCCATCAAAGATCACGCTGCCGTTCGCATCATAAACATACGTGCCTGTAGACAGCGGGCCGCCGGTAATATTGGTCAACTGGTTTCCAATGTAATTGTACGTCCCCAAGGATCCCTCGTCCCTGCTCAATGTCTTGATATTCCCCATCAAATCATAAGTCAGCGCTTCTGACATAGTTACTCCGGTACTTGTTCCGTTTAGCAGTCTGTTCAGCTTATCGTAGCTGTAAGTAAACTGGTTCGGAAAACTTGATCCTGATCCCCATTGCTTGTTAGCGATATTGCCGTTATATTGAGGAACAGTACCATCATCGTATTTCAGGTTCATGCTGAACTGACTGGAAGTACTTCCTGATAACCAGCCCCGCTCATTGTACGCATATTCCGTATTTTGCAAAAATGTAACCCCGTTATCTGTACTGTGCAACGACTTTTTCATCAGCTGGCCAAGCTCATTGTAATCCAGCTTGCTCAGCACAATCTCATCTCCTCCGTTGATTGACTCAAAAGTAGCCTTCTTGCGGCCTACGTGGTCGTATTCGTACCTGGTAGCTATGGTAGTAGTGGTACTGGCTGTTTTATGCACCCGGATACTGCCTGTCAGTTCGCCTGCAAAATTGTAGGTGTTACTGATCTCATCATAGTTGTTCGCATTAAATGCCCCCCCAAAATAATGCTGCTGGTATACCTTTAACACTCTTGCCTCGTTATCATAATAATTTACTGTCCACAAAAAATCACTGGTCCCCAACACTTTGGTTTTGGAGGCTGTAGGTAAACTTTTCGTCATGCTGCTGAAGGAAGCGCTCTGGTTGTCAGGAATACCTGGTATATTATAGTCATCGTAGTAGCTGACACTCAAAATCATGGCTAGTGCTGTAGTCGGATATGATAGATGCGTAGTATATCCATCACCGGTAGTAGTTCTGTTTTCCCACTGGCTGCCCTGACTATTTACAATACTTTGGATTGTGGTGCGTACATCCATACCACTCGTTGAGCCTGCATATGCATAAATACCTGTGAGGATCACACGCCCCAGTGCATCGTACTTACTAACCCCAAATTCCTGCGGCGTTTTGCTCCGCTGTATGGCTTCCTGGCTCATCACCATATGATCCAATTTATTATAGATCATGTATTCCCATCCCTTGCCAGGAATCTTCTTTTCTATCAACCGCTTGCGGCCGTCATACCTGTTTTGATAGCAGAAGTTATCCAATACAGCCTGAGAAGGTACAGATGCAGCATCAGGATCTGCTCCCGGCGGCAAAACAAAACTCAGGTTACCCAGAACATCATAAACGTAATAGGTACTTAATATTTCAATACTGTTATCCGGCTTCCTGTTGAATATCCTCTTCAACACTATTCGTCCCTGCTTATCTTTGTATTCTTCCGTTATGCCTGCTTTCCCGTCCCCAGAAATCCAGTTCTCATCTTTGGTGGTGGTAAGATGCAGTTCATTAGCAGCATAGTATCCGGTGCCCGAAAGTGTTCTCTTGTATTCCTGCCCACTTATTGCAACCGCATCAGCTTTGTATAACCTCACCGCGAACCCATCAGTAGCATAGCTTGTTAGAACATTGTTGGTGCCATATTCCATTTTTTGCGTATGGCCCGCGCTCAATTGCCAGGAAGCACCGGAAGCACCCTGCTCCAGTACCCTGTTCAGCGGTGAAGGCTCGAACTTCGTTTCTGCGAATGCGCCGGTGATTGCTTTTACCCCGGGGGCATTCCATGTCCCTCCCGCAGGGTTGGTATAAAAGGACACCTGATCTGTTAAAGCTGTAGATTTATAGCTACCATTGCTGCTGCCCACTGCTGAGGCATAAGGCAGATGGTTTTTAACCTCCCTGCCGGAGGCATCATATTCAGACGGCTGTACCAAATCCCGAAAAGTCGGGCTGCCCTGCACAGTCACCATTTGCAAAGGCCTGCCAAGACCATCAAAATACTGTACCGTCTGATTAACTTCACAGGTAGTCCGTGTGTTATTAATATTGATACTATCTACTCCGGGGACTTTGAACACCCGTGATCTGATATAATTCTGGCTGCTGCTTGGCGACCATGCCAGCGGCGTGCAATCCTGAAAGTTGATTCCTGTAAAAATTCTAACTGTTTTACCGGCTGGAATGTGAAAACCATCAGTCAGAGTCACGCTCCCGACAGCTTTTATTTCCGTTTGATTGCTATAGCTGTTTAATGTAAGGTGCTGGGCGTTTACTTTAGCCGAACTTATCAGGATCAACAAAGTAGGTAAATAATATGCGCCTGCACTCAGCACTTTGCTCAATTGCTTTCTCATAGTTTCTAAGGCCTGTAATGATAATCGTAACTTCTGATGATGTTTCCATTCTGATCCTTTATGTGTTTTAAGCGCTGAAAAGAATCGTAATGATAATAGCTGGTCATTCCTTTCGCATCAGTTTGGCTTCTTACACCAACTAGTGGCTGGTGGGTATACGTGTTTACCTGAACTACAGGATTATTAGCAAAATGACCCCTTAAAGAATTGAGTTGCGCCTGGCGTGCTACTTCCGTACCACTATCTAATATAGTTTGGTTCAGCATTGCGGAAACTGTAGGTCTGTCGCTTCCGGTAACCTTTGCCAATAAGTACTGCCTACCATGACCCCATACATATACATCGGCAGGCTTACCTGGCTCGTAAGCCTCCAGCAGGTTACCGTATTCATCATAGTGCTTAAGATATAAAACCGGGATGTACCTGGAGTCTTTAACAGAGGAAGAACTGCTCACAGACAAGGGGGCAAAATCCGACAATCCAGAAACATTATCCAACTTGTATATGGCAAGTGGCAATGGCCTGTCCTGATGGTATACTGTAAGTTCTGCGCTTACTGTCTGAAGTCCGACACCCCCCGGATCATTTCGTTGCACGTATTTTTCCAGAGCAGATGAAATCACATGACTGTCCAATAACCTCTTAATGGATATCGACAACGTATCGGTTGGACTTGCACCGGGACTATAATCGCTGGGATAAGTCATTTTGGTTATTAACCTGCTGCCATCTGATTTTTTTTGAGTTATTACCTTTGGGTACTGATGTTTAGTAAAATCATACTGATTTTCATTAACTTGATGCAAAGCGGTAGAACCGTGGTGAAACACGGTTGAATCTTTAAAAAGAAACGATTTGACGCTGTTTGTCGTAAATTCTTTAAAAAAACCACTATAGCCGTATTGATCATTGACGGCCGTCAACATGGCAGAGCGAGATGTACCAAAATTCCCAGCTGTATATTCGATGAATTGTTCTTTAACCAGCACTCCGTTTTTATCAAAAGTTTCGGTATGATCTTCAAGTCCACGCATAACAGAAAGATCCGCAATAACACCATAATAGCCGGCTGGCGTCGCTACTGCGCTTATATCACCCTCCGTTGAAAAAAAATCAGGAAATCCAATCCCTGTTTTAAAGTGATGTATTATTTTACCGTTGTCAATCATTTTTTCTGTAACTCGTGAATAGCCCAATAACCTGGCATTTAGACCTAGGGGTAATAGCACGTCATTGGAGACTCCACAGTAATCGGCATTGAAGTACTCCATCTGTCCATTAGCATCGTTTTTCGTTACACGAAAAGATAGGCCTAATTGTCCCATCGGCGATTCAAGAACACCCGAAGATTTCCCGTCAGCAGTTTTATATTCAAAAGTTTTTTCACTTAAGGTTTCATTGCCCTCCTTAAATGATATCTTTTTAATCCGTAAACCTGGTCCGGCATAGTCTGACACATTTTTTTTGTAACTGAAATTTGTGACAAGACTCATACTTGCATCTACCCAGCCACTCCCAATGTAAGTCTTGATTCTGTAACGACCTGCTGGGAGATGAATATTCTTATTGACAGCAATTCTTCCCAGATGTTTGAGCGCCTCATAATCCTGTTCTGCCGGGAACCCAATGTTAAAGAAAGGCAAGATTTCAGTGTGATCCACCCGTTCAAATTGATCATTTATCTGATTGTATTTTTCTACACTTATACTTGCAAATGAAGAAAACGCTACATCCATATACTCCTGATAAGTTGTACTCATTGGCATGCCAACCACTCCTTCTAGTGACACCATTTGATCATAATGCACAACAAAATGATTGTACTGTTCGGGCATATTTTCATACGGCGTAATTATTGACTTTGCCGAGTGAACTTCAATGCTATCCAGTTTGAACTGAGACCGCGGATCATCTTCCAGGCGTGACTGGGAAGTAAACGAGAAGTCACTAAAATCATTCCCTTCGAACTCAAACATAGTTTTACCGCCAGTTGGGTAGGTGATTTCTGATAATGTCCCCATCACTGCGAATTTAAAATCTGGATTTTTGTCACCGTTTTCTGTAAAGGTAATTGCGGGTCGATTTACAAAAAAAGCAATTGGAGATAGGTAACCATATCCAGTGGGGCCAAACTGGGTATCGCTGAACAATTTGTACTCATGGGGTCTGAAAATACCCGGAATAGTGGTATTATCTTTCAGACTCCCATTATAATATCCCCAATAATCTGATCCTTGAGATAAAGGGGGAGGGCCGTATGCCACGGACTGCGCTCCGTAATAATTAAAGCTATATTTCCCATCGTCAATCTTTATGCTATCCAACCTTAACTTTTTCTCTAAATCAACCAAAGCCAGATTGTCCATATAACCATAGTTAAACTTCACCTGCCGTAATAAAGCATTTCCCCGTTTAATATTGATGCTATCAAGCTTATATTTGTAAGCGTCTAGTCGATTTAAACTCCCGTGTAAGTTAATTTCGTTTCCATTCCAGGTAATATCTTTCAAAAGTGATGTCTCACCCATTTCAGGGTATTCACATTGGGGAGATGACTCTTCCCAACCAAAGCCACCCAATCTGGGACCGACGCCGGTCCCAATAACAGACTCACGAAATTTATAAGAGTGCGAGGCGCCCCTCATTCCAGCATATTGATTAAGATCAGATGGGTAGAGTCCCGTATTTGAATATTTATTATAACCGAAGTTAATCTGACTCCCAGAAGGGGAAACAATTCTCGATAAGTGCCAGGTTAAAACATATTCGGCGGGCACCATACCATTTTCACGATAGGCAAAATCCTTAGTCTCAAACCAATAAACATTCCCTTGAGCATCCGTAATTTTGTACTCATTGGTGTTAACGAGTTCTACCTTCAGATCCAGACCATCCAATACTAGTGATTTACCATCGCCATTAAAGGTAAATTTACCTGAAAAGCCTGCAAAGTTAAAGTAATAGACGTCATATTCTAAATCGACCTTATAATGAGGAAGGTAAAAATCCGTGAAGTTCGCAGCGCCCCTTATTAAAATCTCCCGCTCCCAAACTGAAAACTGGTCCATTCCTTGTGATACCCTTGGCTTGTACGAGTGAACAACACTCGCATCGTCGTCAGGAAATCCTTTAGTCACCCGTGTGATCATACCTCCAGAATTTAGGGACCAGCCCGCACCTACACTACCAGGAATTTCGTTAACTTTCATTCCACCAGCATGATAGGAAAGAGATAGTGGAATATTCAAACCGCCATATTCAATGTTATATAAGGGTATTGATATTTGTGGAATCCCAGTGTGATGCCCCACTGGTAATTCTACAAATCGCCCTAGGCCGACAACGTCAGGCGATTGAATCGTTGGAATAAAACTTGATTGCTGCGCTTGAGTTGAGCCAATTAAACCTCCTAGTGAAAGAAAGATAATACAAACTTTTGTAGAAAAAAGTGCCATCTGGATTAGCTTATATACCTGCTTTTTCATAAACCTACTGTATAATATTAATTCTATTTTTTAAGGTTGCGTTCAACAATATAAATATGCCTTTTCATCTCGGCAATGTCATTTTCTTATCAATTAAATGAAGTGTCAACTCTTCACTCTTCTCCAGACTCTTTTTCTCGTTAGTATAAGTTACCAATCCATTACAAATGCCGGTAATCGGAATAAATTGCCTGGTTTTTTTAGGTGCGCTATGAGCGGAAAGGAGAGATCAGCAGGATTATAATCACTTTGATCAATCCGATAAGCACTGTTAGGGATTTTCCATTCTGTCAGGCAATCGCCAAGGGATAGTAAACCAGGATAGTCAGGATGGTCATGCAGACAGGAATTAATGGTTTCTGAGCTTACGCGGATATTCAGTTTTTTAACGAGAGCAACTAAAACAGAAAAGGCATTTTCTTTTTGAGATGAGAAGTAAAAGAGCATATGGTGTAACTTTGATCATTAATGATTAATAGGGAATTATTAGATTTTTCTTTGGGCTTATATATACGATTCTATTTCTTTTAACTCAGGTATCAGCATTGACAAGCGTCATGAAATAACTTTAAATTTACTACCTAATGTGACTGACTGGTAGGCTTTGTTAAATTTCATGGTTTTGATGGTTAGTGGTTTAATTTACTTAACAACTTTATAAGTTTAATTATGAATTCCTGTTTCTTTCTGCTGCATAATGACAGTATCTTATAGTCTATTACTTATGTTTCATATTCCACAACAACCTCCGATTATCCGTGTACTTCTCATCTGATAGTTCAGAGAGTTCCCAAGATACTCATACTCCAAGGCCATTAATAATTGGCTGACGTAAATGCTACAAATTAGTGTCTCCATTAAAAAAGATCAATTTTTAAAAAGCGTTCTCATAATAAATCAACAGTAGGACTAAATTAGTATAAACGAGTACGGCCTTTCTGTACTCAGTTATTTTTTCGAGCGTCTTATTAACCATATTAAAGCGTCCTTTTCTTAACAGTAACGGCTAGTTTGGAAACAACTTTGACATGTCTATAAAATCATAAGTTTTCCAAGTGCGCTATTTCTGTACTCTGACTTTAGATTTCTTCTTAAAATATCTTTCTTTTAAACCGTAATTCCCGGTCCGAGAGAAATTTCTGGAGATAATCGTAAAACTCCTGATCTGATTTATCATCACGCTTTCTTTGAAAAGCAAAATCCAAGCCTCCATCCTCTTGATAGACATAGCTTTTCCTATAATGGTCATATACTATTGGCGCATCTAGGACATCCTTCATAAAGTTGATATATTCCTGAAGTGTGGAAACCGAGATCTCTAATTTTGCGGCCAATTCACTTCTGGAACCTGTACACTTGTTTTGAATGTAATAATTAAGACTATTTAGTCTTCTGAAAGCATCATTTAAACTCATCTTAGAGGCATTAATTTAGATTTTGTTATTATTGCAACTCGCTAAGCGCTTACACCATTCAAATTTTCCATTTCGAAAATTTAATCGTACTGTTATTTAGATAAACTATCAAAAACGCATACAATTCATTTTTTTGGGTGATCAATTTCTGATAGGCGCCTAAATATTCCTTAAACGTTGTCAACGGTGTCGGCTCTAGCAAATAAGATGAGCTAAGCACTTCCAACTTGTTGTTAGACACCAGTTGAGTAATATTTTACGATTTTATACCACATAGACAACTCAGCGGAAGCAATCAACCACAAGCATCTAACTTTTTTTCAAAAAAAATAAATATTTAAAAAAAACTGATGATTAATGGCTTGAAATCACCTTTGCAGCATGTAAATTGCAAAAACCACCACACCCAGTTTATTTTTTAAATGAATAGTAGCACGCTGGAGTTGCGTAGCCACAGTATTTTCAGAAATATTCAAGTCACTCGCAATCTGTTTCACGGAGACATACTGTCTATACTTCAACTCATAAATTTCACGCATCCTCGGCGGCATAGCAGCAATTTCCTTTTCCACTAAAGCGACGATATCCTTTTCCCTAATCAGAAAATCAGTCTCTTTCGAGTCCACATCGACTTCTAAGGACAGACTAAGTACATGATGCCGGATTACACGTTTGTGCTTCCATATATTCAATATTTTGTTCAGGACAGATTTATATAAAAAACCGGATAAATAAGTTTTTAGAATAAATCCCGCGCGATTTTCCCAAAGCGCTATAAAAACTTCCTGGATCACATCTTTTGCTTCCTCCTCTACCTGCAGTCTCTTATAAGCGTATGCAAATAAAAGTCCGTTATAACGATTGTAGACTTCCTTAAAAGCGCTGTGATTGTTACTTTTCAATAAGGCAACCAGTTCTTGATCAGTATGTTTGCTATAGTTTGGCATTAGTAATTTTTCTTATAGATAAGATTAATCAAATACTTTAGCAAAGTTCTCTTCATGTATAAAGTTTGCGATAAAGTTACGAAAAAAGCTATTCAAACTATTTGAATGAAGCTTAGTTCATTTAAAATAGCTGAAATTACAGGTTATTTGTCATGTCATATCTGAACACTTTGAGTTCTTCCCCACAATATTTTTCCATAATCAAAACATAGGCAAGCATGAAATATTCATCTTTTAAATTGTTCTTTACCGCTGAGTAAAACTTGATAAAGTTAATTGACCATCAAAACTGCAGAAGACCCACTTTCGTTGAAATATACACATGGGATGTTCGCTCGATCCAGGATTGACTTTCAAACCTATCTTTTCCATAAAATCAAGCTTCTGGGATACTACGCCTTTTCTAGCAATTTTGCAATTCGGTCTTATTAGTTGTTACTGCCATCGTATTTGTTTCAGTTAGCGTTGATTTTTATTAAGCGTCCAGCCACTTTTTGAAAAAGGGTGCCTTTTCTTTACTGATGATTACCTCAGTTTTATTACTGTCGTTCAGTACGAGTTTGAGTTTACCCTTAAAATAAATATGAATCATCGAAAC
>Ga0065714_10002508_pt1 | contig 16849 bp, 29 predicted proteins | sample MisRhiReplicate2_FD_59101 | JGI IMG/M metagenome (GOLD analysis project Ga0065714, IMG submission 59101) | Miscanthus rhizosphere microbial communities from Kellogg Biological Station, MSU, sample Rhizosphere Soil Replicate 2: eDNA_1 v2... | ecosystem: Host-associated > Plants > Roots >...
AGCCGTACCAGCACCGAACACGAAATGTGCGACGACGGCCAGAGATATGAATCCGGCGATGCGCGTGGTGGAGAAACGGAATTTTTCACTGATGCACCTGGTGACGGGTGCATTGGGAAAACAACCGGAGCAGAGCCATGGATCAACGCCTGCCGTTCTGCAGCGAGGAACACGCAAACCACCATCAATGGTCTTGCGAAGGCTGAAGCATCACATCTGTCCATTCAGCGAGTGGGCAGACGGATGCGGACGAATTCTGCACCGCGCAATGCGGCCCCCTGCGTCACTCATCAGAAAAGCGGATCACGCCAAATGGCCCGCGGTCCATATGTTTAAAACGGATGGGCGGCCCTCGCCCTACTCCACCTCGCCGGTCTGGAGGCGATCATGAACACCCCGCATAGTTCTCTGCCTAAACACCACCGCAAGCCGCCTCCAGTGAGCCACAGCGCGCATGAAGACGCTCGGACTGAGTGGCTCTATAACGCTGAGGAGGAGCTGTTGCGTTCCACCGGCGTGTCCTTCCAGCGCCGCATGAATAAGCCTCAGGGCGTGACTGTTGATCAATTCGCCCTGGCGGTTGATGAGTACGTGAATAACCGCCTTGCCAATTGCGAGGTTGAAACACCTGCGCTCGGCCGACTGCTGATTTCGGGGGCGCGCGGCAATGTCGATAAGAACGATGTCGCCGAGTTGTTAGGCAACAGCGACCACCCGTTGGGCAAGCTTGGCGAGATCGCCGAAGCGTTGCTTGAGCCGCTGGTGGATGACGCGCTGATCGCCAAGGCCGAGGACGACGAATTGTGAGCGCCCAGAAAGCTGTGGCCGGCATTGAGTTCGAGATAGCGCGGATGTCGCTCTCTCTTAGCCCTACGCCGGATCGGACTTTTGTGATGGGCATGATCGAACTCGCGGAACTCGCCGAGTTGATCGATCGCGCCAACGCCAACCGCTATCGCGATGCTCTCGACACGAAGTACTGCGAGCGCGCCGCTTTCCTGAAGAGGACTGCCGCATGACCACTGCACCGGCTAAATCATTGATCGACGAGCAAATCGATGAGATTGAATCGAAGCTGGTCCTGCTCGGCTTCGGCCTTCCCTTTAATGAGGTGATCGGCAAATCCCGCGAATCACTGGTCGCCAGTCTGCCACGGCGCCTGGCTGCAACAATGAAGGGCGGGCGGATTGCGGTAAGGGTTCGGCCATGACCTCCTATCAGCGCGCAAAGCGCTTTTGGTTCTGGCGCGGCTCAGCCATTGCCCTGCTCTTCTTCACTGCCTGGATGCTGGCAAGCGCCTACTCCGGCCAGCTCACCCAATAACCCACACCTTCAAACGCTGCGTGCATCGCGGCAAGGAACAGTCATGTCCGCACAAAGTGTGGCGCCGGTGGCGCACGAACAAACCCTGCACATTCTTCCCCATGCTGCGACCAGCACCAGCGCCCTGGTCCTTGATGGTGACAGTCTCGACAAGATGATGCGCCTGGCCGATGTCATGGCCACCGGCCGCGCCACGGTGCCGAAGCATTTCAACGGTAACTCGGCAGATTGCCTGGCGGTCGTCATGCAATCCATGCAGTGGAAAATGAACCCCTTCGCTGTTGCGCAGAAAACGCACCTGGTGAATGGCGTACTCGGGTACGAAGCCCAGTTGGTCAACGCGGTGATTACCACCTGCGCACCGGTGCTGGATCGACTGCACTACGAGTGGTATGGCGCTTGGGAAAAGGTGATCGGCAAGTTCGACATCAAGACCAACAGCGAAGGCAAACAATACCGCCAGCCAGGCTGGAGGCTCGAAGACGAAGAAGGCTTGGGCGTGAAAGTCTGGGCCACCTTCCGCGGCGAAGATGAGCCACGCGTCCTGGAATTGCTGCTGGCTCAAGCTCGCACCCGCAACAGCACTCTCTGGGCTGATGATCCTCGCCAACAACTGGCCTATCTGGCNACCAANCGCTGGTCTCGCCTGTACTGCCCTGATGTGATCCTCGGAGTGTACAGCCCGGACGAACTCGAGGAGTCGGCCCCGATAATTCGTGACGTATCGCCGACCAAAGTCCGTTCCGAACCAGGTTCAGACNCCCTTCCTGCTTACTCCGATGAACTGCTCGCCGAGAACATCGCGAAGTGGCAACCGCTCATTGATTCGGGCCGTACCAACCCAGACCACATCATCGCGAATATCAGCAGCAAGTACACGCTGACCCAGCCCCAGATCGACACCATCACCAACCTCAAAGCCCTCGATGGAGATGCAGCATGAAAATTCACAACGTAGCTCAAGGCTCCGCCGAGTGGCACGCACTACGCGCCAAGCACTTCACCGCCTCCGAAGCCCCCGCCATGAAGGGCGCCTCGAAGTACCAGACCCGCACCGATCTGCTGACCCTCAAGAAGACCGGCATCGCCCCTGACGTGACTCCTTCGCAGCAGTTCATCTTCGACAAAGGCCACGCCACTGAAGCGGCGGCCCGCCCGCTGGTCGAGGTGATGATTGGCGAAGAGCTGTATCCAGTTGTTGGCACGCTGGGCAACCTGCTGGCCTCGATGGACGGCGCGACGATGCTCGGCGAGACACTGTTCGAGCACAAGCTCTGGAACGAATCGCTGGTTGCCCAGGTGAAGGCTGAAGACCTGGCCCCGCACTATTACTGGCAACTTGAGCAACAGCTGCTGGTCAGCGGCGCCGAACGGGTGATTTTCGTTTGCTCCGACGGCACCGCCGAGAACTTCGTCAGTATGGAATACCGCCCTGTCGCCGGCCGCGCCGAGCAACTGATCGAAGGCTGGAAACAGTTCGAGGCTGATCTGGCCAACTTCGAAATGGCTGAGGCGCCTTCGATTGTCGTCGGCAAGGCGCCTGACGAGTTGCCAGCGCTGCGCATCGAACTGACCGGCATGGTTACCGCCAGCAACCTGAAAGTATTCGAGCAATCGGCGCTCGCAGTCATCGACACGGTAAAAACCGAGCTGACGACCGATCAAGACTTCGCCGATGCCAAGAAGGCAGTCAAGTGGTGCGGCGATGTCGAGGAAGCAGTCGCGACGGCTAAGAAGCAGGCCCTGTCGCAAACCGCCACCATCGACGAACTGTTCTCATCGCTGGATCGCATTTCAGCGCACGCCCGCGAAACGCGCCTGAAGGTCGACAAGCTAGTGAAGGCGCAAGAGTTGCTGGTCAAGTCAAACATCAAGCAGAAGGCCGAGCAGGCGCTGACTGATCACGTAGCCGCGATCAACAAGACCCTGGGCAAGGTCGTATTGCCGGCGGTAGCCGCTGACTTCGCTGGCGCCATGAAGAACAAGCGCACCATCGCCAGCTTGCAGGATGCAGTCGATACCGAACTGGCTCGGGCGAAGATTGCTGCGAGCCAAGCAGCCGATGGCATCCGGCTGAACCTGACCAGCTTTGCTGAGCTGGCCGCCGAACACGTCTTTCTGTTCAATGACATCCAGCACCTGGTAACGAAAGCCAATGACGATCTGGTTGCGCTGATCAAAGTGCGGATTGCAGAGCACCAGAAGGCCGAGGACGCAAAAGCCGAAGCCCAGCGCGAGCGGATCCGCAAAGAGGAACTGCAGAAGATCGAGGACGCCGCAAAGGCGAAGCTGGTTGCTGAGCCTGTTGTTGAGCCTGCACCTGTTATGACGCCCGCACCGGTGAGGTCGGCGCCGGTTACTCATCAGCCCGCACCAAAGCCTGTGGCAGCCGCCGCTCAGCCGGCGAATTTACAGGCAGAGGTCTTCGATCTTGAGGGGCTGGTCAAAGCCGTGGCTTACGGCCAAGCCCCTCTATCGGTTCTGTCCGTCAATTGGGAAGCGCTCGATGCGCTTGTCGCGAATCAGGGCTCCAAGTTCAGCATGGCCGGAGTGAGGCTGGTGAAGGCGGCCGCATGAACGCCGCCGAACTGCAGCAAGCCATTGCCCAGTTCGAATCCGCCGGCGGCCAGGTGCTGGTCGTGGCCGATGCCGTCAGGGCCTGCCCAGACCATCTGCTATCGGCCGTACCGCCGGTAGACGCAGATCTGGTTGAAGCGATTCGCGGCTACACCAGTTCCGGGGTCTGCGCCGCGGCAAAGGCCCTGGGCAAGTCGACCCGAACCATCAACTACATCGCCTGCCTGTACGGCATCAAGTTCGCCACCACCACCGACGCCACCCTTGAGGATCGGCGCAAGGAGGAAGCGAAGCTGGTACCGCGCATTCGTCGACTGGCCAAGGCCAACATGAGCCAGGTCACCATTGCCGAGCAGGTTGGCGTCAGCCGCATGACACTGCGCCGCATCGCCCGCTTCCACGGCATCACACTCAACTCACGAGCATCCTGACATGGACACACTCATCCAGCTTGGCTACGAACGCCAGGCACCCATCGAGGCCGCAACTGCGGCCTTCCTTGCATCTGGCGGCCAGGTTCGCCAGTGCGGGCTCAGCGAAACCCAGCCCAAGCCGATCAGCATGTGGAACTCAGCCATCACCCGCCGCAAGGATGCGCGCCGGGAGTTCACCAAGAAGGAAGGTGAGCTGGCGAAGATGATTCGCGACGCTGCTGCCATCGTTACCGAGTTCGGCACGGTCCGGCGAACGCCGATCGAGGTACGCAACAAGCTGCGCGCCCTGGGCGAGAAGCTGACGACGCCACAGATTGAGCAGATCGCCGCGAAGTATCGGATTGAGCTGTCGGATGGCGGTTCAATTCGGTGAGACGTGTTCGAGTTCAACAACGCAAACGACAAACCTGGCTGGCGCTGCCGGCCAGTGGCATAGAAGAGGTAGGCCATGGCCAAGAGTGGGCAAGAGCGATCGGCGAAGGCCGCCGAGAAGCGAATCCAGTACGACGAGAAGGAACTGCGGCACCGGTTACGTCTCGGCACTCGGCAGAAGCTTGATGAACTGATGGCCTGGAACGGTATCGAGGAAATCAACGAGGCGGTGCAGAACCTGATTCTGAACGCTCATGCGCTCGGACCAACCCTTTCATTCCAAGCGATGGAAAGCCCGCGCCACAAAGTGCAGATAAGCGAAAACGTGGCGCGGATGTTTCGGAATGAAAGTCTGGCCGAACTGAAGCGTGATCCGGGGGACGAGATAGTTTCTCCCGCCGGAGTGGCTCGCTTAGACGCCTTTGTGTAGCTTGGCTTTCATGTACGCTGTGCCGGCGGAGCGCTGCATCTCTTCCCAATTGCTGAAGTCCGTATTCTCCGAAATGAATTTGTCCCAATCCTCATCTGGAATGGCGGCAAAGTCTTCAGGGCTATCGATTTTGAATCCAGAACCAGTAAACAAGGCTTCTAAATCAGAAAACTTGCTGTGCGAGGAAACAAATTCAGCATTCAAGGTATCCGTAAGCTTTACCTGATGCGTCCCTTCCATTTCCTTGGCGTTTTTTAAAAGTTGATCGAGGCCTTTACGATTAATCGTGATCTTCATCGACATGTCGTTTGCTCCTTGGGCCGGCATCATGCCGGTCATCCGTAATACCCCAACCCAAACCAAATTGCCACCACCGGTCACGGAGGGCGGCGCCTGCATTGGAGAACATCATGGATTTGAAAATCAAGGCGCTTTACCAATGCGGAGCATGCCGCGAAATTCACGACGATGAAGACGAGGCCATGGATTGCTGCCGGCCAGACATCATCGAGCTGTACGAGTGTCCGGTCTGCAAAGCGAACCACAACGACGAAGACAAAGCGCTTACCTGCTGCGGTGTGGACGCAATCAAATGTCCTTCGTGCTACCGAGACTATGCCTCGGTTTCACTTTCGTACCAGGCCATCCGAATCGCTGGGCACTGCACCACCTGCAACCCGATGTTCACCATCGACCACCAGCTGGCGATCCAGGACCTGCATTATCAGCAGACAGGAAAGCGTGAGCACCTGCACGACTGACCAGCCCTCACCTATTGCGCTGAACTCGACTTCGGACGCGCTATCGCAGCCTTGGCCGTCTCAATCTCATTGATTGCATTCGGAACATGATCCGCCTTTACCCACTTCATTGTGGGGTCAGCCATCACTGCACCGATTGAGTCTCGACAAAGTTCGTCAACATCCAGACCTTTGTTTCTAGCGATCGCCATAACGGTTTTCAAGGCAATCTCAAGCGCAACTACCCGATCTTCACTCATAACGCACACCTCACTGTGGAGCGTTAAGCGTAGCCCATCACCCCACTTCAACGAATCACGCCAGCCGCCCGGGCATGACCCGGCATAGGTCGCCCATGTCTCCCTATAAAATATCCGGGACAACGGTCGTCAGCTTTTCCGGCGGCAGAACCAGCGCCTACATGCTTCGCCAGGTGCTGGACAACAACGATGACCTGGCCGATCTGGTCGTCACCTTCGCCAACACCGGCAAGGAGCACCCCGCCACACTGGAATTTGTGCGGGAATGCGCCGAGCGCTGGTCCGTGCCGATTGTTTGGCTTGAGTTCAGGGACAGCGAGGCCGGGTTTGAGGTGGTCGACTTCGCGAGCGCAAGTAGGCAGGGCGAGCCGTTCGAGGCGCTGATACGCAAAAGAAAGTACCTGCCCAATCCGGTGACCAGATTCTGCACAATCGACCTGAAGATCCGGATCATCCACAAATACTTGCGCAGTCTGGGCCTTTCGACCGAAGAGAGACCGGTGGACATGTTGACCGGCATTCGCGCCGACGAGCCCCGCCGCGTCGTCAAGATTCGGCACCGGAAGAGCACCAGCGAAAGTAAGTGGGCCACCATGGTAATGCCGCTGGCTGACGCAGGTGTCGGCGTGCAGGACGTGACTGACTTCTGGGCCGGCCAGCAATTCGACCTGTTGCTGCCCACGATCAACGGCCGGACGCTGGAAGGCAACTGCGACCTTTGCTTTCTGAAGGGGGCCAAGCAGATTTATTCGATCATCGCCAGCGACCGTCCCAAAGCTAAATGGTGGGCGCGAATGGAAAGCTCAGTGGTATCCGGCGGCAAGTTCACCGGCGATGGCGCCCGCTTCCGCAGTGACCGTCCAAGCTACCAGCAGATGCTCGACTATTCAGATACGCAGTTCGACATGTTCGCCGATCAGGACGAGGCCATCGCCTGCTTCTGTGGCGACTGATAACAAAATCCCAGCAGTCTCCTGCTGGACTACGTTTTCATAGCCCGAACCCTTACCCATTCTTTTTTAATTATTCTTTGAGCAACTTCTACAACTGCGTTTCCTAGGTCTGCACTCGGCATACGCTCTGCACACGCTTTGACGTATGCATTCATTGCTAACAGCAGCTCTTCGCTTTCTGCTTCCGCTGGATTCGTATATAGCTGAACTCTGGCATAGTGCAGTTTCGCAGTTGATAGACTTTGTGAAAACTCTGAGTAAAGCTTGTCGTATAGATCCTGGGAACGGTGGACGTCTTCTTGAGTCTCAGGCACCAACGGAGGTCTGTTATGAAGCTTATTTGATGAGGCGGAAAGGTCATCACCTGTAGCGATAAAAGAAGCTACCGCATCCCTTAAACTATTAATCCAATCTTGCCTGCTGCGTGCGACTGCTTCAGCTTTGGAGTGCTCGATACGACTCGCTTCCAGCGAATCGGCCACGTCCTTTTGCGCCTTAATTGTTTTACGAAAAGAGTACGCTGTATATGCGGTAGTTATTAAAACAACAGCAATAGTCGCGAGCGAAGTTCCAACAGCCGTCCAAACGGCAGTCCAGTCTGTTCCGGTATCCAACTCTATTTTAGGAACTCTGTGAATGGTCATCATCAGATTTTCTATTCCCACTTCCTACCTCGTCTAATCCATAGAAACTTTCAGCAATAAACCACAAAACAACATCAAATTGCCAATCCACCGCCCGGGCATGCCCCGGCATAGGACGCCCCATGCCCAAAGAAAACAAACTCGCTCTGAAGCGCCAGCGCGTAGAGCACGTCAATCAGGCTATCCGAATCATCGCCGACCATGGCCGCCGGTTCTTCTACAGCCAGTCCGTGAATCGCTACGCCAGCATGGAAGTCGATCATCGCGGCAAGGTGTGGATCATTGACGACTACAGCGGCAAGCGTGTCTTCACCCATGAAACAGTGTGGGGTGGTCGGTGGCGCGGCTTCAGTCACGGCGGCACGCTGCGCAGCCTGGTCGAAGCCTTTCGCGATTACATCTGCACCGGTGAGCCGCTGAGCCGTGGCTATCTCGGTCCTGAGCGGTTCAATGACAGCAACATCTGGGGTTACGACGAGGCGGGTATGAAGGTGGTGCGTGAGCAGGCCGGCGCACTTCCTGTGTTTCGCCAGCCAGTCGCGGAGGCAGCATGAAGCGCATCTACCTCAGCGGCCCAATGACCGGCCTGCCCGGCCTCAACTTCCCCGCCTTCGCCGCAATGACCGCCAACCTGCGCGACGCCGGCCATGCCGTCACCAACCCTGCCGAACTGAACCCGGACGGCGGTTCCTGGAATGACTGCATGCGCCGCGACATCGCCGCCCTGATGGACTGCGACACGGTGGCCACGCTCCCGGGATGGGAGCATTCAAAAGGCGCGCGCCTCGAAGTGCTGATCGCTGAACGCCTCGGCATGACGGTTGTGAATGCCCATGATCTGGTATCGATGGAGATTGCAGGATGAGCGAGGCACAGAAAACCCCGGCAGCGAAGTGGCGGCAAGAAGGACAGGCCGACCCGCACGGCGACCATTACAACTGCCAGCGTGCGGCACTGACCCTTGGCGAGTACACGGACGATGAGCTGGCCAACGGCGTCTTCCTCCACGGGAACGAGCCACTGAATATCAACGCTCTTCTCCGCAAGACGCCCGGTTACCATTCGGCAATCGTCTGGCTCACCGCCGCGAAGGACCGGATCCGCTGGCTGTCCCGGTCGCTTGAAGAATCGGCGGCTCGCGAGCAAGCCCTGCAGCTGCGCCTGAATGAAGCGGATCAATACCTCGACGACCTTAAAGCTCAGCTTGCTCAGCTTTCGGCAATTGGCGAACTGATCGTATCGCAAGATAACCGCTGCACTGATCAGCCGTTGTTTGCCGTGATGGAAAAACGGGGCATTCCAACGCTCGACACCCACGACCACGACCGAATTGAATGGGTAGAGACAGAGAGCGGCGACTACTGCCTGGCGGACGACACGAAAGCACGCCGGCTGGAGGCCTTGCACCAGGGCCACCGCGATACACCGGGCTGGGAGCGTTACGCCATGAAGGATGTTGACGTGTTCGTAACGGCCTGTTTCACCGAGCAGGGTTGTAAAGACTTCCTGTTGCGTGATGGTCATAACCACCGAAGGCCGTTCATTTACGCATTTGGCAGCTACCGCAACGGCGAATATCAAGCTGTGCGAAACAGCCTTAAAGCGATGGCTTCACCAGCACATCCAGCCGTTTCGGGAGCAAGCGAACGCTGCCGCGAAATCCCCGGCACATCGGGCATGCGCCTGAACATGCTGGCCAACCAGGGCGAATGACCATGGCCGACTTCAGAAGGAAGCGTGACGGCTCGTTGTACTCGACCAACAAGGTTGTTTGCCGACGCCCAGGCTTCAGCCACTGGGGTGACTGCTACAGGCTTGTGCCGATCTGGGAAGGCCGGACGCATTACAAGACTGTCGCCGCGTTCAATCGAGAGTTCATCACTCTCGCGGGTGAAAAACCATGAAGCGGTTCTTCCGGCGCAAGTTCGAGGCCTGGCTGATTCTTTTGGCAGCGAAGATCCTGATCGACCGAAACGTCCAGCGCGCCGCCGTAGTGTCCCGCCGCGACAACAACGACATGTGGGGAATGGCCGAGCAGCTCGAAGCCATCGCCAAGCGCATCAGCACCAACTACCCGTAACTCCCTCCCCCTTCAAAGTCAGCCGCTATAGCGGCAAAGGACAGGTATTGCCCAATGAAAAGAACAGTCGTTCTGACCGGAAAGGCGGTCGTGAATTTTCGAAAGGTGATTGAGGACATCGATGACGACGAAGTTGCCGAGTTGGTGGCCAGCGATGACTTGCGCGGGGCGCAAATCGATGACGACGACCTGCTGGATATCGAGTGGATCCATGACGATGTCGACATCAAGGTGACGCCATGAGCCGCAGCGGATACAGCGATGATTGCGGCGGATGGGGTCTGGTGTGCTGGCGGGGCGCCGTGAAGTCGGCGCTGAGCGGGAAGCGCGGCCAGTCGTTCCTGGTCGAACTGCGCGACGCACTCGATGCGATGACGGATAAGCGGCTGGTGACCGACACGCTGGAAGCGGATGGCCAGTTCTGCACGCTGGGCGTTCTCGGTGCAAAACGCGGGCTGGAAATGAGCACCATTGATTCGCATTGCCGAGAGAGCGTATCGGAGGCTTTCGGTATCGCCGAAGCAATGGCAGCCGAGATCGTTTACGAAAATGACGAGCACCCCGGAAATTACGAGATGCAGGCTGATGGTCGCGGAAAGTGGGCTGCTGAAACCCCTGAGCATCGCTGGCATCGCATGCGCAAATGGGTCGAGTCGAACATCAAGCAGGTGACGCCATGATCCTCCCCGCCATCGCCTACATGGCCTGGCTCATCTACTCGGGGCCTCGGTGATGAGTGATGCACCGATCGAGCCGCAGGAATATCTGTATGGCGTGAAGGTTGTCCAGATCGAGGATCTCCGAGTAGCCAGGGGGATGACTCGCCGACCTGCGTCGTCGTGCCGACACAAGAAATTGGTCTATGACGAGAAGGAGCGCCGAGTCTGGTGCAGTGATTGCGAAGTCGAGGTTGAACCCTTCGATGCATTTGTTGGCATCGTTGAAGTATTCAGCGGCGGAATGAGTTCACTTCAGCGCCGTCGGCGCGAGCTGGACGAAGCCGAGAAATTTCAGATGCGCAGCCGGGCAGCCAAGGTGATGGACGAAGCCTGGCGTAGCACGAAGATGGCGCCGCTCTGCCCTCACTGCAATACCGCGATCCTTCCCGAGGATGTCGCAGGCGGTGTTGCGAGCACGTCAAAATCCTTGGTCACAGCCGCGCGGAAACGAGCGTCAGCCACCAAACCGAAGTAACCCCTCTTCCACCTACCAGCCTGCCGGTGAACGGCGGGCGAGGAATTCCTATGCTTAAACAAATTGGAAAACTCATCACTGAACCGGTGCGCAAGGGCGACAAGAGCCGGCCGCTGCGGTGGCGGCTGGGAATGCGGTTGAACCACATCCACAACGACCTGCACTCCAATCACCCGAAGCTCTGGAACGCCATCGTGATGACGGCCCGAACACTGATATGCAAGCCGTTCGGCCATCGCTGGACCAGGTTCGAGGCAGTCAAGTACGGCGATTTTGGTAACGCCCGAACCTGCAAGCTCTGCCGAATCAGCCACGGCCAGCACCGCGGCGCCGACACCTTCCACGAAACCCATCGTCAGGGCGGCTGGAACAAGATCGCCAAGCCGTAACCCATCCCCACCTTCTGCCGCCACGCGCGGCATGGAGACAGCTATGTCATCGAAACAACCACAGATCCTTGACGACCCGGCCGCGCTGCTGGTGGACAAGGTTCTGGAGTCACGCCTTGCCGAGCTGATCGGCACCACTTCCAAAGCCCTCGAACACAAGCGCCTGGCCGGCATCATCCCGATCGGCGTCTGGGGGAAGGTGAACGGACGAATCATGTACAGCCTGGAGAGATACAACACATGGGCAGAAAATCAGTGGGCCTCCCTGATGGCGTCGAGCCCCGCGGCGAAAGCGTCCGGATCCGTTTTACTTGGAACGGTCAGCGTCGAAGCGAGCCGACTCCATATAAGCCGAACGCCAAGGGGCTCGCGGCGGCCGGCAGTCTCTGTGCTCGTGTAAAGGAACTGATCAAGCTGGGCGCGATGAACGACGATCTCTACGCCCAGATGTTCCCGAACTCCGGCTACCTGCTCGACCGCAAGACGCCGACCTTTGGCGAGTTCGCCCAGATCTGGCTGGACAGCCGGGAGATAGTCGACAGCACGCGGGACAACTACAAAAGCGTGCTGAACCGGTTCTGGATGCCGGCGCTGGCCAGCAAGCGAATCGACAACATCACCTCGGCGGACCTGCGCAAGATCGTTTCGGCGATCGCCTGGGAGTCGCCGGGCGTGCGCCGCAATGCCACCGATAAGCTGTCGAGTGTTCTGCACACGGCAGTGATGGATGGGCACATCTCGCGCAACCCGTGCCTGTCGATTCCTCGAGCCAAGATTGCCAAGCGGCAGGTCGATCCGTTCGAGCGTGATGATGCCGAGCGGATCATCGCCGACATGTACGAGCATTTGAAGGGGCCGACCAGGCTCTACGCTGCCTACTTTGAGTTCTCGTTTTTCACCGGCATGCGCCCGGGCGAGATCCGGGCGCTCAAATGGTCAGAGGTCAACGAGGATAAAAGACGGGCGCACGTGTGCCGGGTGATCGTAAAGGGGGAGTTGTTCGAAAGGATCAAGACCAAGACGGTCAGGGATGTGCTGCTCAATGATCGGGCGCTGAATGCTATTCGGGTCGCGCGGTCGCTGGCAGCCGATGGTGCGGAGTTTGTGTTTGCGCCGGCGGACGCCAGCAGCGAGTGGATCAGGTCAGACAGCACGCCGAAGAAATACTTTCTCGCGGCGCTGGAGCGGCTGGCCATTCGTCGGCGGCGGCAATATGACTGCCGTCACACCTATGCAACGATGTGCCTGATGGCCAACATGAACGCTGCATTTATTGCAAACCAACTGGGTCACAGTGTACAAATGTTGCTCTCGACCTATGCGAAGTGGATCAACTCCACCTCCGACTGGACCGAACTGAACAAGCTGTAATTCGTCGTTTTGGCCCATCATTGGCCCAGCCAAATTCCCAAGCACGACAAAAGCCCTATAAATCAAGCACCCTATTGGTAAGACGCGACATTTAATTATGACGTCTGCATGGGTGCAACCGGGGGATCGGCCTTTGAATTCAGAGGCCCAGCCCCAAGGATTCCCCGCTGTACTCCGTACTCCCCCGATAAATTGGCCCAAGAATTGGCCCAACCATCTACGGCGTTCTGCCGACGAAAGTCCAACACAAGATCACACCTCCCTGCACCACCACGACTGCGCATACAACACGCCATCGATTTCCTCCAGGCCGCTCAGTGTGAAAGCGTTGGTCGCCATCCCTGACAGCCTGGCATCCAGCAATGGCGGAAGCTCCACTGGATCAAGTGGCATGCTGGAAAACCGGATCTCGGCGATGTCACTTGTCCGGTTGAGCGGCTCGCACATCTGGTTTCTGATGTTGATGTCACCACGGATGCCGACCGTTTGCCGGATCGCCTTCCACTCCCGGGCGACACCTTTCTCTCTCATGCGCGTAATAAGGAAGTACATGGCTTACTCGATACTGGATGAATAAACAGTATCCATTCGAGCGGATGATTCTTCAATTGATCGGTGACGACCGGTGACGTACAACCCTCAGAGGGGTGAACCTCATCATCATCCTGCTGCATCAATCAGTCTGGAGATCACATGGACGTAAAAAATTACGACAAAATCTTTCACCTAAATAACGCTCGATCCTTTTTGATTCACGGCGACACGCAGTCTCTACGGTATGCCAGCCTTGAAATGAGATATTTATTAGAAGCTCATGTGTATGAAAGGCTGCTAAAAGGCGTTGACACGCTACCCAAATCTATCATTGATAAATGGGAGCCAAACAAAGCAATGAAGATGCTATCTATGTTCGATAAATATGCGGACATGGATCTCCGCCTGACTATATCAAATCAAGATGGAAGCGACTCCTTGGTGATTGATTCTCCAAACATAAAAAATTCATTATTAACGAGTTATTACAATACCCTCGGAAGCTTTCTTCATTTACCACAACCGACCAAGGCCGCCGGCTATCAAGTAAACAAGTTAAAACTAAATGAAATCTTTGTCGCTCTTGAGCGCCTCACTACCGGCAACCTAATAATCTACGCCATCCCATACGAGAGTTTCGAATGTGAGGCTTGCGAGCAACCGATCTTATACACGTCTCACTACGTCGAAAACAACAAGACAATAATCTGTCAGAGTGACAAATGCAAAAACGAGCACCACATTCTTCTTGAAGACGATTTGATAAAATTTGGCTCGATAGTTTTGGCACCCTGCGGAGAGTGTCAAACGGACCTGAAGATATTTTATTCGGAGTTGAAAGAAGGTACAAAAGTTAAATGCGAAGAGTGTTTAACAGAGTATCTGGGAGAGCTAATTTTTAAAGCGACGACGGATAAATCTGGTTACGGAACATCCTTGAAGAAGACGTGATGCCCGAGCTTCAGCGTCTGCTTGGCCTTCGCTGCCCAGTCCGGGGCCTTCGGCATAGTGGTCGCGTAGTAGTGCGTAGCGCCGCCGGTGGGATCTGCCACCTTGCCGGCCAACACCTGGTCAGCGGCAATTTGCGCTTGAGCAAACTCGCGAAACGGGATGGGCTTCGCGCCACTCAGGTATACGTAGTTCGGATCGCTCCTGTTCCAGCAGCTGAACTGGTACGGCTTCTGACACACACCGGTGTACCCCTCGCCCCACCACGATTTGGCATTGCCATCGTTCACGCGGTTACGGATCGCCCAGGCCACGGCAATCTGGCCGGCCAAGGACTCACCGCGGGCCTCACCCCACAGCGTACGCGCGAGGATGTCTCGGTCTTGTTCAGTGACGGTCATACTTTTCTCCAGGCGAAAAAAAGCCCGCTCGATGGCGGGCCATATCGGTGACCGATCAGACCGCGGGAGCCGCTAGCCGAGCTGATGACGTTTCGTTCGTGTACGGCTCTGGCTCGACAGGCCACACCGGAGCGTCGGGCCAAGTCAATTGAGTGCTGACCCTGCCGAGGAAAACCCGATACTTCTTCCACGCTGCCAATTGAATAATCCGACCCGGCAATTCTTCCTCTTCCTCGGGAAGCGCATACTCACCCTCGATGGCGTCATTGATCGCGTCGACTCGCGCCTGTAACGCGGAAACCTGAGCGGTGGAAAGACGAAGGCGTGAGTTCAAGTCAGCCGTAGATAACCTCAGAAACTCTTGTGCAGCTATTGAGTCAATGAGCCACTGAGGTATTTCTTCAACGTAAGTTTCACCTTCGAACAATTCCCAGCCAGCCTCAACTGCTCGCCACCCTGTAGTTGTAATTGCATAAGGCATGTTTATCTCTCCGAGCCGTAGCCCCTAACGTCTAAGGAAGTGCCGCCTGTTACAGCGCCAGCATGTCCGTATACAAATACTTGATCTGGCAGAGAGACCACTGGGGCGAGCACTCGTGTAGCTGCTTGGACACTAAGCAACATCGTGTCGAACGCTAAACCCATATTAAATGAATTACCGACGGCGGAGTACACTTGCATCAACGCCCGCCGAGTAGTAGGCGGCATCGCGGAGATAGCAGAGACGGTGACGGGACCTACCACCGTGCTGGCAGATAGGATTAGGTACAGCGTAGCCGAGTCAATGTAGTTCACATAATCGGCTGCCCAAAGAAAGTTTCGCAATGCACCACCACTGCCTGTGCGCAGTGCGCATAAAAAGCGCCAACTCGGATCACCTGGTCGTGTTCTAGCAGTACCAGAATACGGGGCGGATGGCGCCTCGGTTGATATCGTGTATGCCTGAACGCCGTTGTTATTGTAGATGTAGAGGTAGCACCAAGTATTTGCAGGCAATGACAAACCCGACAGGGTTACGCCTGTGCCTACCAAGCACTTACTTAACGACGGGATGTATGCCGACCCCGGCGTGATGAATATCGATGTGGAAGACAGCCAAACAGGAATTAACCCTTCAACGTACCCAGAACTAACACCGCCTTGCGCTACAGTGATTGCCTTGGTCAAGCCTGAAAGCTCTGTGATGTCGGAGTTCACTCCAGACTTTGCCGCGCCAAGGCCGGAACGGGCGGATGCCTGATCGGTGCCGCCAGTGCCTCCTTTGGCGATCGGAACGTTGCTCTCAATGGATACCGAGCCCAATCCCAGGCCAGAACGCGCAGACGCCTGATCAGTGCCTCCAGTTCCGCCTTTTGTGACTGGTAAAATATCGTAGTTGCCGGTTGTGCCCAGCGCGGCCATCTTGGCGCCATAAAGATTGACCAGTGAGCGCAGAGCATCCGCCGAATCTTTGACGTAACCCTGCATAGGCGCCAGCGCATAGGTGCCGGTGGCATTGGTCGCACCCTGGTAGTTCGGCGAGATCGACAAGGCCGTATCGCTGGCAATGTTGGTGACCTCGTACCATCCGCCGTCCGGCCCGCGAAAAGCATCGCCGACGCGGCTGTTGGCAATGAATGCGGTACCCGTGCCGATCACGGCGTTCGAATTTAGGACGACAGAGACCGTTCCTGATTTGTACCAGGGCATTGAGTATCTCCAGAAAGAATATGTGCGAAGCGGAAGAAGTCAGGCCAGTAATTTGGCGCAGAGGAATGGACGATGACCTTGGTCAGTCCAGGCAGTTGTTGCGAGGCTGTACATCATGATCCGGCCGTTGGCGTAATCGACGCCCAATGCGCAACCGCCACCCGACGCATTGTTGTGGCAGTTCATGGCGAAAGGGTTTAATGAGACATACTCGCCTGTGCCGAGCACCTTGTTAATTCCCCAGAAATACCGGTGACCAACGGTCAGCTGCTCTTCTCCGAGGTAAGTCCAGTTGCCTGCCGCGAAGGTCACGATAACCGCCGGCGCGCCGCTGTCGTAAACAAGCGCCGCGTTCTGGTCCCACAACCGCAACCCATAGGCTGCTGTGCCCATGGACGCCCAGGCGGCCGCGAAATACTGGCCGCTTAACGTTGCGTTGACGTTGGATGCCTTCATGGTGAACCCGGTCCAGTTTCCCGGCCCGCCGGTGAACCACACCGATATCGGAAC
>Ga0065714_10002603_pt1 | contig 16794 bp, 18 predicted proteins | sample MisRhiReplicate2_FD_59101 | JGI IMG/M metagenome (GOLD analysis project Ga0065714, IMG submission 59101) | Miscanthus rhizosphere microbial communities from Kellogg Biological Station, MSU, sample Rhizosphere Soil Replicate 2: eDNA_1 v2... | ecosystem: Host-associated > Plants > Roots >...
CTCACATCCAGCAGGATCGGCGCGCCCCGGGTCGGGATACCGGCGGCAATCGGGTTCGGCGTGTAGATCGGGTCGATCCCGCCGTGGGCGCACACCAGCCCGACCGACGGGTCCGAGGAATACACCATCGCGACGAGGCCACGGTCGGTGTAGGGCTTGAGGTAAGCAGCCAGGCAACCGATGTGCGCGGCACGGCGCACCACGGCGATACCGATGCCCTGCTCCGTGGCGCCCTTGGCCGCGCTGTCCAGCGCACGGCTGACACAGTAGGGACCGAGCACGTAGTGACCGTCGAACAGGCTGGAAATACCGCTGTCGGACACCCGTTCGAGGTTCTCGGCCCTGGCCTTGACTTGCCCGCTGAGCATGCCGCCGATATAGCGGCTGACCAGGTTGAGGCCGTGAGTGCGATGGCCCAGCAATTCCCCTTCGAGCAGCACCCGGGTCACCACCTGGGCGACCTCGGCATCGGCTCCGGCTTTTTCGAACAGTTGCTCGACGAACGCGGTCAGCGTTGGCGCGGCGTAGCGTTTAGCTTCAGTCATAGATGCTGCTCCCTGATCAATTCAACGCCGCTGTGGTGTGCTTGCCATCGACCAGGCGTTGCAGGCCCAGCGGGTTGGCGTTTTTCAAGGCATCGGGCAGCAACGCGTCGGGTACGTTCTGGTAACACACCGGGCGCAGGAATCGATCGATCGCCAGGGTGCCGACCGACGTGCCGCGGGCATCGGAGGTGGCCGGGTAAGGGCCGCCGTGGACCATGGCATCACAGACCTCGACACCGGTCGGATAACCGTTGAGCAGCACCCGGCCGACCTTCACTTCCAGCGCGCCGAACAGCTCACTAAAGCCAGCGAGATCATCGTCCTCGGCCAATAGCGTGGCGGTGAGCTGGCCGCGCAAGGCAGCGACGGCGCGCATCAATTCAGCCTTGTCCGCGGCCTGGACGACCACCGTGCAAGGGCCGAACACCTCCTCCTGGAGCAATTCATCCTGATCCAGCAGCAAGCTGATATCGGCCTCGAACAGTTGCGGTTGCGCCTGGTTGCCCGCTTGCGACAGGCCGCTCAAATGTTTGATCCCAGGGTGCGACCGCAACGCCTGCAGGCCTTTGCCGTAACTGTTCAGGGTGCCTGGATTGAGCATGGTCTGCGGGGCCTGTTCGGCCATGTGCCCGGTCAGTTGCTCGATGAAGCTGCTGAACGCCGGTGAGCGAATACCCAGCACCAGCCCGGGGTTGGTGCAGAACTGGCCACAGCCCTGCACCACCGAGGCGGTCAGCTCCCGGGCCATTGCCGCGCTGCGGTTGGCCAGGGCCTGGGGCAGCACCAGCACCGGATTGATGCTCGACATCTCGGCGAACACCGGGATCGGTTGCGGCCTGGCGGCCGCCATGTCACACAGGGCGCGGCCACCCTTGAGCGAGCCGGTAAAGCCCACTGCCTGGATACCCGGATGCTTGACCAGCGCCTCGCCGACGCCGGCACCGAAGATCATGTTGAACACGCCGGCCGGCATGCCCGTGCGCTCGGCCGCCCGTACCAACGCCTCGGCCACCCGCTCGGCGGTGGCCATGTGTCCGCTGTGGGCCTTGAACACCACCGGGCAACCAGCGGCCAGGGCGGCGGCGGTATCGCCTCCCGCCGTGGAGAACGCCAGGGGGAAGTTGCTGGCGCCGAATACCGCCACCGGGCCGACGCCGATGCGGTACTGGCGCAGGTCCGGACGCGGCAAAGGGTTGCGTGCCGGCAGCGCCTGGTCGATGCGTGCGCCATAAAAATCACCACGACGCAGCACTTGGGCAAACAAGCGCATCTGGCCACTGGTACGCCCGCGCTCACCCTGGATCCGCGCGCTCGGCAGCGCCGTCTCCTGACAGGTCAGGGCGATGAAATCCTCGCCCAGCGCGTCGAGTTCATCGGCAATGGCCTCAAGGAATTCGGCGCGGCGTACTGCCGGCAGCGTGCGAAACGAGGCAAAAGCTGCGCTCGCGGCCGCCACCGCGGTGTCGACTTCCGCCAGGGTGGCCTGATGGAAAGCGCCAGGCAGACGTTCGCCGGTGTGGGCGTCGATGCTGTAGACCAGGGTGTCGCCCAGGGCACTGCGCTGGCCGGCAATGAAGTTGTATCCGGAAAATTGCATGGTGTTCGCCTTGTGAAAGTTGCGGGGCTGTCAGTCAGGTCACGGCGCCGATCTGCCAGGGCACGAATTCGTTTTGCCCATAGCCGTGTTGTTCGCTCTTGCTGCGTTCGCCGGAAGCGATTCGCAGCATCTGCGCGAAGATGTAGGCGCCGCGTTCTTCAATGCTGGTGGAACCGTCGGCGATGCCGCCGCAGTTCACGTCCATGTCTTCTTCCTGGTGCTCGAATACGCGGTTGTTGGTCGCCAGCTTGATCGAAGGCGCTGGTGCGCAGCCGTAGGCCGAGCCACGGCCAGTGGTGAAGGCGATCAGGTTGGCGCCACCGGCGACCTGTCCGGTGGCCGAGACCGGGTCGTAGCCCGGGGTGTCCATGAACACCAGGCCCTTGGCCCGGACCGCTTCGGCGTACTGGTAGACATCCACCAGGTTGCTGGAGCCGGCCTTGGCCACCGCGCCCAGGGATTTCTCGAGGATGGTGGTCAGCCCCCCGGCCTTGTTGCCGGCCGAAGGGTTGTTGTTCAGTTCGGCGTTCATGCGTCGGCAGTAGTCTTCCCACCAATGGATCCGCGCGATGAGCTTTTCCCCTACTTCGCGGCTTACGGCGCGGCGCGTCAGCAAATGTTCGGCGCCATAGATCTCCGGGGTCTCGGAAAGAATCGCGGTGCCACCGGCCGCCACCAGGCGATCCACCGCATTGCCCAGCGCCGGGTTGGCGGTGATGCCCGAGTAACCGTCCGAGCCACCGCACTGCAGGCCAACGATCAGGTGGCGCGCACTGACCGGTTCGCGTTGCACCTGGTTCGCCTTGGGCAGCAACGCCTTGACCTGCTCAATGCCACTGGCGATGGTTTTCGAGGTGCCGCCGATGCCCTGGATGGTAAACGCGCGCAATTGGTCGCTGGCCGTGAGCCCCTGGGTCTCGAGCAGGCTTTCGATCTGGTTGGTTTCACAGCCCAGGCCGATGATCAGCACCGCGGCAAAGTTGGGGTGAACGGCGTAGCCTCCGAGCGTGCGGCGCAACAGGCCCAGGGCTTCGCCGCTGGGGTCCACGGCGCAACCGGCGCCGTGGGTCAGCGCCACGACACCGTCGATGTTCGGGAAGGCGGCCAACGCCTCGGGATGGATGTCCCGACGAAAGTAATCGGCCACGGCCCGGGCCACGGTCGCCGAACAGTTCACCGACGTGAGAATGCCGACATAGTTGCGCGTCGCCACGCGGCCGTCGGCACGCACGATGCCCTGGAAGACGGCTTCGGTGACTGGCGATTCGTGGGCATCCACGCCAAAGGCGTAGTCCCGGGCAAAGTCGCCCATCTCCACATTGTGCACGTGCACATGGTCGCCCGCTTCGATGGGCTGTGACGCAAAGCCGATGATCTGCCCGTAACGACGCAGGGGCTGGCCTTGCTCCACGCGCTGGGTAGCGACTTTATGCCCGGAGGGAATCGGCTGGCGCACGATGACTGCTTCGGCTTCCAGGCTCAAGCCTTCTGGCAGGACCTGGCGTGCAATCACTACGTTGTCCAAGGGGTTGAGGCGAATCACGGCAGGGTCGCCGGTCCGTGTACTGGCTATCAGTTGCATGGGACCTCTCAGGCTATAGCGGCCGACTTTTTGTTATGGCGTCACCCGTTGTGTGCAGGGTGAATCTGCGCCAACTGTAAGGAGCCAACCCAAGGATTCCCAATGAGATGATCCGATCAATTGATAACCCGTGGTTATCAAATCACCCTATTGCGCCCTGAAGTAGTCGAGCAGTGTACGAAGCGCCGCCGATTTAGGTCGGGAGCGCAAGGTCATCAGGCCAATGTGGGCCATGGAGATCGGCAGTTCGACCGGCAGGAGGGTCACCATGCCATAGCGCGCGTAATGCTCGGCCACGTCGTTGGGCACCACCGCGATCATGTCCGAAGCCTCGAGCATCGCCGTGGTGGCCAGGATCGAGGCGGTTTCGACGATATCCAGCGCCTGCACCATGCCGCCGGCTTGCAGTGCACTTTCCACCCGGAGACGCATGGGGCTGCCCATCGGGTGCAGGATCCAGGTCTGGCCGATCAGGTCGGCCAACTGCAAGAGCGANGAACCCGCCAGCGGGTGGCCAGCNCGGGCTACCACGCGCATCTGCTCGCCGTTTTCGAACGGTTCGATGTCCAGGCCCTGGCTGTCGCNCTGATCCGGCAACCGCCCCAGCACCACATCGAAATCTCCGCGNAGCAAGGCTGGTAGCAAAGTGTCGCTGGTCCCGACCTCGATGGAAATTCGCACCTTGGGGTGATCACGCTTGTACGCCAGCACCGCCTTGGTCAGCAGCGTCGGCACCGGCCCCATCACACTGCCGACCCGCACCAGCCCCGTGGCACCGCGCGCGAGTTCCGCGATCTGCTCCCGGGCATGCTCGAACTCATGCAGCGCGCCCTGGGCGTAACGGATCATCACCTCGCCATACAGGGTCGGCTGCATACCGCGCGGCAGTCGGTCGAACAGGCGCACGCCCAGTCGCGCCTCCAGTTGCTGCAGCAGCAGACTGGCTGCAGGTTGCGAGGTGTGCATCGCCGCGGCCGCCCGGCGCAGGTTGCCAAGCTCGCCCAAGGCATTGAGCAAGGTGATCTGCCGGCTGGAAATCTTCAGGGCAGCGACATTGCGCAGTTCGGGCGCCGTGGTTTCTGGCTCGATAGACATATCAAATTCGATATCGATAATTAGGAAATCGCGATTATGCCTGTATCGCCTGGCGATCTACAGTCGGGTCTTCCTATGGTCAGCAGAACAAGAATCCACCATGAGCATTCGAATCACTCACCTGAGCGTGCGCGACATCCGATTCCCCACTTCCCTGTCCCTGGACGGCTCCGATGCGATGAACAGCGCGCCGGACTACTCCGCCGCCTATGTCGTGCTGCACACCGACGCCCCTGGCGGCCTCGAAGGCCACGGCCTGACCTTCACCATCGGCCGTGGCAACGAAATCTGTGCCGCGGCCGTGCAATCCCTGGCCCCGCTGGTGGTGGGCCTGACGCTGGAAGAGATCGTCGCCGACATGGGCACCTTCTGGCACACCTTCACCGTGGGCGACAGTCAACTGCGCTGGCTGGGCCCGGAAAAAGGCGTGATCCACCTGGCCACCGCGGCCATCGTCAACGCCATCTGGGACCTGTGGGCCAAGCACGAAGGCAAACCGGTGTGGAAGTTGCTGGCCGACATGACCCCGGAGCAACTGGTACGCTGCCTGGACTTCAGCTACGTCACCGACGTGCTCACCCCCGAGGAAGCCATCGCCCTGCTACGCCGCCAAGTGCCGGGCAAAGCCCGACGCGAGGCGCAAATGCTCAGTGACGGCTACCCCGGCTACACCACGGCACCGGGCTGGCTGGGCTACAGCGAAGAAAAGATGCGCCAACTGGCGCGCGCGGCGGTCGAGGATGGCTGGACCCACATCAAGCAGAAAATCGGCGCCAACCTGGAAGACGACATCCGCCGCGCCACCATCCTGCGCGAAGAAATCGGCTGGGAACGCAGCCTGATGATGGACGCCAACCAGGTCTGGGGCGTCGACGAGTCCGTCGCCAACATGCGCCGCCTGGCCGCATTCGATCCGCTGTGGATCGAAGAGCCGACCAACCCCGACGACATCCTCGGCCACGCCAGCATCCGCCAGCGCATCGCACCGATCGGCGTGGCCACCGGCGAGCACTGCCACAACCGGGTGATGTTCAAGCAGATGTTCCAGGCCGGCGCCCTGGACTTCTGCCAGCTGGACGCCGCCCGGCTGGGTGGGCTCAATGAGGTGTTGATCGTGTTGCTGATGGCCGCCAAGTTCGACATCCCGGTCTGCCCCCACGGCGGTGGCGTCGGTCTGTGCGAGTACGTGCAGAACATCGCGTTGTTCGACTACATCGCCGTCTCGGCCTCGCTGCACAACCGGGTCCTGGAATACGTCGATCACTTGCACGAACACTTCCTCGACCCGGTGGTGATCCGCCGCGGCCGCTACATGCCGCCGCAACGTCCGGGCTACAGCATTGAAATGAGCGCTGAGACACTGGAGCGTTATCGGTTCCCGGATGGCGCGGTGTGGCTGGATATCGCTCGCGGTTGAGCAGGACACCATTGCTCATGATGTACTCCTGAATGCGTGTTTGCATTTCTCATTGGCCAGTCGGCCAATCGTCATCATCCGGCTGTGTGTCACCGACGCCATGACGATACGATTGGCTGCCAAATACACCGATCGGTGCGTAGGCCGTGATGATTGAGACAACCTTGAAGAAGTACCCCAGCGGGCCCGCAGGTGTGCGAGCGCTCGATCTCGGACAGCACACTTTCCACCGTGATATCGGCCTCGTGCACAGGTCTCGCCAGAGCTTTACCGAGCCGGTGCGGATACTCGCCCAACTTATCAGTGAGCAAGTACAGATCAACGCTCAATAAAACCCGGACGGCAAAAGATTGCCGGTCGGCGCAAATGCCATCAATCGCATTGATCGCCGACCTTGATCTGCGTCAGCCCTACCAGTCCAGCCTGCCAGAGCACCTCGTCTGGCGTTGCGTCCGCGTTGGGCATGATCAGGCTGTTCTCGCCATCCCCAAAATGCAGTTGCAGCAGGTGCATCGCCGCTTCGTGGATGGGCAGCCGAGGTTGCTCGAGTTCGAACACGTGGCTGCGAGGCTCGCCGTTGAACAGATATTCCACGGTGTAGTTATGCATGGGAATTCCTCGAGAGTGCCCTGCCCTTTGATGCCAGGCTTGTCCTTTAGCCAATGATCGGCGGCAAAGGTTCGATTCTTTGCTTGCGCGCCACATATGGATATCCGTAAATTTGATTATCCATATATTGGGCCTACCCAATGATCACGCCTCCCGAGGTATTCAAAAGCCTGGCTGACGAGACCCGTGCCCGCGCCACCTTGCTGATCGCCCACCAGGGCGAGCTGTGTGTCTGCGAGTTGATGTGCGCGCTGGACGACAGCCAGCCGAAGATCAGCCGCCATCTCGCGCAGCAGCGGGCTGCTGCTGGATCGCCGTCAGGGCCAGTGGGTTTATTACCGCCTCAATCCGGACCTGCCTGCCTGGGTGCACGAGATCCTGCAGGTGACGTTGCAGGGTAACGCCAATTGGTTGCACAACAACGCCTCCCGCCTGCAGAACATGACACGCTGTTCGACGGCACGCAGATCCCGAACCAGCCCACTGATCAAAAGCCGCGCATCCTGCTGCTGTACGGCTCGAACCGCGAGCGCTCGTTCAGCCGGCTGCTGGTCGAAGAAGCCGCTCGCCTGTTGGAGCATTTCGGCGCAGAGACGCGCATCTTCAATCCGTCCGGCCTGCCCCTACCCGACGATGCGCCTGTCGCCCCACTCAGGGCAAAACGCTGGCGGTGATGCAAGTATGCGGCGGCTCCCAGTCATTCAACGTGGTCAATCAGCTGCGTGTGCTGGGACGCTGGATGCGCATGTTCACCATCCCCAATCAGTCTTCGGTGCCGAAGGCGTTCATGGAATTCGATGAGGCGGGCCGGATGAAACCGTCGGCCTACTACGACCGGGTCGTCGACGTGATGGAAGAACTGGTGAAGTTCACCCTGCTGCTGCGCGACCGCCAGGCGTTCCTGGTGGATCGCTACTCTGAACGCAAAGAGAGCGCCGAACAGCTCATGGCCCGGGTCAATCAGCGTTCCATCTGAGGTTAATGCCAGCGTCACGCGCGACTGATCTCCAGCGTGGCGCGCAACCCTTTAGGGCTGCGATTCTCCAGCTTGACCTGGCCACCCAGGCGAACGGCAATGGCCTGGACGATGGTCAGTCCCAGGCCTGCCCCCTGGTCATTGCCGCGGCTGTAGAAACGCTCGAAAAGCCGATCGCGATCGTCCTCGTTGATACCCGGGCCCTCATCTTCAACGCAAAGTTCGTAACCGTTCTCCCTGGCGGCCAGCGTTACCTTGATGAGCCCATGCGGTGGAGAAAAATTCGCGGCATTGGTAACCAGGTTGTTCAGGGCAATATCGATCGCTGCGGGGTCGACCCTGACAAGGCCGATGTCGTCGCTGACGTCGAAAACCAGTTCCAGATCCTTGCTCAACAGCCAGGGAGTGAGCTGGATCAGGCTGCCGCGCACAGCGGCGGCCAGATCGACAGGTACAGGCAGTTGCGTACCGGGTGTCGGCTCGATACGCGCCATCGTCAGCAATTGATTGACCAGCCGGCTGGTACGATCGACGCCGGCAATCAGGTGTTCAAGCGAAACCCGGCGTTCCTCGTCATTGCCCGCTTGCATCAGGTTTTCGGCATGCACCCGGAGCACCGCCAGTGGCGTGCGCATTTCGTGGGCGGCGTCAGCGATGAAGCGCCGCTCACGCCCCATGACTTCCTGGATCTGCGCGAGCATGCGATTCAGGGCTGCCTGCATCGGCTCAAGCTCGGTGGGCAGCGGCGTCAGTTGCAAGGGCTCCAGTGAACCAGGCTGCCTGGCCCGCAGTGTGGCCGCCATATTGACCAGGGGTTTGAGCCCCCAACCGATGGCCAGCCAGATCATGGCGGCCAGCAGCAGACTCCCCAGGATGTTGGGCCACAGCGTGTGGCTGACGATCCGGTCTACCAGGTCCGCTCGAACGTCGTCGCGTTCGCCCACCCAGATGCGCAAATTGTTTTGTTTGTCTTCGAGCAGGAAGGCCCGCCAATGCCGGTTGTTCAGGTCGACGACATCACTGAAGCCTGGGGTAGCCGGTGGGGCACTGAAGGACGGTGAGCTCGCCGTGTGCACCAGCACCTCACCCTTGAAGTTCCAGACCTGAAAGGCAATCTTGGTTTCATAGGGATGGCCGTCGACCTTGGGTGCCGCCTCGCTCAAGGCCTGGTTGAAGGCCTGGTACAGATCGGAATGTTCCTTGCTCGCCAAGGGCATGCGCATGACGCCTTGCAAAAGACGCGCGTTCTGGGCCAATTGGGCATCGTAGACTTCGGCAATTTCGTGGTTGCTGTCGTACAGGTTGAGCAGGCTGATCACTGTCAGGCCAGCGAGCATCAAGCCAATGATCAAGGTCAGGGTGCGACGCCTGATCGAGGTCATCGACGCTCCTCCACCAGATAACCGATTCCGCGGATGGTGCGGATCAGGTCGGTAGAGAACTTTTTACGCAGGTGGTGAATGTGCACTTCCAACGTGTTGCTTTCGGCTTCTTCGTTCCAGCCGTAGAGCAACTGCATCAGATGATCGCGAGTCATCACCCGTCCCGGTGGCGAGAGCAGTTCATGGAGCAACTGGTATTCCTTGGGTGTCAGGGCGACGGGCTCGCCCTTGTAACTGACTTGCTGGGTGCCCGGGTTGAGGCTGATACCGGCGTGCTCGATCAGCGCTTGTGCGCGGCCGGCGCTGCGGCGCAGGAGCGCACGTATGCGCGCTTTCAGCTCGGCCAGGTCGAAAGGCTTGATCAGGTAATCATCGGCGCCGGCATCCAGCCCGGCAATGCGGTCTTCAGTGGCGTCCCGCGCCGTCAGGATCAGCACGGGCAGATTGGAGCCACTTTCACGCAAGCGCCGCAGCACCTGGAGGCCGTCCATGCGTGGCAGGCCAAGGTCGAGTACCGCCAGATCAAAGATTTCGCTGAGCAGCGAGTGCAAGGCACTGCTGCCGTCCTGCAACCAGTCGACGGTGTAGCCTTCACGGCTGAGGGCCTGGTGTATGCCCTCGCCGAGTGCCACGTCATCCTCTATCAGTAATAGGCGCACACGGACTCCTGTCAGCCAAGTTTCTTGTTCACTTCCACCAACAACGCTTCAATCTCTTTGCGGCGCCCGGCATCGGCGGATTCGCGGCCGGGACGAGGCGCGGCCAGCAAGGCTTTTTGCAGTGCGGCCTTGGCCTCGACATATCGCTTCTGACGGTAGAGGTGATCTCCCCAAAAGTACAGGCTGTCGATGCCATTGGGGTTCATTTGCAAGGCCACTTTGAGCAATTGTTCGGCCTTGTCCGAGTCGCCAAAACCGATGGGCCAACCTGGCACCCGGTCATACAGCGCACCGAGGCTGGTGTAGGCAGAGCCTTGCAGCGCCTTGGGGTCCAGGGCCAGGGCTTTTTCCAGGTCGGCCTTGGCATCCTTGACCTTGCTCAGCGCACCGAGACCGCCCTGGGCACCGGCCCAACTGCTGGTGACGATACCGGACCAGATCCAGGCTTCCGCCACGGCCTGGCGCTCCTGGGTGAAGCTTGATGCTTGCGCGGCGAGTTTTTCGAAGGCCGCGGTGCGTTGTCCCTCCGGCAACTCGTACTGAATGTGCGCCCAGCTTTGCTGGATCCCGTTGAGGCGTTGCTGGTCGGCGGCATCCAGCGCCCAGGCACTCTGGCTCAATACACCGCACAGCAGGCAGGCAATGATCTTGTTCATGGCTTGAGATTCTCCTTGTCAGGTTTCTGGCTCAGGTGGCGGATCAGCGGCAGTTGCTTGCGCAAGCCGCGGTCCACCAGATGTGGTAGCAGGCTGTTGAGACGAACGAAAAAGCGTTCCGGCCAGCCCAGGTACAAGTCACGACGGTCACCGGCGATGGCGTGAATCACGGCGGCTGCCACGGCTCGCGGATCGTCGACGTTGGCCTTGAGCGCATCGTTGAGCGCCTGGGCAGCCGGGCTGTTCATGCTGGTGCGGGTGGCTCGAGGGGCGACGTAGAGCACGCTGACCCGGGTATCCGCCAGCTCCCGGCGCAGGGCTTCGGAGAACCCGCGCAGGGCAAACTTGGTCGCGCAGTAACTGGCATAACCAGGGTAGCCAATGGAGCCATAGGTCGAGCCGACGTTGACCACCATGGCACTGTCGGCCTGCTTGAGCAGTGGCAGCAGCAGTTTGGTCAGGCAGATCGGCGCGCTGATGTTCACCGCCAGCATCGCGTTGATCTCACTGTCGTCCAGCTGTTCGAGCATGGCGAAATGATTGACCCCGGCGGCATTGATCAGCAAGTTGATGCCGCCGATGCTTTCGGCTTCCGCCAGTACTTCTCGGCGCTCTGAGAGCTGCGTCAGGTCCGCCCCGATCCAGAACAGGTTGCGCGGGTACAGCTCGAGCAGCGGCACCAGCGGTTGCCGATTGCGTGCCACCGCCAAGACCCGGGCACCACTGGCGCACAGGGCCGTGGCGATGGCCAGGCCGATGCCGCCGCTGGCTCCGGTCAACACCACGCGGGCTTCAGACAGGCGCATGCAGATTCTCCCCGTCATGGGGCAGGCCGCGGAACATATCGGTGTACAGCCGGTAGACCACTGTGGAGGCGTGAATGACAGCGGCCTGATCGTCCGGGTCTTCCAGCTGGTTCATGAGTCGACGGTAGGTCTGCATGTGTTCGATATCCAGTGAACCGTGGGAACTGAGGTAGCTGAAGGCGCTTTGCGGCAGATCCAGGTGTTCGCGAATGCTGTCGGCGGCCTGGGTGGCCAGGGCGATGCTGGTGCCTTCGAGCACGTTGACCATGCCGAACAGCCCCACGGGGTTGCCCCGGGCAATCAGGTCGTAGAGGAAGCTGACCATCAACTCGATCGGCATGGACGGACGCCCGGTGCGTACAGCATCCTTGTCGCCGCCGCACGCCTCGATGTCATCAAGCACCCACTTCTCATGGCCATATTCATCCTCGATGTACTCACAGACTGCTTCTCGCAGCCATTCCAGGCGCGACGGCAGGCGCGCGCCGCAAGCCATCATCAAGGGGACGGTATGACGCACGTGGTAATAGGCCTGCGCGAGAAAGGCCTGGTAACTGTCCAGGCTGACCTTGCCCTCCACGGCATCCCGGATGATCGGCAAGTTGAACAGTTCGGCACGTTGTTGTTGCGTGGCTTCTTGCAGCCTGTCAAAAAAACTCATGGTGCGGTTTCCTCGGAAAATGCGGATTCGCTCAGTTGCTCCCGGTAGCGTTCGATGATGGCGTCACGCCGGGGCCGGCCATTGGCGGTGAGCAAACCATTGGCGGCGGTGAAAGGTTGATCGAGACGGGTCCAGCGATGGACCTGGGCGTACCTGGGTAAAGCCTCGTTGGCCTGGCTGACGGCGGCGGCCAGTTGTTCCTCAGTGCAATCGGGGCGATGGGGCCACAGCAGCGCATGGTTGTGCGCCATGGCCTCGCCATGGACGAAGGCCTGGGCGATCAGCCCGCGCTGGGTCAATTCGGCCTCCACCCACTCCGGATTCACATTGCGCCCGAAACTGGTGACGAACTGATGTTTCTTGCGGCCCTTGAGGTAGAGAAAACCCTCGGCGTCGAACTCGCCAAGATCGCCGCTGGGCCACCACTGCGCGGTGTGCGGCGCCTCCCCCAGATAGCCCAGCAAGGTTGATCCCTTGATCAGCACTTCGCCGTCCTGCGCCAGGCGAATCTGCACATGGGGCAAGGGCTGTCCAACACTGCCAGGGCGATGCGCTTGCGGACGATTGAGGCAGACCACCGATGCACATTCCGACAGTCCATACCCTTCGTAGACCGGCAAGCCCACCCGTTCGGCACGCCGCAGCAGATCCCCGGACACCCGGGCGCCGCCCACGGCGGCAAAACGCAGGTGCCGTGGGTCGAAGGCTTTCTGCTCGGCAGCACTGACGAGCATCAGCAGCAACTGCGGCACCAGGATCAGGCTCTGGGGCGACCGGCTGGCCAGGCATCCCAGCAGTTGGGGCACATTCACACCGCTGGCCCCCTCGATCCCCAGGGTCTTCGCGCCAGGCAGGCTCAAAGTCGCACCGGCATACAGCGCCGCATAACAACCGATGTTCTCCAGCAAAATGGCGAGCGGCAGCAGCGCCAGATGGTGCTGCGGGTCGGTGGGCTTACTGGCCAGGTACAGCTCGCGACTGACCCGCAAGATGCTGTCTGCACTCAAGCACACCCCTTTGGGCGTACCCGTGGTACCGGAAGTGAAAGTCAACTTGGCCGTGCCTTCAGGCATCCGGTTCGGGCCGCTGAAGGTGCGGCGCCAGAACTCGCCGTCCTTGTGATAACCCGCCGCGAGCAGTTCGTCGTGCAGATGCGGCTCGGCAATGACCCGTTCGGCGCGGCTTTGCTCCAGGCAATGAGTACGTTGCGCCGGGCTGAAAAAGCCCGGCAAGGCCACACAGGTCAGGCCGGCGAACAGTGCAGCCAGATCCCAGAGCATGGCGTCAACGCCGTTGTCCAGCGCCAGGGCCACGACCTCGATCTGTTCATCGCGCAGTCGCTGCTGGCGGTCCATTACTTCGGCATACAGCGTGGCGTAGTCCAGTTTCAGCTGATCGCCCCACAACGCAGTGGCGTTTGCCCTACCCTCGGCATGCTTGCGCAGGGTCTGCATGAAACCTTCCACTTCAGGCGACATCGCAGCAACCCTCACTGGACGTTGGCAATCCCAGGCGGCTGAACATCCCGATATTGCGCAGATGAATGAATCCGGCGCGGATGTTGCCAACGTGAACCCAAGGCTTGCTCTCGTAGTAACTGCCCCAGGCGTGACGGTCCTCACCGAGTCGCGCAGGGTCGGCGGCGCACAGCGTGACAGGCTTCAAACCCAGGCGATGAAAGCTGTTGACCAACCCCAGGTTGCCGGTAAAAGCCACCCATTCCAGCCCCCCCATGGCCAGCAGATAGGTCATGGCGATGATGCTCAAGCGAGCGTTTGCGGTGTCGCTGGCGGCCAGATTGCCCACCTCGACGATGGCCGATCGGTCTACGCAATGGTCTGCCGTGGCACTGATCAGCGGATCGATCGCCTCGTCCAGGTAACACTCAAGAAACAGCGGTCCGTCGCTCGCCACGCGTACACCGACCACGGCACACAGTGCATTGGACGCATCGCTCATGCCGAACAGTTGCGGCATGAAATGGCGAATGTCGGCCCCGTGGGCCTTGCGAAAACGTTGCTGGATAAAGATTTCGAAGGCGTTCCGTTGCGGGTCGCCAGGCAAGGCCTTGGCAAGGTGCAAACGCGGCGTTTCGGCCTGGCCAAATTGCAGCGGCAACTGAACATTCCAGTTGAAATCGGACATTGAAAAATACCTCCCCCGGATCTATTGGGGAGAAGTATCGAGGGCATTTCTTAACGAAGTCTGAAGGTGCCAAAAGGATGAGCAAAAGTGCTCTTCAGATTTGCTTAAGGCTCGGCCGGCAGTGTGGCCACCGCCGGTTCGATCTCGACCGGAACCAGGCTGCTCGAGTGAGTCGGCGGCCCACGACGTTCACGAGGCCCAAGATGACCCGCGAAAACACAGCGCCACGCTACGGAAAACTGTCGATCACCTTGCACTGGCTGATGCTGGCGCTGTTTGTCGGCGTGTACGGCTGCATCGAAATCAAAGGGCTGTTGCCGCGTGGCAATGCCTTCAAGGGCCTGTTTCTCGGGCTGCACGGCGTGTTCGGGCTGAGCATTTTTGCACTCGTCTGGATCCGTTTGCTCGCACGCCTCACCCCGCGCCCGCCCATCACACCGGCATTGCCTGCCTGGCAAACGGGTATGTCCCACCTGATGCATCTGGCCCTGTACGTCTTGATGATCGCCACACCGCTACTGGCCTGGCTGATGCTGGCGGCAGCGGGCAAACCGGTGCCCTACTTCGGCTTTTTCCTTCCGGCTCCGGTAATGGTCGATCCTGACCTGGCCAAGCAATTGAAGCATTGGCACGAACTGCTCGGCAGCACCGGCTACTGGTTGATCGGCCTGCATGCGGTGGTGGGTTTGTTCCATCATTACTACATGCGCGACAACACCTTGACCAGGATGTTACCCAAGCGCTGAGGGCGTTCTGCAGCGCAAGGTTTCGACCATACTGACCCTGTCTTGCACAGCCATCGGCGGGAACCTTCCAGATGATCTCGATTGAACTGCACGCGGCCCGGCGCGACGAGCTGCAGACCATTGAAAACCTGATGCAGTTCTACACCTATGATTTTAGCGAGTGGTTGCCGCTTCCCCTGGGCGAGCAGGGTTTTTTCAGTATCCTGCCCCTCACCGACTACTGGCGCAAACCCACGACCCAGGCCTTTCTGATCAAGGTCGACGGGGAGCTGGCCGGCTTCGTGACCGTGGACGACGACACCCATGTGCCCGATGCTCGCCACAACATCGGGTACCTGTTTGTCAGTCGACGCTTTCGTGGCCAGGGTGTCGCCAGGTTTGTCGTGTCCACCCTGTTGAACCGGCTCCCCGGCCGATGGCAAATTTTCCATGTCGAGGCGAACCTGCCGGCACGGTTGTTCTGGGCAGCCGTGATACCCGGGCTCACGCAAAACCGGTTCAGCCTTCATCAGCTGTCGATCCAGGGGTTGCCGTGCAGCGTTTACTGCTTTGAAAACCCATAACCCCTGTAGGAAACGGCTTGCCGGCGAAGGCGTTTGAAAGACCAACACAGGCTCAAGGACGTCTTCGCTGGCAAGCCAGCTTCTTCAGGGTGCAGGCGCAGGTAGCCCCCTTTCTAATTCCAAATCATCTTTGTCGGACAATATGTAGTGACTAAAAATATTCACTACAAAACCGTTGACGCCTTCGATTTGCCCTTGCATGATGCAGACATCTCCCCGATCGGGAGTACTGGCAACACGCTTGAGCAAGCTCGTCTGACCGCCGAGCTGTTTTTTCCGGATACACGCTGCCCACAAGGCAGATTGAAGAAGCTGACCTGGCCTGAACGTCCAGTACAAGGGCGAGAAGCGCTGGCGATCCATCCTCATGATGCTTGTGGCCGACCCTGAAAACGTCGGCAGGGGCCAAAGGTTATCGCCGCTTCTCTTCGTTGTGACGCTATTGCGTAGCAGTTATTCAACACGACTACATGCAACAGACGCGGGACCCTGTCGATTTTGGCGGACGACTGCTGACGTCCTGGTTTCGGTGCCAGGGATCAACTAACCGATGGGCTACATGTATTAGCGAATCAACTTTGAAAGATCACCAAATGGTCAAGGGGGCTTTATCATGAATCTGAACAATCAACCCACTATCGAAGAACTGGCTCGTATGTTCGCGGCTAAAAAAGACAGCCACGACAGCCATATTCTCTGGATCAGCAAATCGGGCCAGGTGCATATCGACTGCCTGTCGCCGCATGCCCATGAAGCGGAGTTCGACCAGAACAACCAGAACCTGCTCGCCCGACTGAAAATGTACCGTCGCGGCCAGGGCTATGTCGGCAAGAAAGCCGCGGCCGACAAGGACTTCATCGGGAATGTTCTGCAAACGCTGAAACAGGCGTGGGACTCGTTGCAGAACCAGAACGAAGTTCGGGTGATTGATCGGTTCTACTGATTAACATTTAACTCTTTCAAAAAAGGGCCTGCTCCCAAAAAGAGCAGGCCCTTTTTATTTTCCTGTCTGCAAACTAACCACTGCAGGAGGGGCGCAGTGGTCAGGAAAAATCGGTACCCGGTACCAGGTCCATAAACGCCAACGCTGCTGCACTGTGATAATTGTTCTTGCGCCGAAGCAGCGCGGCCCCGCGCCTGGGCCCCTCACCCAGCAATGGAATCCGGCGCAATGCACGCTCTGCAGTAGCGATGGGTTCCGGAAGGATCGTTGCCATGGCGGTGTGCTGAATGACTTCGGCGAGCTGTTCGTCATCCGTAACGCCGGCAACATCGTGCCCTCCTACAGCCCCCATCCAGGTGGTGTGTCGGCCACGGTGGAGTACGCGGTCGCGGTGCTCGGCGTGACCGACATC
>Ga0065714_10064861_pt1 | contig 16760 bp, 19 predicted proteins | sample MisRhiReplicate2_FD_59101 | JGI IMG/M metagenome (GOLD analysis project Ga0065714, IMG submission 59101) | Miscanthus rhizosphere microbial communities from Kellogg Biological Station, MSU, sample Rhizosphere Soil Replicate 2: eDNA_1 v2... | ecosystem: Host-associated > Plants > Roots >...
ACGGATTCGAAATCCGTTGTACCTTCACCGGTACCTAGGGTTCGAATCCCTATCTCTCCGCCATTATTGAACAAGACGAAGCCCCCGTAATCATTGCTGGTTACGGGGGTTTTTTCGTTTCTGGTGTTTTGATTAGGGCAATTTTAGGGCATCAGTCCTCCAGAATTCGGGTCTCATTCGCGCTCGCCTTCAGTTGATGCTGCGTCCGAACTTCATCTTTACCTTTGAATCCAGTGGCTATTATAGGCTTGTTAGCGCGCTGCTCTTCTTGCACCGCTCCTTGCCCTAGCTATATAGACCATAAGTCTCTCAGGACGCTGTCAGCGCGATTTAGACCGGTGTATGCCCCTCCATATAAAATGCTTTCAGTTGATCTGGTAGCGTCGCTGTCCCTGATTTTGGTCATTGATTGGTGCTTAGGCCGTTTACAAGAGTTAGGGGTTGTCGATGTCAAAGAGCCAGCTTACTCTGTGCTCACTTCCGATGTTCAGCATGGATGCAGCTATGCATTATCCAAATTTAGCGGGCATTTTTGCGATGGACGGAGCAGGGAATTGTGTAAGCGATGATATCGGTCTTGGTGCACGCAAAAGGCAAAGCCCTCTACGCAGTAGGTCATTCTTGATTGCTAATTTTGGGTAGGAAAAATGAGTTACGTAAGAAAATCTGTTCCGCTTAGCAAAATATTTCTTGACTCTGAAAACTCAAGGCACGGCGCCTTGGCTACTCAAGAGGAGATATTTGAATGGATGACGTCAGGGAAAGTCCGTTCCAAAGTGCTTAAGCTTGCCTCTGAAATTGCAAAAATGGGGATTAGCCCCATTGAGATTCCGGCATTGGTTCCCATGGATATCAGTGGTAAATCGCGCTATGTAGTCGTTGAGGGCAATAGGCGAATTGCGGCGCTCAAGCTACTGCAAAACCCAAAAAAATGCCCGGATGAAAGGGTCCGAAAACAATATTTAAGGTTAAAGGCGGAAGCTCAGGTCGAGATACCCGGAAGCCTTGAATGCGTAATTTTCCCAGCTTTGTCCGAAACTGAATATTGGATTGAGCTTAGGCACGGAGGAGAGCGAGACGGGGCCGGTACTGTCAACTGGGGCCCTAAAGAGTTCGACAGTTTTGCACGGCGCATGGGCAGGTACAGTGCCAACAGTTCAAGTGTTACGCTTCTAGGGTATGCACTTGATGAAGGTTTAATTGATGAAGATACATATAGCGCAATTCCGATTACAAACTTAACCCGTGTCTTAAGCACAACTGATGTTCGTGACTTGATGGGGGCTCATGTCTCTAAAGGAGAAATATTTCGGGTTTCTAATAAGTCCTACTTTGATAGGGCTGTAGCTGACGTTTTGATGGCATTGGCTAGGGCAGATGTTACGGTAAAAGATTTAAAAGAAAAGGACCAGCGAGTAAGTTTTGTAAGTAAGATCAAGGTTAAAGAGGAATGGGGTAGCTACACCTTAGAGCCGAAGACTTCTTTGTCCCAACCGTCCAGTTTAGATTCCGTGAGTGAGCCTGGCACTGAAGATGGTAAGGGCGGGACTACTCCATCGAATGGCGCTAAAGGTGGGATGCGTCTATCAACGGAAAGGAAGCGGGTTGTTTCGCCCAGCATGAACCTCAAAATCGAAAATAATCGATTGAGAGATATTTTTGTTGAGCTTAAACGATTAGATGCTCAATTCGTCAATTCCGGTGCGGTTTTGACTAGGGTTTTTCTTGAAGGTTGCACTGATACCTATCTCGATAAGCATCATATAGCCTATGGCTATAATGATAAGTTGTCCGCAAAGGCAGTTAAAGTTAGGCAGCATATTATTGACAATAGTTCAGGATCTAAAACAGTTAAGGGTGATTTGAAAGGCTACGAAATGCTTTCCGGATCGCCAAACTCTATTGGGTCGTCCGATACTCTGAATTGCTCTGTACATAATATGGGATTTAGCCTTACTTCGACCGACCTGAAGCTGTTGTGGAATAACTTGCAGAGTAGTATGAAGTGGTTTGAAGGTTCGATATAGCTAGATAGCTAGCGTTTGAGCGTAGGGCCTGAGTGGAGGTTTAAGTTGTTGTAAAACATGGCCTCTACTGTTTTTGGGCGAGTTAGGTGAGTAGAGTAGTGAAGTGAGAACTCTACTCCCGATGCTGCCTGATAAAGATCTCGTATCTCCGGGCAATTGTCGTAAGTGACGAGCCATGGAGTTTTGATGCTCATGACTTTTTCTGCGATGAGGGCGTGGTCTTCAGGTTTATAGTGGTTTCTATAAAGCTGACTTCCTTTTTGGTAGTATGGAGGGTCCAGATAAATCAGGCTGTTTTCATTTTTTTGACAAGCTTCTAAATTCAAAAAGTCCATGGCGTCCATGTTGAATAGCTGGATTTTCTCCCTTAGTTTGGCAAGGCGCGTGATTCTTTCTATAAGTTTATCTTTCTTGTAACGCGCATCGAGTTTGTATTTCCCGTTCTGTTCTTTTCCCCCGATGACCCCTCCTTTAATAATGCCTGAACGGTTGGTTCTATTTAAATAAAATGTGGCGAATCCTAGCTGTGTTATATCCTCGGTTGTGCCGTTGTCAACTATGTGGCGTTGGATATGCCATGACTCCATTGTCACTGGAGTGTTGTTTATCATCTCGATCAATCGTTGATGATCATTAAGCAATGCCCACCAAAAAGCATAAATGACGGGGTCAGCATCATTTATGATGATGTGATCGACGTGCTCATTTACAAGAAGAAAAACGGCGGCGCCCGCACCTCCGGCATAAGGCTCTATGTAGCATCCGTGCTCCAGCCCGTTGTGTTTGATGAGCTCTGCTAGCCACGCGCCGAGCCGAGCTTTCCCACCGGGATAACGAAGCGGAGTAATGAAGGAAGGAGAAGTAGACATTTCAGCACCATTTGGTTAAGCCCGCGTAGGCTACATTACTAGGCGTTCAGTGGATATTCGAATGATCGAAATATCACACCAAACTTACCCAGAATCTGCATAACGAAGGTGAGTTTTTCAGAGGGTAGGCAAATTCGGGCTATGTTCTGGAATCTTCATGCCCAAGTCCGAAGGTAGGAAATTTTGTCAAGTCTCCATCGCTTCTGAATCCGAGCATTCTCGACACGATACCCGCCATGCTCTTGGTGTCTTTCGGTATCCACCTCCCGTAATGCTTTCGCACCATCGTTGTGTCGGCATGCCCGAGTTGCCTGGCCACCCATTCGACCGGGACGTAGCTGGACAGCATTTGGCTGGCAAAGGTGTGACGACACTGGTTCGCCCCGCGATGACGCACCTCCGCCTTTTTCAGGTGGGCGGTAAACCAGTTGCTCAATGTCTTGCCACTCCAGAGTAAGCCACTGGTGGAACACGGAAAAGGAACTTCACTTTCATTTTCTTGGAGGTGATGTTGTCGCGTTGGATAACCGTGATCTCTTCGGCTTGTGCGTCCTTGGCAACAGCCACAATCTCCCGCATAAGTTCGAGGGCAGGGTCTATCAGCTCAACGACTCTTACCCTTGAGCGTTCCTTGGGAACTTTGAATTCTCCTACGACCAATGCCCGCCGGACGTGTACCAGGCCGGCTTGGAGGTCGACGTCTTCAGCAGCCAGTCCGATAAGCTCGGACAGAGACAGCCCGGCCCAGCAGTTGAACTCAATCATTCGGGCATCAGCTCGCCGGCCGGGGTCCGCTTTACCAATCAACTCGATCTCGGTGCGACTGAAGGGGTCAGCGTGCTCGAGGTCGACGTCCGACCCGACGTTGCTGATCCGGTCTAGTGGGTTGGCTTTTAGTATTCCGTCACCGAATGCGTCGGCCCAGACACCGCGGACGACGGTAAATATGTCGTTCACTGTCTTAGGAGCCAGGCCTTGCTTGAGCAACTGCGCTTGAAACAGCTCTATGTCGCTCTTGCTGATGTCTACGATCCGACGCTTAACGAATTTCTTCTCGACGTGCACGGCTTTGCTGACATAGTTGACGACGGTGCTCGAAGCCTTGAGCGCGCGTTGAACCTCTAGCCACCGATCAATACCTTCCTTCACGGTACGCTTAAGCGAAGGGCCGCCAATGCCTGTGAACATGGCGGCCCTAGGCGATTTTGGAAAGTGGGCAGCGTAGTCGAAGCGGCCCTCTTTGATCTCTGCAAGGATTGTGCGTCGCTTGTTGTCGGCATAGGCAATCGCAGCTTTGTTTACCTTTGAAATCCCTTCCAGAGGTTCCCGGCATCGCTGGCCATTGAAGATGAACCAGATACGCAACTGCTTACCGTTCATCTCGACGCCTGTGGGCATCTTGTCCGTCATGGTTGACCTGCCATCCATTTTTCAATTGCTTCCTTGTTGTAAACCAGCACATTCGCCGGATCTGTCCGATAGTGCTTACCCTCCAGCCAAAGTCCTCGAGAGCGATACTTGCGGACAGCTTCTGTGCTGAGTCCGAACACCGGATAAAGCAGGTCTTGGCGAAACCAAGCGCCCGGTGAGATGTGAAAATCGATTTTCTCGGCGGCGCTCACGCATCAGCCTCCGGTTTCTGACAAACGAGTGCGGCATGCTTCCACGCTCTGCGTTTCCATGCTGCGAAGCCTGCCCGGTAGGCGTAATGCTCACGGGCGAACGAGTCGGATGTCTTCGCGCCTGGTGCGGTGATGTACGTCTCTCGCTGTACGCAGTAATTCAGTCCCTCCGGTACGGGAAATTCTTTCTCATACTCAGCACGCTCGTCGATCTGGACTACGTCGACGGCTAACCTTGGCAGGCTTTCGAGTATGCATTCAGGGTGCGTATAGCCCACAGCAGGCTGCGCGGGCGGGCGATTCTGAGCGTTTAGCGTGGCATTGGGTGTCGCTGCCTCGCGCAGCTTTTCGTGGGGTATAAGCGCTTTGGTGGTGCTGCTGATAGGATCAATAGTGCCTGCTGCTGCGCAGCAGAGGCTGTTTGTTTCTAGCGTGTCGACGCTCACTTCTTCGCAGAGCAAAGCGGTCGTGGATTGGGTGTTGCGCTGGTCCATTTGCACGCCGCTTTCCTCCGAGGTTCGATTGCGCGTTGGTTCGTCCGCCGCTGGTGAGGCGTATGCCGTGTCGCGGTGGGTGTTGGAGTGGGTAAGGATCTCGTTCATGCGGCGTCTCCCACATCAAAGGGAGCCAGTTGCTCAGCCATGTCGAGAGCTCGGTCGCGCAGTGCGCGAGTGTCGCGCTCCAGTTTTTTGCCTGTGCGGAATGCACTGAATGTCTCGGCGGCAATGCGAAGTTTCTCGGCGATTTCCAGCAGTGCCAAGCGCTCGGGGCCTCCGAATGCCATCGCTATCTGCAGACGTTTGCAGTGTTGCGACAAGCGGGTGTGGTCGGCCTTGATGAAGTCGAGAGATGCCCTTAATTCACAAACCGAATAGCTGCCACCACCAGCCAAAGACTTCACCAGGAGCACACCACATGACTGCAATTCAGATCTGCGCACTCATCGTTCTGATCGTTTTCGCCGGACTACTCGTTTGGGCAGGTTACTTCATGGGCCATAGCGACGGCGTGTCCGCTGGCATGAAGGAAAGCGACGAGATCCAGCGTGCCGAAAGCGCCAAGACGGCGTCTCGAAACCTACACCCTCGGCGCGATGCCGGTGGGTGTACTGATGTTGACTGGCGCTGTCGACGTCCAGGCCAACCGCCTGGAACTGATGGTGATGGGCTTCGGCGTCGGCATGGAGCGCTGGGTTGTGGATCACCAGATCATCTGGGGCGACCCGGCCGACGAACGCACCTGGGCCGTGTTGGACGAGAAACTGAAGGCCCGGTACCGGCATCCCTGCGGTGTCGGCTTGGCGATCCTTGCCACCGGCGTCGACTCCGGCGGGCCCTCAACTGGATGGGCGGCCTGATCCACATGGCGCCGTCGAACATTCTGGCGCTGTTACCGAGCCTCGGATTGTCCAAGCGGGTCTCCGGTCGAATCAGCAAGACCATCAAGGCCACGCCCGTTCTGCGTGAACGTGTCGCGGCAACCCGTTCGCGGGACGCGCGCAACACGATGGACACCAAGGAATTCGAAGGCGGTTCGCTGTACGTCACCACCGCCGGCTCGGCGGCCAACCTGTCGGAGCTGGCTCGATGTCATTTGCAACAACGTTTACGGCCATCTCAGCGGCAGCGTCGAGGCGGTGCTTGATGCAAACCAAGGGCTGGCTGATGAACCTCAGCCGTTCCGGTCGGGCGTGATTATCGTCCTGCCGGATCTGCCCAGCCCGCCCCGCGAGGGCGTCAGCTTGTGGGATTGATCCCGGGCGCGGCCGTCGCCGGCGCGCCGCTGCGTTACGCGTAACGACACATTGTCTTTCTGGCCCGCCTAGTGCGGGTTTTCTTTTGGGAAAAATCCATGACCCCCATGTTTCGAATCGTCGCCGATGGGGCCGACGTTACGGCCAAGATCAATGATCGGCTGTTGTTGCTGCGCACCTCTGACAAGCCCGGCATGGAGTCTGACGAGTTTGAGCTGCGCATTGATGACCGTGACGGACAAGTGCAATTGCCAAGCCGTGGCAGTTCTATCGAGGTCTATCTGGGTTATGCCGAAACGTCCCTGACGCGCATGGGCCGTTACACGGTAGACACGGTCGAGGTGTCCGGTCCGCCCGATTCCATCGTAATCAAGGGCAAGGCCAGCGACATGCGCGGCAGTGGCAAGACCATCCGTAGCGGGAGCTGGGAGGGTGTGCCGCTGTCGAAGATCGTGGCCGATATCGCCGCGCGTAATGGCTGGGAGGCGGTGTGTCCGGTGTCGACCAAAGTCGCCCGGGTCGACCAGCTCAACGAGTCCGATTTTAATTTCATCACCCGGCTGGCCAAACAGTACGACTGCACGGCCAAGGTGGCCGACGGCAAGCTGTTGGTGATGCCGCGACAAGGTGGACAGACCGCAAGCGGTAAAGCGTTCGGGGCGATCACGCTGACCCGGAGTGACCTCAGCCGTTGGCAATTCAGTCTCGGTGATCGCAACTCGCACAAAGCCGTGGCCACCAAGCATCAGGACAAGAAGGGCGGCAAGCTGGCGGTGGTAACGATCGACAACGACGACGCCCCGGCCGGCCTGCCGGCGGTGCATACCGACCGCCATATCTACCCGAACAAGACCGCCGCCGAAGCGGCGGCCAAGGCCCGTTTGGCGGCGTTCAACCGCTCGACCGCTGACGTGCGGTTTGAGATGCCCGGCCGCACCGACATCTTTGCCGAGCGGACGATTCTCGCCCAGGGCTTCAAGGTCGGGCTTGACGGTGAGTACCTGGCGGACTCGGTTGAACATGTGTTTACCCAATCCGGCTGGTCGACCACCGTCGAATGCAATGCCGGCAAGGCTGGGAAATCCAAGGGTAAGGACAAGACAAAGAAAGCAGCGAAACCCGCGCTCAAGGTCGTGAGCATCGAGAAGCAGTAACCGCATCCCATCGCCGCCTGAGTGCGGTTTTTTATGTCTGGAGTTTGTATGTCCATCACTGAACAACAGCTGCAAAGCATCATGCCCAACGCCCGCCGCCAAGCGGGCGTTTTTGTATCCGCGCTAAATGCGGCGATGGCTCACCGGCAGATCAACACGCCGAAACGCCAAGCCGCGTTCCTGACGCAAATTGGTCACGAGTCGGGTCAACTGCAGTACGTGCGGGAGCTGGGCGGCGATCACTACCTGAGCAAATACGACACCGGCAACCTGGCCGCAAGACTGGGCAACACCCCGGCAGCGGATGGTGATGGCCAGCGTTATCGCGGTCGCGGCCTGATCCAGGTCACCGGCCACGACAACTACTTGCGTTGCAGCCTGGCGCTGTTCGGTGACGAGCGATTGCTGCGCACCCCTGAACTGCTGGAGCTGCCGCAGTGGGCCGCCGAGTCGGCCGCATGGTTCTGGTCGGTGCATGGGTTGAACGCGCTGGCAGATCAAAACGAATTCAACGCGATCACCCGCAAGATCAACGGTGGTCTGAATGGCCTGCAGGATCGACTGCAGCTGTGGGAACGGGCGAGGGCGGTGTTATGCGTCTCGGCGAACTGATCCCCGCGCCGTATCGGCTGGTGGCAAAAGGTGTGCTGCTGGTCGTCCTTTTCGGCAGTTCTGCGGCAATCACCTGGCAAGTGCAGGACTGGCGTTTTGGCAGTCAGCTCGCCGAACAGAGCCGCCTGCACACCGAAACCCTTAACCAGATAACCCTCGCCTCGGTCGCGCAGCAGCGCGCCGATCAGGGCAAACGTCTCGCGCTCGAGCAGCGCTTGGCCACCAGCGAACAAACCCATTACCGAGCCTTGAGCGATGTCCAACGTGATCAAAGTCGCCTGCGCGACCGCCTTGCCACTGCTGATCTGCGCCTGTCAGTCCTACTCGACGCCACCACCGGTGCCGGCAGCGGATCGGTGTCAGCCACCACCGCCACCAGCGGCGTGGTTCATGGTCCCACAAGAGCCGAACTTGACCCAGCGCATGCTCAACGAATTGTCAGTATCACCGATGACGGTGATCGGGGACTGATCGCACTGGCTGCGTGCCAAGGTTATGTCAAAGCGATCACTTTCCAATGAAAAAAGCCGGGTTTCCCCGGCTTCCTTTATCAGACAAACAGCAGCGGCAGTACATCTTGAAGCAGGCGAACCACTTCAATTGCCAAAATCAACATCAAATGGCCAATGGACATTTTTGCATCCTCTTTGTGATGCTCAGTCACCAGGCACCTAGCCGCACGCGACCAAGTGCCATGGCTCACCATCTATAATCTGTGCTACTTTTGATTCGCGAGAATCTGTGAAGCCAGCATCATTTTGGTGCCGGATCGGCCTAAGCGTTAACGATCCGGGGGTTTTACAGCAGGCTGGAGGGTTGCCGCCCTTCAGCTTTTTTTTTGCTTTTTTTTCTTACTTTCGTTTTTTCCTTTCATCAAACCGACAGGGGCCGTCGCCGGAATCTCAAATGAGACGTGGCGTTTTGGTTCTGTGTGGCTGATGGGAGTGATCTTAGAGCGGGCTTTAAAACTCGTCAATCGCGACCACGGACCTGTGGTGGAAAAACTGAGACACTAAAAAAAGCGTTTTTTTTTATGTTTTTGTTTCTGTCTGGAGTGGCTGCAGGCCTTGATTTGTAAGGGTTTTAAAGGATTTTGTTGTTGTTTTTTTTTGCTGTTTTAGAATGGCTTGTTCAAGCCCTAGTTTAATATTGTAGAGCCGCCTTTAACTGCTGTTTGTTTTTGTGCTTGCACTAATGAGTTTGATATATAGAACGAGGAGTGGCCGGTTGTCGGATTTATTGTTGAGCTGTTTATGTTGATCTGGTGTTTTAAATAAGGCGGGATGTTTGTCCATAAAGCTTAGTTTGTTTTTTATGTAGATGTTGAAATTCTTTAATCGCGCTGCAGCCCACGTCATCCGTGGGTTGTAGCGTAATTGGCTTTCGCTAGATATACCCTTAAGACATTCTCAATCACCCAAAAAAATAAAAAGCTTGCACGAATGCGTTTTTTAGACCAAAATCGCATCAAAGACCTACCTTTGGTCGTTTTTAGTGAAATACGCAATCCCACGTTCTTGGGACCCCTAGCGGTAGCTTTGTCCAAAGCGTTTATTTTCTAATCCCCTCCTCGTATCTAGATTCTCCAAGTCCCCCCTTCTTCGTAAAAAAAATTATTTTTTTTGAAAAAAACCGCTTTGGATCGATTTTTTTCGTCGTCTCCGCGTCCTACATCGTTGCTCAATCAGCTCTGCTGATCTGAATGGGGGTGCGAATTGCTCGCCAGAAGGGTACGCATCGTTTGCCGGACAGTCTCCAGGTCGCGGGTTAAAGGCGCGAGGTGGAGGAGGGGGCGCTTATCGGATGTAGTGATGCTTACGTTTAGGTGCCCCCGCTGGTCTGATATTTCCCGCAAGAATTGACCGAAAGGCTTTCAAAAAGTTAACTGTATGTTCGTACAGTATTGGAAGTCGTGCGTCATGAGTTACTCAATTCTAGGTCCGATCAGTGAGGGCGGTTCGAAGGTGCCGCTATGCCTCTTCCGCGTCCCGGCCGGCTTTCCCTCGCCGGCTGCGGATCACATCGAAGCGCAGATATCGCTAGATGAGGTGCTGAATATTCGTGCGCCACACGTCTACCTGGTGTCGCTCGCCGGTGAAAGCATGCAGGGCGCGGGCATCTATGAGGGAGACTTGGCCGTTGTGGATCGATCAATTGAGCCGGCCCACGGCCACATTGTCATTGCGCTTTTGAACAATGAGCCCGTATGCAAGCGCCTGTGCCTTCGCGGTAGGGAGGTCATCCTGATGTCAGAAAACCCCAAGTATCCGCCACGGTACGTCCTTGAAGGTGACGAGCTGTCGATCTGGGGTGTGATCACCAGCAGCGTGCGCAGCCATGTCTAAGGTGCCGCCGGTATTCGGCTTGATTGATTGCAACAGCTTCTATGCCAGCTGCGAACGCGTGTTCCGCCCTGACCTAGCCAAAGTGCCCATCGTGGTGCTGTCGAACAACGACGGCTGTGTCATCGCCCGCAGCTATGACGCCAAGCCCTACGTGAAAATGGGCGAGCCGTATTTCCAGATCAAACAAAAGCTCAAGCAACACGGCATCGTCCCGTTCTCCTCGAATTACGCGCTGTACGGCGACATGAGCGAACGCGTTATGACCCTGATCGAGTCGATGGTACCGGCCGTTGAGGTGTACAGCATCGACGAAGCCTTCGTCGACCTTACTGGCATCAGTGACTTGGATAGTCTCGGCCGCAAGATCCGCAGTCAGGTACTGCGCTGCACGGGTATACCTGTCGGTGTCGGTATCGCGCATACCAAGACCTTGGCCAAGCTGGCCAACCACACCGCAAAACGCCTGCAGGCGCAAACCGGTGGCGTCGTGAACATCTGCGACCCAATCAAGCGCGACTGGGTGCTGCGTAATACGGACGTAGCGGAGGTGTGGGGAGTAGGACGGCGCATGAAAGTGCACCTCGACGGCATGGGTATCAAGACCGCCATGGATCTAGCCAAAGCAGACCCGTGGACGTTGAGAAAAAACTTCAGTGTAGTGATCGAGAAAACTGCCCGGGAATTGGTCGGCACACCGTGCCTGGAGCTGGATGAGCCAGATCCGCCCAAGCAGGAGATCTGCTGCAGCCGGATGTTCGGCAAAAGGCTGAAAGAGCTGCCACCCATCAAGGAGGCAGTGGCGGCCTACATGATGCGGGCATCGGAAAAGCTCCGAGCACAGCGGTCGTTGTGCAAGAAGATTCGAGTCAGCATCCGCACCGGCATGTTCAACCCCGATGAGGCAAAATACGCAAACGGTGTCGTGATCGCTCTACCTTATCCAACGGATGACGTTCGGCTGCTAACGACTGCGGCAGTCGATGCACTTGATCGGGTGTTCCGTCCTGGTTTCAGTTACAGCAAAGCGGAAGTCCTGCTGTTGAATTTGTGCCAGCCAGGTGAATATACGGACGATCTATTCGCCACATCGCAGCCCACTGAGGCTACAAGGGTTATGTCAGTACTGGACGAAATCAATGGGCGATGGGGCAGGGGTACGCTCCGGTCCGCTAGTGTGCCTAGAAACCCTGACTGGGGAATGCGGCGGGAGATGATGAGCCAAAGTTATACGACGCGTTTGGATCAACTATGGGAGATAAGGTGCACTTAGCTCATATCGTTAGACTCGTTGTTTGAACAGTGGTATTGCTGAAAGCCGCTAATCTTTGAGTTTTAAATAGGGTTCAATCACGTAAGTCGCAAGGCATGACGCACATTTTATAGTTTCTCCAATTTTAAGCTTTGAATGAAAAATTCCTAACTCCTCACCACAAGGGCAAGGGCAATGAATTTTTGATCCGAATCGTATGTGTTTATCGTCGCGTTCGATGAAATATTCTATTCTGCATTGATCGTTTTGGCATGTGATTTTGTCATGGTTGGTAGCATACCAGTTTGTGTATAGTATTTGATGGTGGCATGCTTCACATTCAAACGTGTCATAGTCCGATTTTAGGATTATTAAGTTTCCTATAATGAGTTTCTTTATTGTCTTGAATATCTCAAGCAGTTTGTCTCTATTGATTTGGTACGAGTTTGCTTTGGCAGGTTGGGGGAGGTGCAGGTAACTGCCTAAGGTGTTATATATTTTTGAAAGCTCAGAATTCTTTATGTTGTTATATTGAATTGTGATGGGGTTGCTACCGTCTTGCTCAGAAATTGTTAACCTTAAATCCATATCGGCAAGCCTGTCGAACATTGAAAACATTTTCATTGCTTTGTTCGGCTCCCATTTTTCTATGATGGATTTTGGCAGTTGGTCTGCATCCTTTAATAAGCGCTCATATACATGAGCTTCCAGAAAATATCTCATCTCCAGGCATGCGTGTCTTAAAGATTGTAAATCGCTACTTTGTAATAGTATTTTTGCGCGGGCTAAATGTTTTCGCTTCATGTAGGGTTTAGCGTCCAATTTCAGGTCCTATATGGCGTAACGAGTCGACGGTTGAATTGGCTCTTAAGTATATTTCTTTCTAACCGATCAAGACGGCGAATTGGCAGTTGACCAGATTAATTCATAAGCTTCAACCTTCAGCAGTGCTGTTTCCTCGTTTAAACGAACAAGTGCTGTCGGGGAGCGGGTGGCAAGTGAATTGAAGGATTGCCCTAAACTCCAGACTGTGCGTCTGTCCACAATTATGAGCCGATCATGCAAGCTTCGTGGGGAGGTTAGTCGAACATTGATTGGCCGGCCAGTGCCATATTGGCGTTCCCACGCTCTTACCGCTGGAGGGAGCCCAGGTTTCAAATACTGGCTGTCAGTCAGGATGTTTATCGCTATTTGTTCAGGAGCTTGAATGGCGAAGTCTGTGAGTAAATTGCTATCTGCGTACGGATCTACAAAAAGTATTGAGTCAACCGCTCCGGAGATAACTCCAGCCACCGCAGCTAGAGCTGTGAACGGTTCGCCGACAGGGATGAATCCATTCTGCGCGATGGCAGGTGCACGAAGTTCAGCTACCGCTAAGGCGTAATATAGGATAGAGGTCATTTTTTGAACGGCTGCGTCGTGACCCAGTGAGTAAGTACTGGCGGTGAGACTCTGTGCAGTCACCTTGAAGGCTATCGCGTCAACGGTATTTCCACTTTCCTCCACCAAAGCTATTGCTCTGCCGAGCCAGCGCTGGCCTGCGGGTGTATTCCATTCGTGATTTCTGAGGTCAGGCATATCGGTAATTAATTGCCCGATCTGAGCGTAAAGAGCTTCTGGGGTGAAGGGCATAATTAGCCTCCGGCTGAAATTATTCTCAAGTGTTTAATTGTTGATATCGCGTTGGATCATAGACGAACAATGCAATAGAGGCGTCGATCCCGCTCCTCTGTCAAAGCATAGCAATGACATTCGTGAGCAATGTGTTCAACGTTGGGGCTGGTCTAGAAAGGGCGTGTCGGAGCTGAGAAGTTCGACTCGCTCATTAAGGAAAAGAGCTTGACGTACTTGCCTTGCCAGCCAGTAAACGGCCAGTGAGGCGGTTCACACGCTCGCAAGAAGCACAATTGGGACTCGCCGATATCGGACAGTCGTATCAATAGGACATGCCTAGCAGGTCGATCATCCCCTTTTGTGGGTAGTTTTTACCTAGGTATAATTTCATCATCATTCGGGCATCCAAAATGAACTGATGATTTTGGCTTGCCCGGCCGTGCGCGACGAAAGTTTAGGAAATGTGCAAATAAGCGTGCAGTGTCGCGGCGTCGGAGGCGCTGGACACTGCACTGCGTTACTGGGTTAGGACGATTCGTCCTCATCTTTGTCAGCGCCTTTCTCTATATTAAATAGGTGGGGGTTATTATCCCGAATGCTGTCCAGTAACTGATTGCGCAGTAAGATTTTCTCAAGCTCTTTATTGCTGATTTCTTGGAGGCGATTCAGCTGTTGTTGAGCTGCATTAGCTTGCAGCGAATCTTTCAGCGCATCTATTCCTGAAAGGTTGTCATGTAAAAGAGTTTGGTTTGCCGGATAGATAGCATAATTTCGTAAATGCTCCCCCAGCTTTTCACCCATGTCTGCAGTAAAAATCAAGTGAGGTAGTTCGTTTAGAATCAACGGACTGTCTTTTAAATATTCAAGATTAAATGTTGGGTTAAAACCTATGTGATGGCTTTCGAACCTTCGTTTTTGGCTTTTGATTGCGTCATTTATGGAGCTATCACGGACCTTGATATGAAGCAGCTTTTGAGCGTTGCTCAAGAAGTCAGAGGTAGAATACATGTGGAATAATTCAACTGACGAGCCGCTGTATATCTCAGTTCGAAGCGCTTCGAGAGGGCCAATCACTTTGGATCCAGAGGACTTCATGATTGCCCACCAGTCTTCCTTTGTGTCGTCGGTTATGAAGAACACATTTTTTATAGGTGTAGTAGAGGTGTGGTGAATAATTTGCTTCCAGATTATTAGGTCGCCAAACTTTCGCAGATAACGTAGTTTGTCGTGAAAAAACTCAGGAGCTGTATTGTTGATATGGTCCTTTCCGACGTCCTTGAAACCAGGGGGTATGCGTCTTTCATACCTCGTTTGTCCTTCATCATAAATATCATCAAGCCATTTTTGATCTACTGGCGGATTACCAACTCTGTTTTCCGTGATCTGATACATTTTAGCCAGTACTTCATCGGACGAACGGATGCCAGGCTGTTTTTTGTCCCATGGCTCGATGTTTGTTCTAAAGTCACTGACTGCGCTCTCTACCGATGAAATGAGCTGCTCAGAAAGTTCTTGGATTTTGGGGAATTTCGTTTGCAGTTTGTGTTCGGCTAAGTCTGCTCTAAGTTTAGTTAGCAGCCTTTCAGTAATATCGTTGAGGTCTTGAAATATTTTCTTTTCGCGACTGATGACGTTCAATCTTTGATTGTGGAATTCTAAGCCCACGTGGAACGGTATCCAGACCTTTTCTTGGAGCTTCTGGGCTGTAGTGAAAAAATCTTTCCTAGTCTGTTGCTCAAAGCCATACAGATTGAGGAAAACATTCGTGTCGAAAACGAATATTGTTTGGTCGCTTTTCCATGCCGCTTCTATCGCCTCATCTGACGGCGATGTGAAACCTTTGAAAAGATCTTTCAATTTATGTCCCTATGAAGAGCTTGCAGGTAAACAACGCTACTACTCAAAGGGTGGAGCTGTCCAGATGGGGACTGGTTCGATGTTCAAACATCCGAACCTTCATTTGAAAGGTTCTTAGGCGACAAAAGGCGCGGCCAGCTTTCGTCGAGAATTTCTGTACATCGTTAAAAAGGTTTAGATTTGGTAGCCCAAGGACATCCACAGGAAATAAAGCGCGTTCGGGCACGCTTGGCGTGGGGCAAAAATGGGGCAAGCCGTACGCCAACCTATGCCATTTATGCATCTATGCAACCAGCCGGAAACAACCGCCATAGCCATTAGCAACGGGCCTGTCACCGTAAATCACTCAAATACTCCTACGCAATCGGGGTGTGCTGGTCTGAGCGGTTTACTCTTTTTCGAGGCGGTCCCACTCGTTCGAGTATTGTTCAGTCTCGTTGATGCAGTTCTCGCAAAGAGCACTGCCGTAGTACCCCTCTTGCTCCAATGCTGTTGCCAAATCTTTACCTTCTAGGACTACCTGGCACTCGTTATGGTGGCCGCCTGGATTCGTGACTCCCTCACATGCTCTTGTTAGGTGGGGAGTAATGACTTCCTTTTGAAGGGCACTCAAATGGTCGAAACCCTTGTCCACCGCGAGCTTGGCTATCCCGCTAACCTTAGCGTCTTCGTTATCCAAATGGCCTTTGTCAAGCAGCTGTTTCAAAACCTCGATCTCATCGCTCATTGGTCCCTCCTCGGGTCGTGCTCCGTATGAGGCATGACAATATCACCGAGATCACCGAGGATGAAATCTTAGGGCAAAATTAGGGCAGATTCAGGGCCCTCGTAGACCGTTTTAGACCATCTGAAAGGTGGTGAAACGTTGTATTTGCCGGACAGAAGCGGCCCACAGGTTCGCTAGAAGGGGTTCGAATCCCTATCTCTCCGCCATTATTGAATAAGACTAAGCCCCTGAAATTGTTAAAGATTTCAGGGGCTTTTTCGTTTCTGGCATTTCGTTAAGACATCGCTCTTTGCTATCGAACCTGAACTCTCGCCTTGATCACCCACAATCCCAGCAACGTCAGAACAGCAAAGCCCCCGCCCATCAAGAAAGTGGCTTGGAAGCCTACCGTGTCCCACAGCGCCCCAGCGATGACGCTGGCCAGCAGCAAGGCCAACCCGGTCAATAGATTGAACATGCCAAATGCCGTTCCGCGCAGTTCAGTCGGCGCGCAATCGGCGATCAGGGCGGCGAATACCCCTTGGGTAAACCCCATGTGCAGTCCCCATAGAACGACGCCGACGACCAGGCCTTCGATACCCGGCGCGAACGCCAGCGTCAGGTCGGCAGCAATCAGCAATATCAGACCTACACCGAGCACCGCCACGCGGCTGACACGATCAGACAAGGCCCCGGCGGGGTAGGCTGACAAGGAGTACGCCACCCCCATCAGGACAAGCACCGCTGGCGCCCACATCGGCGCGAGTCCGACGGCTTGGCCGCGCAGTATCAGAAAGGCTTCGCTGAAACGCGCCAGGGTGAACACCGCTGCGACCCCCACCACCCACCAGTAGCCAGCGCCCAGTCGGGCCAATTCCCGCCGGCTCAAAGGCGCACGCACCCGGCGCGTCCCTTCCACTTGTTTGGGCTCATGAACGAACACCAGCAGCAC
>Ga0065714_10002488_pt1 | contig 16743 bp, 13 predicted proteins | sample MisRhiReplicate2_FD_59101 | JGI IMG/M metagenome (GOLD analysis project Ga0065714, IMG submission 59101) | Miscanthus rhizosphere microbial communities from Kellogg Biological Station, MSU, sample Rhizosphere Soil Replicate 2: eDNA_1 v2... | ecosystem: Host-associated > Plants > Roots >...
CTGCCAAGAAAATCGACGCGGCTCTGTAGGTCGAATACTTCCCGGCCAACCGTGGGGCTGGCCGGGACGTTCACCGCATCCACTTGATCGAGAGTCTCTTATGTTTCCCGAAAGCTTTACCTTCTCCATTGCCGATTGGGTCAACGGTTGGGTCGACTCCCTGGTGACCAATTATGGCGATGTGTTCCGGCACATCTCCGACACCCTGCTGTGGGCCATCGTCAATCTCGAAGGCCTGCTGCGCATGGCGCCCTGGTGGCTGATGCTGGCTATCGTCGGTGGCATCGCCTGGCACGCCACCCGCAAGGTCGTCGCCACGGCGGTGATCGTCGGCCTGCTGTTTCTGGTGGGCGCGGTGGGCCTGTGGGACAAGCTGATGCAGACCCTCGCGCTGATGCTGGTGGCGACGCTGATCTCGGTGTTGATCGGCATTCCGCTGGGCATTCTCTCGGCGCGCAGCAATCGCCTGCGTTCGGTNCTGATGCCGTTGCTGGACATCATGCAGACCATGCCGAGCTTCGTGTACCTGATTCCGGTGTTGATGCTGTTCGGCCTGGGCAAGGTNCCGGCGATTTTCGCCACGGTGATCTACGCCGCGCCGCCACTGATTCGCCTGACTGACCTNGGCATCCGCCAGGTGGACGGCGAAGTGATGGAAGCCATCAANGCCTTCGGCGCCAACCGCTGGCAACAGCTNTTCGGCGTGCAACTGCCCCTGGCCCTGCCGAGCATCATGGCCGGGATCAACCAGACCACCATGATGGCCCTGTCGATGGTGGTCATCGCCTCGATGATCGGCGCCCGTGGCCTGGGTGAAGACGTGCTGGTGGGCATCCAGACCCTCAACGTCGGACGCGGCCTGGAAGCCGGGCTGGCGATCGTGATTCTCGCCGTGGTCATCGACCGCATTACCCAGGCCTATGGTCGTCCTCGGCANGAGGTGAGCAAATGAGCAACGCAGCCATCAGCAAGATCGAAGTCAAGAATGTCTTCAAGATTTTCGGCAATCGCTCCAAGGANGCCCTGGAGCTGATNCGCCAGAACAAGACCAAGGACCAGGTGCTGGCCGAAACCGGCTGCGTGGTCGGCGTTAACGACTTGTCGCTGAGCATCGGCACCGGTGAGATTTTCGTGATCATGGGCCTGTCCGGTTCCGGCAAGTCCACGTTGGTGCGCCATTTCAACCGGCTGATCGACCCTACCAGCGGCGCGATCCTGGTGGACGGCGAAGACATCCTGCAACTGGACATGGACGCCTTGCGCGAATTTCGCCGGCACAAGATCAGCATGGTGTTCCAGAGCTTCGGCCTGCTGCCCCACAAGAGCGTGCTGGACAACGTCGCCTATGGCTTGAAAGTGCGCGGCGAGAGCAAGCAGGTGTGCGCCGAGCGGGCGTTGCACTGGATCGATACCGTGGGCCTGAAGGGCTACGAGAACAAATACCCGCACCAGCTCTCTGGTGGCATGCGCCAGCGCGTCGGCCTGGCCCGGGCCTTGGCGGCGGACACCGACATCATCCTGATGGACGAAGCCTTCAGCGCCCTCGACCCACTGATCCGCGCGGAGATGCAGGACCAGTTGCTGGAACTGCAAAAGACCCTGCACAAGACCATCGTGTTCATCACCCACGACCTCGACGAGGCCGTGCGCATCGGCAACCGCATTGCGATCCTCAAGGACGGCAAGCTGATCCAGGTCGGCACGCCTCGGGAGATCCTGCACTCGCCGGCGGATGAGTATGTCGATCGGTTTGTGCAACGGCGGGCGGCGGTGGTGTAAGACCGGACTCCGTTGTGGAGAGGGGATTTACCTGTGGGAGCAAAGCTTGCTCGCGATGCAGACGCCTCGGTTCCAAAGAGACCGCGTTGTTTTTATCGCGGGCAAGCCTTGCTCCCACAGATAAATCCCCACGCCACAAATGTTATTGGCAACTTTAATGTGCATGAGGCTTTAAATGTCCCAGGCTGAAAAAATCGTAATCACAGGCGCCCCGTTGCGTTGGCAGGATGTCGTCGCCGTCGCCCGCTTTGGCGCTGTGCTCGAGCTATCGACTGAGACCTGGGCGCGGATCGACAATGCCCAGGCCATCGTCCAGCGTATCGTCGCAAGCGGCGAGCGCGCCTATGGCGTCAATACCGGCCTGGGGGCCTTGTGCAATGTTTCGCTCAAGGACGAACAACTCAGCCAACTGTCGCGCAACACCTTGCTCAGCCATGCCTGTGGCGTTGGTGCGCCGCTTTCTGATGAGCAGACCCGGGCGATTATCTGCGCCGCTATCCTCAACTACAGCCAAGGCAAGTCCGGCATCCATCGCCGGGTAGTCGAAGCGCTGCTGGCGCTGCTCAATCGCGGCATCACACCGCAAGTGCCGTCCCAGGGTTCGGTGGGTTACCTGACCCACATGGCCCACATCGGCATCGCGTTGCTGGGCGTCGGCCAGGTCAGCTATCGCGGGCAGATAATCCCGGCGCAACAGGCCCTGGCCGCAGAGGGTTTGCAACCGGTGCAACTGGGGGCCAAGGACGGTCTGTGCCTGGTCAACGGCACGCCGTGCATGACCGGTCTGAGCTGCCTGGCCCTGGCCGATGCGACGCGGTTGGTGCAATGGGCCGACGTGATCGGCGCCATGAGTTTCGAGGCCCAGCGCGGGCAGATTGCCGCGTTCGATGCCGACGTCATCGCCCTCAAGCCACACCCGGGCATGCAGCAGGTCGGGAGCAATTTGCGAGCACTGCTCGACGGCAGCGAAGTCATCGCCGCGAGCCTGGGCATTCGCACCCAGGACGCCTTGAGCATCCGCTCGATTCCCCAGGTGCACGGCGCGGCTCGCGACCAGTTGGCCCACGCCCGGCAACAGATCGAAACCGAACTCAACGCGGTGACCGATAATCCACTGCTGCTGGGTACGCCGGAGAGCTTCCGGGTCATGTCCCAGGCCAATCCCCACGGCCAGTCGGTGGCGCTGGCGGCAGATCTGCTGGCGATTGCCATGGCTGAGATCGGCTCCATCGCCGAGCGTCGCCTCGACCGCTTGATCAACCCCCACGTCAGCGGCCTGCCGGCCTTCCTGGTGGCCAACCCCGGGGTGAACTCGGGGATGATGATCGTGCAATACGTCGCCGCGTCGCTGTGCGCGGAAAACAAGCAACTGGCGCAACCGGCGGTGCTCGACAATTTCGTCACCTCCGGGTTGCAGGAAGACCATCTGAGCATGGGCACCAACGCGGCCCTGAAGCTGCACCGGGCGCTGGAAAACTGCACGCAGATCCTCGCCATCGAATACCTGCTGGCGGCCCAGGCCTTTGAGTTTCTCAAGGCCCAGCGTTTCGGCGCCGGCACCGACATTGCCTGGAAACTGCTGCGCGAACGCGTCCCGGCCTATGACCAGGACCGCTGGCTGGCGCCGGACATCGCCAGTGCCGCCGGCCTGCTCAAAGACCCGAATGTGTTGCACAGCGTATTACCGAATTTGAATTGATCAAAAAAGCGCCAGCGTGCCAAGGCACCTCTTGCCCACAAGGCATCGCCCAAAAAGCGAAGGTGACGGATAACGGAACATTCCGGAGCGACTGGCGGGTGAAAACAAAACTCTCAAAAGGAGCATTACATGACTGCCTTAAACCTGATTCCCGGCCAATTGAGCCTGGCTCAATTGCGTGACATCTATCAGCAACCCGTGACCTTGAGTCTCGACGCCAGCGCGTCGGCGCAGATCGAAGCCAGTGTTGCCTGCGTTGAGCAGATTCTTGCCGAGAACCGCACCGCCTACGGCATCAACACCGGTTTCGGCCTGCTGGCCTCGACCCGTATCGCCAGCGAAGACCTGGAAAACCTGCAGCGCTCCCTGGTGCTGTCCCATGCCGCCGGGGTGGGCGAGCCAATAAGCGATGCGCTGGTGCGGCTGGTCATGGTGCTCAAGGTCAACAGCCTGAGCCGGGGTTTTTCCGGCATCCGTCGGCAGGTGATCGATGCGCTGATTGCGCTGATCAATGCCGAGGTCTACCCGCACATTCCGCTCAAGGGTTCGGTCGGTGCGTCCGGTGACCTGGCGCCACTGGCCCACATGTCCCTGGTGCTGCTGGGCGAAGGCAAGGCCCGCTACAAGGGCGAATGGCTGCCGGCCGTCGAGGCGCTGAAAGTGGCTGGCCTCGCGCCGCTGACCCTGGCCGCCAAGGAAGGCCTGGCGCTGCTCAACGGCACCCAGGTCTCCACCGCGTTTGCCTTGCGTGGCCTGTTCGAAGGCGAAGACCTGTTTGCCGGTGCCCTGGCCCTGGGCGGCCTCACGGTGGAAGCGGTGCTCGGCTCGCGTTCGCCATTCGATGCACGCATCCATGCCGCCCGTGGCCAGAAAGGCCAGATCGACGCCGCCGCTGCCTACCGCGATCTGCTGGGCGAGCGCAGCGAAGTTTCCGATTCGCACCAGAACTGCGATAAGGTCCAGGACCCGTACTCCCTGCGCTGCCAACCGCAGGTGATGGGCGCCTGCCTGACCCAGTTCCGCCAGGCCGCCGAGGTGCTGGTGATCGAGGCCAACGCGGTGTCGGATAACCCGCTGGTGTTCGCCGCCGAGGGCGACGTGATTTCCGGCGGCAACTTCCACGCCGAACCGGTGGCGATGGCGGCCGACAACATGGCCTTGGCGATTGCCGAGATTGGCTCCCTGAGCGAGCGACGCATTTCGTTGATGATGGACAAGCACATGTCGCAACTGCCGCCGTTCCTCGTCGCCAATGGCGGAGTGAACTCCGGCTTCATGATCGCCCAGGTCACCGCTGCGGCCCTGGCCAGTGAAAACAAGGCGCTGTCCCATCCCCATTCGGTGGACAGCCTGCCGACGTCGGCGAACCAGGAAGACCACGTTTCCATGGCCCCGGCTGCCGGCAAGCGTCTGTGGGAAATGGCCGAGAACACCCGTGGGATCCTCGCGGTGGAATGGCTCGCGGCTTGCCAGGGGCTGGACCTGCGCGGCGGCTTGAAGACCTCCGCGAAGCTGGAGCGGGCCCGTGGCCTGCTGCGTGCACAAGTGCCGTTTTATGAGAAGGACCGCTTCTTTGCGCCGGACATCAATGCGGCCAGTGAATTGCTGGCGAGTCGGTGCCTGAACGAATTGGTCACGGCGCAGTTGTTGCCGAGCCTGTAAGGGCCTCATCGCGAGCGAGCTCGCTCCCACACTTATTTGGGGTACACCCTGACCCTTGTGGGAGCGAGCTTGCTCGCGATTCGATTATGAATGCGACGAGGAAACCGGGATGAAAACCCTCTGGCAAAACTGCCACGCCGCCACCATGGCCCAGGGCGTCTACTCGATCATCGAAGACGCCGCCATCGTTACCCTGGGCGAGCACATCCAATGGATCGGCCCGCGTGCCGAATTGCCGACGGGTGACTACCCGGCGGTCAACGACCTCAAGGGCGCCTGGGTCACGCCGGGGCTGATCGACTGTCACACCCACACGGTATTTGGCGGCAACCGTAGCGGTGAGTTCGAGCAGCGCCTGCAAGGCGTCAGCTATGCGCAGATCGCCGCAGCCGGTGGCGGCATCGCCAGCACGGTGCGCGCCACCCGCGCCGCCAGTGAAGACGAACTGTTCGCCAGCGCCGCCAAACGCCTGGGAAGCCTGATGCGCGACGGCGTGACCACGGTGGAAATCAAATCCGGCTACGGCCTGGACCTGGCCAGCGAGCGCAAGATCCTGCGGGTCATCCGCCGCCTCGGCGCCGAGTTGCCGGTCAGCGTGCGCAGCACCTGCCTGGCGGCCCACGCCTTGCCACCGGAATACAAGGATCGCGCCGACGACTACATCGAGCACATCTGCACCGAGATGCTTCCGGCCCTGGCGGCCGAAGGACTGGTGGATGCGGTGGATGCCTTTTGCGAATACCTGGCGTTTTCCCCGGCGCAGGTCGAGCGGGTGTTTATCACCGCGCAACAACTGGGGCTGCCAGTGAAGCTGCACGCCGAGCAGTTGTCGTCGCTGCACGGTTCAAGCCTGGCGGCGCGTTACCAGGCGCTGTCGGCCGATCACCTGGAATTCATGACCGAGGACGATGCCAAAGCCATGGCCGAATCCGGCACCGTGGCAGTGCTGTTGCCGGGCGCGTTTTATTTCCTGCGCGAAACCCAATTGCCGCCCATGGAAGCCCTGCGCAAGCACGGTGTGAAAATCGCCGTGGCCAGCGACCTCAACCCCGGCACCTCGCCGGCGTTGTCGTTGCGCCTGATGTTGAACATGGCCTGCACCTGTTTCCGGATGACCCCGGAAGAGGCCCTGGCGGGGGCGACGATTCATGCGGCCCAGGCCTTGGGCATGGTGCAAACCCACGGTTCGCTGGAAGCCGGCAAGGTCGCGGATTTTGTCGCCTGGCACATCGACCGCCCGGCCGACCTGGCGTACTGGCTCGGTGGCGATCTGGAAAAACGCGTCGTGCGCCACGGCGTGGAAATCGATTGAGGAGAATGGTTGTGGAGAAGGTCCTGAATTTCAAGCAAGGGCGCGTGCCGCTGTTGATCAGCATGCCTCACGCCGGCCTGCGCCTGACCCCGGCGGTACAGGCCGGGTTGATCCCCGAGGCCCAGAGCCTGCCAGACACCGACTGGCACATCCCAAGGCTCTACGAGTTCGCCGCCGAACTGGGCGCCAGCACCCTGGCCGCGGAGTACTCGCGGTTCGTCGTCGACCTGAACCGCCCCTCCGATGACAAGCCGATGTACGTCGGCGCCACCACCGGTTTGTACCCGGCGACGCTGTTCGATGGCGTGCCGCTGTTTCGCGAAGGGCTGGAACCGTCGGCCGAGGAGCGGGCGATGTATCTGCAACAGGTCTGGATGCCTTACCACCAGGCGCTGCAGCAGGAACTGGCGCGGCTCAAGGCCGAGTTTGGCTATGCCTTGCTGTTCGATGCCCATTCGATCCGTTCGGTGATCCCGCACCTGTTCGACGGCAAGCTGCCGGACTTCAACCTCGGCACGTTCAACGGTGCCAGTTGCGACCCGACCCCGGCCAGCCAGCTCGAAGCCATCTGCGCCCGTCACGGTCAGTTCACTCACGTGCTCAACGGGCGGTTCAAGGGCGGACACATCACCCGGCACTACGGCAACCCGGCCGAAGACATCCACGCGGTGCAACTGGAACTGTGCCAGAGCACCTATATGGAAGAGTTCGAACCGTTCAACTATCGCGCTGATTTGGCGGCGCCGACTCAGGTGGTGCTCAGGGAATTGCTGGAAGGCTTCCTGGCGTGGGGACGGCAGGCTTACAAGAAATAAAGATCTAGCCATGACTTCTGTGGCGAGGGGACTTATCTGTGGGAGCAAAGCTTGCTCGCGATACAGGCGCCGCTGTTTCAGAGAGACCGCGTTGTTTTCATCGCGGGCAAGCCTTGCTCCCACAGTCTCCCTCGCCACAAGTTTATGTACTCTGGTTCCTTGGAATGGGAACTGTCGCCATTGTGCAAAACCGAGTCGCCACAGTTCATCTTCAGCCCCTCGGCGCTGCGTAATGTTTTGGGCACGGTGCAGCAAGACACCGACCTACAATAATCCGCTGCCGCACGAGACCTTCCCGATGAAAAGACTGTTCAAACGCTGTCTGTCGATCCTCTGCGGTACCACCCTCTTGAGCGTCGGGGCGATGGCCGCCGAGCCGGCGTCGTGCCAGACCGTGCGCATGGGCGTGGTCAACTGGACTGACGTGATCGCCACCAGCGGCATGGCCGATGTGTTGCTCACCGGGCTGGGCTACGACAGCAAGCAGACCAGCGCCGTGCAGCAGATCATCTTCGCCGGCATCCGCGATAAGCGTCTCGATATTTTCCTGGGCTACTGGAAGCCGGCGATGGACAAGAACATCGCGCCGTTCCTGGCGGCCAACCAAGTGAAGGTATTGGACAAGCCGAGCCTGGCCGACGCCCAGGCCACCCTGGCTGTTCCAGATTACGTGGCGGCGGCGGGGCTCAAGACCTTCGCCGACATTGCCCGGTTCAAGGATCAACTGGGCGGCAAGATCTACGGGATCGAGCCGGGCAGCGGTGCCAACACCACCATCAAGACCCTGATTGAAACCAACCACTTCGGCCTGAAGGACTTCAAGCTGATCGAATCCGGCGAGGCGGGCATGCTGGCCGCGGTGCAACGGGCGGTGAATCGCAAGGAGTTCGTGGTCTTCGTCGGCTGGACCCCACACCCGATGAACATCAACATGAACATCACCTACCTGACCGGCAGCGAGGATGTCTATGGCCCGAACGAAGGCGCCGCGACCGTCTCCACCGTCACCGCGCCGGACTATGCCCAGCGCTGCCCGAACGTGAACCGCTTGCTGGAAAACCTCACTTTCACCGCCGCCCAGGAAAGCCAGTTGATGGTGCCGATCATGGAGCGCAAGACGCCCCAGGACGTCGCCCGGCAATGGTTGCGCGATCATCCCGAGGATTTGCAGAAGTGGCTGGCCGGAGTCACCAGCTTCGACGGCAAGGATGGCGTGGCGGCGGTGCAGGCCAGTCTCAAGAATTGACCTGCCTGGCTGTGGCGGGGTGATTTATCTGTGGTGGCTCCCACATTTCAATAGGTGGTGTTCTTCATGGCCTCATATCCACTCTCAGAACAGATGTCAGCCTTCATCGACAGAACCCTGAGCTTCACCAGCCCGGACGACAGCCTCGCCAGTTCGCGCCAGGCCTACAGCCAAATGTGCCGGGCGTTCACCCCGGCATGCCCGCCAACACTGGCCATCGAGGATTTCGAGTTGGCCGGTGTGGCTGCGCGCGCCTATCACCCACGGGGCGCCGCGCCACCCACCGGCTGGCCGTGCATCCTTTATCTGCACGGCGGTGGTTGGGTGGTGGGGGACCTGGACTCCCATGACTTCATCTGCATGGAGCTGGCGGCTGCCCTTGGTGCGCTGGTGGTGGCGGTGGATTATCGGCTGGCCCCAGAGCATCCGTTTCCAGCCGGGTTGGACGATTGCCTCGCCGTGTGGCGTCATCTGGCAGCCGCGCCCTTTGCCATCGACCCGCGTCGCCGGCTGGTGGTCGGAGACAGTGCCGGCGGCAATCTCGCCGCTGCGTTATGCCTGGCCTTGCGTGATGCCGGGCAAGCGCTGCCCCGGGCCCAGGTGCTGATCTATCCGGCGCTCGGTGGCCTGGCAACGCTACCCTCGCGCCGCGAATGTGCCGACGCGCCGCTGTTGAGCAGCAGCGACCTGGACAGTTATCACACCCTCTACCTGAACGGCGCCCAACCGTCCCTCCTCGCCATGCCGTTGCTCGCCGATCATCTGGACGGTCTTCCACCAGCGCTGATTGTCGTTGCGCAATGGGACCCGCTGCGCGACGACGGTGTCCTTTATAGCGAGCGGCTGAACGCCGCAGGGGTAGCCTCTGTGTTGTACATGGGCGAAGGGTTGGTCCACGGCTGCCTGCGCGGTCGGGGGCAGGTGCCGGAGGTCGATCGGCTGTATCGCACGCTGCTGGCGTACCTGGCTGACATGCTTTGACTGCGCAGGGGACATGCTCATTAAGGTAATTCGGGTTTATGATGCCGGACGGCAGACTAAATAGACGTCCCTACAGGGATGACTCGACCCCTTACGGAGCGCGCAATGCAGACTTTGTACCCGCAGATCAAACCCCATGCCCGGCACGATCTGGCTGTCGATGACACCCACACGCTCTATGTCGATGAAAGCGGTTCCCCGGAAGGCCTGCCGGTGGTGTTCATTCACGGCGGCCCGGGTGCTGGCTGCGATGCACAGAGCCGCCGCTACTTCGATCCGAACCTGTACCGCATCGTCACTTTCGACCAGCGCGGCTGCGGTCGGTCCACCCCCCATGCGAGCCTTGAGAACAACACCACCTGGGATCTGGTCGAAGACCTGGAGCGCATCCGCAAGCACCTGGGTATCGAGAAGTGGGTGCTGTTTGGCGGTTCCTGGGGCTCGACCCTGGCCCTGGCCTACGCCCAGACTCATCCAGAGCGGGTACACGGCTTGATCCTGCGTGGGATCTTTCTCTGCCGCCCGCAGGAAATCGAATGGTTCTACCAGGCCGGCGCCAGTCGCCTGTTCCCCGACTATTGGCAGGACTACATCGCACCGATCCCGTTGGACGAGCGCGACGACCTGCTCAGCGCTTTCCACAAGCGCCTGACCGGCAACGATCAGATCGCCCAGATGCACGCGGCCAAGGCCTGGTCCACCTGGGAAGGTCGCACCGCGACCCTGCGTCCGAACCCACTGGTGGTCGATCGCTTCTCCGAGCCGCAGCGGGCGCTGTCGATCGCCCGGATCGAATGCCACTACTTCACCAACAACGCTTTCCTCGAACCCAACCAGTTGATTCGCGACATGGGCAAGATCGCCCATTTGCCGGGCGTCATCGTGCATGGCCGCTACGACGTCATCTGCCCGCTGGACAATGCCTGGGAGCTGCATCAGAACTGGCCCAACAGCGAACTGCAGGTGATTCGCGACGCTGGTCACGCCGCTTCGGAGCCGGGGATCACCGACGCACTGGTTCGCGCCGCTGCGCAAATGGCCCGGCGCCTGCTCGACCTGCCGCCTGAAGAAGCATGAAGGGGCTGTTGCAACGAGTTCGCTGCGCGCGGGTCGAAGTATCAGGCGAGATCATTGGCGCCGTGGATCAGGGCTTGCTGGTGTTGGTGGCTGTCGAGCCCGGGGATACCCGGGCCAGCGCCGACAAACTCCTGCATAAGCTGCTTAACTATCGAGTGTTCAGCGACGCCGACGGCAAGATGAACCTGTCCCTGGCGGATGTCGGTGGTGGGTTGCTGCTGGTGTCGCAGTTCACCTTGGCGGCCGACACCAAAAGTGGTTTGCGCCCGAGTTTTTCGACAGCCGCACCTCCGGCCCTGGGAGAAGAGTTGTTCAACTATTTGCTCACCCAGGCGAAACAGGTGCATGGCACTGTGGCATCAGGTAGATTCGGCGCCGACATGCAAGTGCATTTGGTCAATGATGGCCCGGTAACCTTCCTGTTACAGGTCTGAAAGCGTTTGAAACATCTTTTCGGGCCTGTTTCGAGGCAAAACTGGGAGTTTTCTCGATAAATACTTTGCTACCCCTGATGCGTTGTCACGCGGGCTACTAGATAATCGCGCGCTACGGGGGATCAGCGTTCGCTGGTCCATTTGACTTAGGTAGAGACTTGTCCTGGACCGTTTGGGGAATCATTTTGTCCCATCGGAGTCGGAACAATGCTCGCCAACTTGGCAAGAGTGGTCCGCAGGAACGGTTTTTCAGTGCCGTTACCGTGCAGATACTTTATCTGGCCGTTGGTTTTTTGATCAGTTTTCGGCGAGGGTTGCTCGTGATTGTTAGTCCCTGTAATGCACCAAAAATGACTGCCAAACGGTTGAGAAGCGCCCTGGTAACGGGCTCGGCTCTGTTGTGCCTGTTCGGCGCGGGCCAACTGTGGGCATTCAGCCTGGATGATGTATCGGCGAAGGCTCAAGAACTGGCCGGGCAAAAATACGAAGCCCCGCGCAGTAATCTGCCGAACGAATTCCGCGAAATGAAATTCGCTGACTATCAAAAAATCCGTTTCCGCACCGAAAAAGCCGAATGGGCCGACCAGAAGACACCGTTCAGGCTGTCCTTCTATCACCAGGGTATGCATTTCGACACACCGGTGAAGATCAACGAAATCACCGCGACCACCGTCGAAGAGATCAAGTACGACCCGTCGCGCTTTGATTTCGACGATGTGAAATTCGATCCCAAGGCCACTGAACAGCTGGGTTACGCGGGTTTTCGCGTGTTGTACCCGATCAACAAGGCTGACAAGCAGGACGAGATCATGACCATGCTGGGCGCGAGTTATTTCCGCGTCATTGGCAAGGGCCAGACCTACGGTTTGTCCGCCCGCGGCATGGCCATCGACACCGCGTTGCCATCGGGTGAAGAATTCCCGCGCTTTCGCGAGTTCTGGATCCAACGTCCGAAGCCGACCGACAAGCACCTGGTGATCTTCGCCCTGCTGGATTCGCCACGCGCCACTGGCGCTTATCGCCTGACCTTGCGTCCGGGCACCGACACCGTGGTCGACGTGAAGTCGCGCATGTTCCTGCGTGACCGCGTGACCAAGCTGGGTGTGGCTCCATTGACCAGCATGTACCTGTTCGGCGCCAACCAACCGTCCAAAGTGCTGAACTACCGTCGCGAACTGCACGACTCCAGTGGCCTGTCGATCCATGCCGGTAACGGCGAGTGGATCTGGCGTCCGCTGAACAACCCGAAACACCTGGCCGTGAGCAACTTCTCGGTAGAGAACCCGCGTGGTTTCGGCCTGTTGCAACGTGGGCGCGACTTCAGCCATTACGAAGACCTGGACGACCGCTACGACAAGCGTCCAAGTGCCTGGATCGAACCGAAAGGCGATTGGGGCAAGGGCTCCGTGGACCTGGTAGAAATTCCGACCGCCGACGAAACCAACGACAATATCGTTGCCTTCTGGAGCCCGGAAAAACTGCCTGAGCCAGGCCAGCCGCTGGACTTCAGCTATCGCCTGCACTGGACCCTCGACGAAGCCAGCCTGCACTCGCCGGACAGCGCCTGGGTCCAGCAGACCCTGCGTTCCACCGGTGACGTGAAACAGTCCAACCTGATCCGTCAGCCGGACGGCAGCGTGGCCTACCTGGTGGATTTCGAAGGTCCGTCCCTGCAAGCCCTGCCGGAAGACGCCGATGTGCGTAGCCAGGTAAGCGTCGGCGAAAACGGCGAGATCGTCGAGAATAGCGTGCGCTACAACCCTGAAACCAAGGGCTGGCGCTTGACCCTGCGGTTGAAGATCAAGGATTCGAAACAGGCCACCGAAATGCGTGCGGCGCTGGTCCGTCCATTGACGCCTGTCGAAGCCCCGGCCACCGCGCACTCCGTGACCACGACCCTGGCCAAGGCCGACAAAGTCGCCCGCCAGCAGACCGAAAAAGAGCTCGCGAACGAAAAAGCGAAAGACGAAGCCAAGGCCGTCAAGGCGGCAGACGCCGCTGTTGAACCGACCCCAACCCAGCAGGAACCGGAACCGACTGAACAAGTCTTGACCGAGACCTGGAGCTATCAGTTGCCAGCCGATGAGTAATACTTCAGTACAGCCAGAGACGCTCAGCGAGTACCTGGCCCATTTGCCCATGACCGACGAGCAGCGCGCCGAACTGGCGGGCTGCAAGTCCTTCAGCGAATTGCACGAACGCCTGTCGTCTTCGACCTTCGACGAGCCCGCCGAGGCGGCGCAAGCCTCGGTGGGCCGCCGGCTGACCCTGAGCACCGCCGAAGAGCTCGAAGACGCCGAGATGCTGGGGCTCGACACCAGCGGTCGGGTGTGCCTGAAAGCCACGCCGCCGATTCGTCGGACCAAGGTCGTACCGGAGCCATGGCGCACCAATATCCTGGTGCGTGGCTGGCGGCGCCTGACCGGTCGTACCAACCCGCCGAAGCCGCCCAAGGATGAGCGCGTGTTGCCGCATGCACGCTGGCGTACCGTGGGCTCGACCCGTCGCTACATCCTGCTGATATTGATGCTCGGCCAGACCATCGTCGCTGGCTGGTACATGAAAGGCATCATGCCGTACCAGGGCTGGTCGTTCGTGGACCTGGAAGAAGTCCTGCACCAACCGCTGTTGCAGACCGCCACGCAAGTGCTGCCGTATGCGCTGCAAACCAGCATCCTGATTCTGTTCGGGATCCTGTTCTGCTGGGTCTCGGCAGGCTTCTGGACAGCGTTGATGGGCTTTCTCGAATTGCTCACCGGTCACGACAAGTACCGCATTTCCGGTGCCAGCGCCGGCAACGAGCCAATTCCCAAGGACGCCCGCACAGCGCTGGTGATGCCGATCTGCAACGAAGACGTGCCACGGGTATTCGCCGGTTTGCGCGCAACCTTCGAGTCGGTGGCCGCCACCGGTGACCTGGATCGTTTCGACTTCTTCGTGCTCAGCGACAGTAACGAAACCGATATCTGCGTGGCCGAACAACAGGCCTGGCTCGACGTCTGCCGTGAAGCCGGTGGTTTCGGCAAGATCTTCTATCGCCGCCGTCGCCGTCGCGTGAAGCGCAAGAGCGGCAACCTCGACGACTTCTGCCGTCGTTGGGGCAGCGACTACAAGTACATGGTCGTGCTCGACGCCGACAGCGTCATGAGCGGTACGTGCCTGACCAGCCTGGTGCGCCTGATGGAAGCCACGCCGGACGCCGGCATCATCCAGACCGCGCCACGGGCCTCGGGCATGGACACGCTGTATGCGCGCATGCAGCAGTTCGCCACCCGGGTATACGGTCCGCTGTTCACCGCCGGCCTGCACTTCTGGCAGTTGGGTGAATCCCACTACTGGGGCCACAACGCGATCATTCGCATGAAACCGTTCATCGAGCACTGCGCCCTGGCGCCGCTGCCCGGTAAAGGCGCGTTCGCCGGTGCCATCCTGTCCCACGACTTCGTCGAAGCTGCGCTGATGCGCCGTGCCGGCTGGGGCGTGTGGATTGCCTATGACTTGCCGGGCAGCTACGAAGAGCTGCCGCCGAACCTGCTGGACGAACTCAAGCGTGACCGTCGCTGGTGCCACGGTAACCTGATGAACTTCCGGCTGTTCCTGGTCAAGGGCATGCACCCGGTGCACCGTGCGGTGTTCCTGACCGGCGTGATGTCCTACCTGTCGGCGCCACTGTGGTTCTTCTTCCTGGTGCTCTCCACGGCGCTGCTGGCGGTGAACACGTTGATGGAGCCGCAGTACTTCCTCGAGCCGCGCCAGCTCTATCCGTTGTGGCCACAATGGCACCCGGAAAAGGCCATCGCCCTGTTCTCCACCACCATCGTGCTGCTGTTCCTGCCCAAGCTGCTGAGTATCGTGCTGATCTGGGCCAAGGGTGCTAAGGAGTTCGGTGGCAAGTTCAAGGTGACGCTGTCGATGCTCCTGGAGATGTTGTTCTCCATGCTGCTGGCGCCAGTGCGGATGATTTTCCACACCCGTTTCGTGCTCGCCGCATTCCTGGGCTGGGCTGCAACCTGGAACTCGCCACAACGTGACGACGACTCCACGCCGTGGAGCGAAGCGGTCAAGCGCCACGGTCCGCAAACCTTGCTGGGCTTCTTCTGGGCCTTGCTGGTGATCTGGCTGAACCCGAGCTTCCTGTGGTGGCTGGTGCCGATTGTCGGTTCGCTGATGCTGTCGATTCCGGTATCGGTGATTTCCAGCCGCGTGGGCCTGGGCTTGAAGTCCCGTGATGAAAGCCTGTTCCTGATCCCTGAGGAATACGCACCGCCACAGGAACTGCTGTCGACGGATCAGTACACCCATGAAAACCGTTGGCATGCGCTCAAAGACGGTTTCATCCGGGCGGTGGTCGATCCGCAACAGAACGCCTTGGCGTATGCGTTGGCAACCTCGCGTCACGGCAAGGCCGAGCCGATCGAATGGCTGCGGGTCGAACGTGTTCGTCACGCCTTGAAGGCCGGCCCTGCCGGTCTCAGCAACGCCGAGCGACTGGCTCTGCTGAGCGACCCGGTGGCCCTGTCCCGCCTGCATGAGCAGGTCTGGAGCGAGGGTCATCCCGAGTGGCTGGCGGCGTGGCGCGAATCGATCAACGCTGATCCTCATGCACCGTTGTTACCGCTTCAGCCGTTGAGCGCACAGCCTCAAGTGGCCTGATACTGATACGCAAAAAGCCCCGCTTCTGAAAGGAAGCGGGGCTTTTTGTTGGGCGCTATTTCAGTATTTGAACGCTATCCGCGGCGAGGTCAGGACTGTGTATTGACGTTGTCCAGTACCCGATTCGCCAACAAACCACTCAGCTCGATCAGTTGTTGAATACCAAGGGCAATATGGCGTCGCGAGCCTTTCAGGTCGAATGCAAGGTCGCTGACCATGGCATTGGCTGAGGCCAGGTTTTCGCTGAGGTTGGCCAACAGGCTTTCGGTGTCGATGCCGTCGACGACGGTGAAGAGCTGGCCCGGCGGCTGTTTATCTTCGGGGTTGGGTTGTTTGGGCTTCAGGTAGTAATCGAGCGCGCGGTCGGTGGCTTCCTGGAGTTTCTTGGGGTCGGTTTCTGGTTCTGGTGGATTGGGTGTGACCTTGTGCATGGTTGACGCTCCTAGGGTAATGGAGCCGCCAGATATCGCTGCTAAACGAGAATGGGTGGCGACTGTACGCGGGTTAGCAGACCGGGACCCTAGAACCCGGCAGACCCGAAGGTCTCCCACGCACAACCGCCATGACATAGATGCGCAGGTGCTGAAGCCTGCTCACGCATGTGGAGAGCGTACGTCTAGGATTGTCCAGGCTGCTAAACCCGATCGCTGAACTGACAGCGACCCGCAAACGTTAGAGCCCAGGGCCAAGGCGCACAAGCCGGCGGATTCTGGCGTAGTTGTAGGCAATGGCGCAAGGCTCCGTAGCCTTGGGATGACGGATTGTGGGGCTCAGGTATTTTTGTATGTATATCCGTTATTTAGGTAACGGCTGCTTACGGTTCCGCTCTTACAGCGGCTCACTTTTGAGAAGCGCAAAAGTAAGCAAAACGCTCATGCCCCACCACTCGGCACCTCGCCTAGGCTCGGTGTGCCCTCACTCCGGCATTGCTCCGTGGGCCCTTCGCCCCCTTGAATGATCGAGTCGATCAACAGTGGTGACAGGTAGGCTGACACGGGGGGCTCTGTCCAAAAGTGACCCGCCGTAAGGGCGGAACCATAAGTAGCCGTGACCGAAGAAACGGATATACCCCCAAACCCAAGCCA
>Ga0065714_10002470_pt1 | contig 16742 bp, 14 predicted proteins | sample MisRhiReplicate2_FD_59101 | JGI IMG/M metagenome (GOLD analysis project Ga0065714, IMG submission 59101) | Miscanthus rhizosphere microbial communities from Kellogg Biological Station, MSU, sample Rhizosphere Soil Replicate 2: eDNA_1 v2... | ecosystem: Host-associated > Plants > Roots >...
ATCAATGGATACACAAGAATTTTGGTAGAAGATTATGCAGATAAATTCGATGCGGATGGTGTGAAGATCCTTCAGTCCATTATTAACAACTCAAAAAAAATGGGTGAATTGATTGATGATCTCCTCGCATTCTCAAAATTGGGAAGGAAACAGGTAACTACCTCTGAAATTGATATGACTGGTCTTATTAATAGCGTTCAGGAAGAATTAGTATTTGAGGACTATAAAAACATACCTCAGTTTAATATTGGTATTCTTCCAAATGCTATAGGAGATAAATCTCTGATTAAACAGGTGTGGATCAACCTGATTTCCAATGCTGTTAAATATTCAAAACATAAATCGAAAACCACTATCGAAATAGGTGCTTATGAAAAGAACAATCTAATTGTATACTACATAAAGGATAGTGGAGCTGGATTTGATATGCAATATTATGATAAGCTTTTTGGAGTTTTTCAGCGATTACACTCTCAGGAAGAATTTGAAGGTACGGGCATTGGTCTGGCCATTGTACAAAAAATAGTGCATCGGCATAGCGGAACAGTTTGGGCCGAATCAAAATTAAACGAAGGGGCTTGTTTTTATTTTAGCCTGCTCAGTGTAAACCATTAAATTAAAAGAGAAATGAACTACGATAATGTTGAAATTTTATTTGTGGAGGACAGCGCAGACGATGCTGCACTCACTATTCGTGCGCTTAAAAAAAGTGGTTTTACCAATAAACTCCATCATGTTATTAATGGAGCCGAAGCGCTGGACTTCATTTATTGTAAGGGGGAGTATGTTTCAAGGAGCGATAAAGAATTTCCAAAGTTAATTTTGCTAGACTTAAAGATGCCAAAGGTATCGGGGCTGCAGGTATTGGAGAAATTAAAATCTGATCCGAATCTTAAATCCATCCCAGTAGTCATGCTCACTTCATCTAATGAAGGTCCTGATATAGAAAAATGCTTCGAACTCGGGGCAAACAGTTATATCGTGAAACCTGTTGACAGCGATAATTTTTTTAATACAGTAAAAGAGATTGGATTGTATTGGGTGATATTAAGTCAGTCACCACATTAACATGGTAAATCTTAAAATACTTATTCTCGAAGATAATGAAACTGATGCTGATCTCCTTAACAGGGAATTAAAGAAATCCGGATTAAGTTTTACTTCTGAAATTGTACAGACTCGAACAGAATTTGAAAATGCTTTGCAAATCTTTGATCCTGATCTGATATTATCTGATTATTCCCTTCCTTCGTTTGATGCAGTTTCCGCCTTTCGCATCAAACAAAATAAGCATCCCCACACGCCATTTATTATTGTTTCTGGTATAATTGGAGAAGAAAATGCTGTAGAGTTAATTAAGGCAGGGGTTACCGATTACGTCTCGAAGAGCAAGTTATTTACGTTATCCACAAAAATCAACAGGGCGTTAAATGATACGAAGGCGAGGAAAGAGAAAATAATAACTGATGAAAGGATAAAAGTCATTAACCGGGAGCTTTTAGAATTGAATCAGGAGCTGGAGGTGCGGGTAATAAACCGTACAAAAGCGCTGGCGGAAAGCGAAAGTCGGTTTCGGAGTATGATGGAGACCATTCCGCAGATCGCCTGGACAAACACGGTTCAAGGTGAAGTTGATTTTTATAACCAGCGATGGTATAATTACACAGGATTGGGTGAAAAGCAAACGAAGCTAGTGGGATTTAGAAATATAATCCATCCTGATGATGTTAAGATTAGTTTTGATCTGTTCAGGTCGATCCTCAAGACGACAAATGGGGGAGAGTTCCAAATCCGCATAAAGCGTATAGATGGACTTCACATGTGGCACCTGATCCGATTAATGCCCATCACAGATCAACATGGCAACATACAGCTTTGGGTAGGAACCGCCACTGATATACAGGAACTCAGGTTGCTGCAACAGCATAAAGACGATTTCATAATTATTGCTAGTCATGAGCTAAAGACGCCAATAACGAGTTTAAAGGCATCACTTCAACTGTTGGATAAAATAAAGGATAGTCCTCCTTCAAACATCCTATCTAAACTTATTGTGCAAGCCAATAGGAGTTTGGGTAAAGTCAATGCCCTTATTGAAGATTTATTGAATTCAAGCATGGCTAATCAGGGGCAGCTTCATCTCAATCAACAGTATTTTGTCTTATCAGAGATCATTAAAGAGTGCTGCCATGATATATGTGAGGAGGGAATCTATACTATCAAAATTGAGGGGGACATGGGGGTTGAAGTATATGCCGATACAGGTCGGATTGGCCAAATCGTCAGTAACTTTATCAATAATGCGATAAAATATGCGTCTGAATCAAAAGAAATACGAATCTGCATCGAAAAGGTAAATGATATGGTTAAAGTATCTGTTATTGACAATGGACCAGGCATACAGCAGGAAAAACTGCGCTATCTTTTTGACCGTTATTACCGTGCCGAAAATGCTGGAAGTCAATATACAGGATTAGGACTCGGCCTTTACATATGTGCAGAGATCATCAAAAGGCATTGTGGGTTGATTGGAGTGGAAAGTGAATTAGGTAAGGGTAGTGCTTTTTGGTTTACACTACCCAGGTTTTGTAATTAGGTTCTAATTATCATCCAATGTTTTAAGGAAGGCAATAATGTTTTTTATCTCTTGCTTCGTTAGGTTTAATGGATCGGGAGATAGGGTCTGGTTCTCCAGTTTAATGCCAATTCCGGCCCCACCGCCACGATTGTAAAAATCCAAGACCTGCTCTAAATTAGTGTAAACTCCATTGTGCATGTATGGAGCAGTTTTAGCGATGTTTCTAAGCGTTGGCGTTTTGAAAGCATGTTTCAGAACGTCTATTTTGGTCCAAAAATAACGTCCCTCATCTTCGTCAATTTCAGGATTTTTAGCTTCAGGATTTTTGAGCGTTCCAATGACTTCTCCCTCAGTATTTGAAAAAACAGGGCCTGCGGTACCATTAAATAAAGGCATAAAATGGCAGGTAGCACATTTTGCTTTGCCGGTAAATAGGTTAAAACCATCAACTTCTGTTGAAGTCATCTGTTTATCATCTCCACGCATATATTTGTCAAATCGAGAGTTGAAAGGTGCTAAAGAACGGATGTAGCTGGCTAAAGCGATCATTACAAAGCGTGGCTTGATTTCCTTTTCCATAGTGGGGAAAGCTTTTTTGAAAAGTGGGTAATAATGTTTATCCTTTTGTAAACGCCTTGCTGCATCTTCCACAGAGCCATGCATTTCATCCTTATTGGCAATTACGTCCATAGCCTGGTTTTCCAAAGTCTGGAATCTCATGTCGTAGAACTGAGCATTTTGTAGGCCAGCATACAGTAGTGTAGGTGCATTTCGTTTAACAAACTTTCCAGTAATAATTGCCGGGCTTCTCATTAATCCATCAGTAAACGCAAGTTCTGGTTTATGGCAGCTTTGACAGGTCCGCACAGAGCCAGATACGATCTGATCATTGAAGAGCGATTTACCTAGTGTTTGCCTGTCCGGAGTAGGCATAGCTTCGGTGCTGTTTACAAAGTGATTAATGTTGAACATATCTTTGTCGAATAAGGTCGTGGTTTCTCTGCGTAGTGCCAGTTCTGTATCAAGTGGCTTTATGTTTAATTCCTTTTGCCAGCGTACAATACCCTTAGTGATTGGATTGGCAAAGGTCTTTATAAATTCCATTCTGTTAAAGGAATTGAAATCAGAATGATGGCGGAGGTAGGCAACAGCATTGTTGACCTCTTTTTGTAAAGCATCATTTTCTCCAACTAAGGAGAGTACTTTTCCAACAGCCTCTAAAGAAATTGCCGCCTCGCTGATGCCTGCATAAGACAATGGCGTATCAAACCCGGTGATACCACTGGTAATTATTCTAAATACTTCGAGTTTACAGGCGTCAAAAATACGGGCTTCTGTAAGTTCGGTTTGATTGAGAGTTTGTTTAAATCTGACTAAACTGGATTTTAGAGATATGATCTCGCGTTTTAAGCTCGCTTTTTCTGATGGCTGAAAAGGATAGATCAATTCTTCAATTACTTGCAAACCTGAAGGTTCGAAAGATTTGGTCTCCTCAACCTCTATTTCCGGTAGTGGCGGACCATTTACTTCACGGGAAACCCCGGGCATAAAGTATTCACATACCCATTCTAGTTTCTTAAATGCCATTCTGGTCTGCAGAAAGTGCCTTTTTAATAATATTGAATCGGTTCCGGAAGCAGTGGTATTCAATTGGTTTACATAAAAATCGAGAGTATCAATTTGACTAGATAGCAGCTGTTTTACTTCCGTAATTCCAGTAGGTTTCGATGGACGGCTACAGTATACTGAAAGAAGAATAAAAAGAACGATTACAGGAAAAATGAATCTTTTTAAAGGCATAAAGGTTTTGGTAAAATGACCAAAACTCTTTTCCCTAAAGAAAAGAGTTTTGATTAAATGATAAGAATTACTAGCGGGCTACTCCTGAAAGGATTACTGTTTGGCCACCCTCTTTGTTAGTCGTGATTCCACTTCCATCAGCATTTTTGAACTTATCGCTGGTCCAGGTATGTGGATGTAAGTTTAACACAATGGTGTTCGGTACGCCAATCAAATCAGAAATGTCGTACATGGCACCATATTCCCATGAACTGGTACGGCGGTCATTTGCCGGATTGTATTTTGAGTTAAATGTGACATCGTCTCTGCGGTGATTCATTTCAAGCATTGGTTTTATTTGTTTGGTAGCAATATTGTACCGCCATACACGACCATCATGCTTGTTACTTACATAATAAGAATCTCCATCTTCCTGAATGTAAACAAAGTTTTTAGTTACACAGATGTTATCCGGGTTAACGATACTGTTTCCAGGGTCAACTGCTCCATCAATAAGCGGAGTTAGTTTTCCTTTTAACGGGCTTGCAGCATCAAGTTCTAGTTTGTAAACTCTTCCCCACATAGTTAGTCCGGGTTTAGGATTAATCAAATCTCCACTTACCCCGGTTGCAGTAAAGTAAAGTGTTCGGTTAGCTGTTGCATCACCTTTACCATAATCAAGATCCTCTACACGTGCAAACTGAATCGCATTTTTAGTAACTGTTTGAGCAGCAAGTTCAGCCCCTGTACTTGTTTTTACGTTATCATATTCAACAAATTCAACATCGTAAGTAGAATTTACTGCCATGTCGGTTTCAACAATGTTTAAATTGGTTCTGCGAAGCATATATAGTTTACCACTATTTAAATCTCCAGGGCTATTAGAAAGGTACATGTTTACCTGACCTAAGCCCTGGCGACTGCTTTCATCCTCCCCAATAAAAATAGCTGTTTTACCTGGATATGCATTTTTAGGAAGAGGTACTGCATTTTCTGCACTACATTTTCCTAAGGCAGCTAGTTTACGATCTGGGTTGCTTTTGTCAGATACCGGACCTGAAGGATTGATAGCATGTATAGATGATTCACCATCGGTTTCTCCTGCTGTTAAAAATGTTGCAGTCGAAAAGCCATGCTCTTCTGGTGTGGCAAGTGTTGCTGAGCATAGTCTCATTTTACCACCTGCTGCATCTACAATGTATTCTCCTTTTACTGGTTTTAGGTTTTTATCTAAGTAAACCCGAGATACAGAGAAGAGGATTTCATGATTTGTGATCATAATATAACCGTCTCCGTTGGGATCTTTCATCATGCCAGCTCCATCAGGTTGCGCACCATACACAAAGTTTGGTGATTCTGAAAGTACATCATCACTGCTGATCAATGTTGTGATCTTTACATTTTCGAAACCAGGTAACGTTTTTACCAACGATGGGTTTACCGAATAATCTTTAAGTTCAATTGTTGCATCCGTATCGTCTTTTTTGTCCTTCTTACAGGCCGAAATGGCTACAGCGGATGCTGTGAAAGCTGCAATAGCAAATGCCAGAGTTTTAGTTTTAAGTAGCTTTTTTTTCATTGGTTTGATTCGTTTTATAAAGCAAACCTAACCATCTAATGTTGTGCGAAATTTAACGCTATGTTAAATGAAATACTACTCATTATATTCCAGCGATTCTCTATCCCATTTAGCCAAATCGGCACCAATATTATAAGTACTGCGTAAGAATTCAATTAATTTATCATCTGGGTTTGCTGCGGATTGCACGGCTGAATAAGGTAAAATGAACTCGCCTAATGTTTGGTGATAGTAGGCTTCCTCGGGTTGAACCTTTGCATTTTTGTATCCTTTTGGTTCGGGATATAAATAACAATAGAACGCGGCTTCCATCAAGGCACCTCCTCCGGTCCAAAAACCACAGCTGCTTACCTCTTTACAATATGCATCTTCGGCAACCCAATTAGGCATACCCGGTATTCCCCCTGGATGCTTGGGTGCATTACGACCAGAAAAAAAGGACAATGCTAAATCGAAACTGCCCCAAAAAAAATGAATAGGACTACACTTACCTTTAAATTCGGCTCTGAATTTCAAAAAAACATCCTGAATATTTAGTAAAGCCTTATGGAAAGCTAAAACATGTTCATCTTCATAAGTAGCATGAATCGTATCTTGTTCAAATGGGATAGGATCAACAAGTTCTACCGGGACGGGTTTGATAGTTAAATCGATTTTTAATTCTTTTAATAGTTTGAAAATCTTTGTGTAAAAATCAGCGACAGAAATTCCATGTAAATCAAATTGTCGAATTTCTCCGTTGCTGGTCGTAATTTTTAATTGATGTGCTATAAAATCAAAATCTATCTGAAAATTTTGATTATTATGTTGCATCGATTCTGTAGTCAAGCCAGTTGATGTAATATGCAACGCTATATGCCAGGCATGGTTCACCCATGGAAGAACTGCAAGTTTTATTTTTCCTACAATTTGCGACCATAATTGCAAAGTTTCGTAGGTAGACTTTCCTTTTTCATAAGAAAGTATTGGCCAATTCTGTTCCATAATAAGAAATCTGGTTTTTAAGTATAATTCCCTTTGCTCCATCAATTACAAAGCGCTGTTGCAATTGTTTTATCTCATCCACTATATGGAAAACATTTAGCAGGCTTTATTGTTCCTTTTTGTGTCTGATTCAGGTAAGGAACCTTGAAAATGTCGGTTGGACTAAATCAATAAATATGCTTTTTAACAAACTTTTTGACCTGAAAGATAAAGTCGCCATCATTAATGAAGAAAAGTAGCTATAACGGAGGTGGTGCACAAACGCTCGATAGCGTTAAATGGATAATATTTATAAATCGGTTGACTATGTGTTAGTTATAGCTTTTATATTGTGTTTCCTACTAGTTTTACTAACTTCGACTGATTTATCCATTTATCTCATGAGGATATTTCATTCAATATTACCATATTGTATACTGGACCAATTGATGCGAGGAGCGCAATGGAAGTTCAGTATATAAGAAAGCAATAAAATAATTGACAAACAAATATCTATGTTAATAATTAATAATTTTGAAGAGTATCAGTCGCATTTAGGTAAAGAACTAGGTGCTTCTAATTGGCATAAAATAGATCAGGCACAGATTAATAAGTTCGCTGATGCAACATTAGATCACCAATGGATACACGTTGATACTGAAAAAGCTAAAAGCGAAGGGCCGTTTAAAGCTACTATCGCACACGGCTATTTAACCTTGTCATTAATTCCATATTTATGGAAGCAGATCGCAGATGTTCGCAATATCAAAATGGAAATAAACTATGGTATAGAAAATTTTAAATTTGGACAGCCTGTTTTGGTAGATAGTGAGATTCAATTAAAGGCTAAACTTCATTCGATAGTAAATTTGAGAGGGACAGCCAAAGTTGTTATTGAGGCTACGCTAGTTATTAAAGGCGAATCAAAACCAGCTTACACTGGTAATGTGGTATTCTTATATCATTTTAAATAATTGAAATACTGGTGTTGCCAAAAATAAAAGCTGCTTCTTTGTCTGGAAGCAGCTTTTATTTCGTTGACCCAACTGTGTACGATGGCAGGTTTCTATTGTAATTAAAGCGTTTTTCTACCTATAAACGTACTTTTACCTAGCAAAAAATTAATAGCCTTTTTAATATTTCGATTTCTACTTTCCTCTGTTTTTAAGGAGGAAATGTATCTCACCATCTCTTTTTGCATCGAAGGACTGAGATTATCAAATCTAAACTTTGCTTCTAAATTATTATTCAATGCCTCTATTAACTTTGGGTGTGGTTTTATCGTTCTATCAGCTGGGTCGAATTCAATAGTGACTTCAATGGTTTCTCCAATACGTTTGGGAGAATTTTTAAGCATTAATGTATTAATATAAAGTCGCCAAAGACCACTGTATTTTAGTAAGGTTTGTTGGTATGATACACCGTTTATAGTGCCAGTAACTGGAATATGCCCTTTGTCTTTACCTGCCTGACTAAAAATCTCTGTCAATATAATTTCCGGAACCTGGACGTATGGATTAATCCCTATTATTTCTATCGCTGCATGGAAGGAATAACTTTTCATTTTTTTGTAGGAATGGCATTAGTTTGACGGGGTACCGGAAGCGTTTACTTTAAAATTTAACCAGTGTTCCCTGCTATTCTATTGTAAATATTATCGAGTTTAAAGGGCCTGATATTTCCTAATCTCATACGTTTTGCAACATCATATTCCTTAAAGCCATTAGTGTGCAAAAAATCTGTAGCCAAGAAGTTATCTATAGGAAAAGATACTTTGTCATTGGATTTTAAATGCAACTTTAAAAGTTCAAGTCCGGCTGACGAATTATTTGCGACAATTAATCCATCACCAAGAGAAGGTAAATAGAAACCTTCAATCTTATGATTATTAATATATACAAATCCATTTTCAAGAGCATCTTCAAGATGCATCATTCTTGCTTCTCCTGTTGCTATTTTGTCAATAATTGAAATTTCATTTTTGAAATCCTGTTTATAAGGCATTATTTTATCTGAAATCAGCAACTCCTTATCAACCTTTATGTCTTTAAAAAAAAGGTATTCAGTATCAGTAATAAAACCCAGCTTTTCATATACTGGAACACCAAGCTTAGTAGCGATTAAATAAATAGTCTCACATTTATTTTGCTTTGCAATATCGATTAGCGATTGTGTAATAAATTTTCCAATTCCATTGCCTCTTTGGTCAGCATGGACTATAATGTGCCCAAGCCAGGATACGTCATTATGAATAATTGTCGCGCCTAACCCAACAATTATACCATCAATTATTACTTTAATTGGAAAGCAAAAGGATGATTGTACATAAAAATGAAAACTCGGTTTGATATCATTCCACCCTTCGGGTTGTAAGTCTGATATTAAATCTAATTCCTCATATTCTAAAGCTAGTATTTGCATTGGTTTTTAGCGTTTTTTAGGCCTCAATGATTAAAGTGAAACCAGCCTGAAGCAAATATAATGAAATTCTGGAACGGGATAGAGATTTATAGGAGGTGGGGTAAAACCAATTATGGCATAATTTTTTTATCTTACATAATGAGAAAGCTGCTATTTTTATTTACTATTAGTTTGATGCCTTTTATTTTACAGGCACAGCAGGCAACGGTAAAAATTAAGATCTTAAATGCCGGTAATCATAAGGTGAGGATTCAACATCCGATTGATGATACGTGGTTTCCTGAGGCTGTTGATATGCAGAAATTTGGCCCTGATAGTACAATTAAGTATACATTATCGGTTAATAAAACTACCTGGTTGAGAATCAATGGATATTCTTTCGTAATTGAGTCGGGGATTACCAATATTTTGTTTGATTATAGTAAAAAGGATGCTTTAAGGTTTACTGACCGAAATATGGAAGGGATAGTTCTCTTCTCAAAAAGAGATAATCAATTTTATCAGGATAAAGCAAGGGCATACTATAAAAATGACACCAGTACTGTAACCTTGCTGAAGCGAATTGAACAAGATAAAGAAGCAGAATTAAAAGCCTATACTGATTTGTTGTCCGCCAAAAAGATCTCTTTAAATTTTTATGAGGAGGTACGAAATTATTTGAATGTTAATGCTGTCATTATGGAGGCAGCCATTCCTATGATTGTTTTTTCGAAAACTAAAAAATTAAATAAGGAATTGGATGCGATGTGGACAAACGCTTATAAAAAACATCCGTTAACAGATATTCGGGATACTTTTAACCCGGATTTTTACTATCATGCCGACTATTACGCATTTACTTATTTGCAATATTATTTAGCCCAAAAAAGAGGTGTTAAGTTAAACTTTAAAAATGAAAGCGATTATTTTAAGGCTAAATATCTAGGGTTTGGAACAACCTTTAGGGGGAAAATGCGCGAATACCTCATGGCGAGTTTTTTGCGGAACGAAATGATGCAAAATAAATTTCAGCCTATTTTTCTTGAACTATTTAATGATTTTGAGAAGCAATACCCTCGCAGTCATTTTACACCATATTTACAAACCTATGTGGCGAAGATTGAGGCATTTAATAAGGAAAAAAAAGCTGATTTAAGTCAAAAGCAAAAAATAATAGCTGATTATGGAGAGATTAATTCATTTGAACAGCTACTTCGCCCATTTAAGGATAAAATGGTGTTTATAGATATTTGGGCAACCTGGTGCGGACCATGTAAAGAAGAATTTCAATATAGCAAAGAGTTAGAGGAGTTCCTCACTTCCAAAGACATTGATATGCTGTTCATTTCTACGGATAAGGATGAAGCCGATGAACAATGGAAAACCATGATCAAATATTACAATTTAGAAGGTTGGCACATCAGAACAAATAAAGCCTTGTTACAAGACTTAATTAATAAATTTTGGAATGGTAAGGATGGCTATGCCATACCTCGTTATATTTTAGTCAGTGGGGGAAAGGTTGTTAATGCCAATACATTTAGACCGAGTGATAAAGAAAAGCTTTATAATCAATTGATGACTGAAGTTAAGAAGTGATGTTCTAAATGTAACTTTAACCTTACTATTAAGTCTATATCATATGAATTTAATTGGCAATATCATTTGGGTTATCTTTGGTGGAATATTTATCTTCTTTGAATATATAATTGGTGGCTTAATCTTATGTTTAACCATTATAGGAATTCCATTTGGTATACAGTGTTTCAAGTTTGCGATAGTTGGCCTGGCTCCGTTTGGGGTTAGAATTAAAGATACTTCTTCCAATACTGGATGCTTGTCTACCATTATGAACATCATCTGGTTTATATTCGGTGGTTTCTGGATTGTGTTAACCCATCTGCTTTTCGGATTGCTCTTCTGTATCACTATTGTTGGCATTCCATTCGGAAGGCAACATTTTAAATTAATGAACCTTGCATTTTCACCTTTTGGGAAATCCATTGGATAATATGAGTTCAATTTATTAAACAAAGCCGTTCTTCTTATCGAAAAACGGCTTTGTTTATTGTACAACCACTACTCCATTTGAAGCACGCGACCCATATAATGCAGTCGAGACTGCATTTTTCAAAATACTGATCGATTAGTGCATGATTGCTATTGTAAAGGCGAGTCCTGTCAATGTGCTTAAATATGAATAAATGCTATTTATGTTTAATAAAATGCTTATATAATTGATTAAATATATTTCATTAAGTTATTGGTAATTTAAAATTAAATCACAAGATTTATATTGTGTGATTGGCCGATTCACAAGTTAACCATTTGTAAACCATAATTTTAAATCATTCCCAATGAAAGTTAAATGTTTAAGCTTATTGCTCACGGGACTTATTTTTAGTTCTTGTGAAAGAGGTGTTCAAAATTCCGAAAACCCGGAGTCCCCGCAGTTAACCACTAAAACCAAATCTGCTATTTCCATCGCAGCAGTTGGTGTGACTTTAAATGCCGATGGCCCTGGAAGTACTTACAGTTTACTTAACAGCGTACTGGGCGGAACAGCCTATGAAGTACCTGATTGTGGACATGCTCAGGACCACATTAGTGAGGTGTTTGATTCCGTACTCAATACCAATGTCTTTGTATTTTCCGCACATGTTGCACTAGACGATGACAGATGTGTAGCCACCGATCGTCAGCGTACGGAAATTAAAACTTATGGTCCGTCTCCGGCGAATCTTAAAGCCTCTAATGGTGAGACCGTTACGTATCGCTGGAAATTTAAGATAGATGCGGGTTTCAAGGCTTCTTCCAGCTTTACCCACCTTCACCAGATCAAAGCCGGTGATGGTGATGCTGATGCTCCTCTAATCACCATTACGCCGCGCTATGGGGCTAATAATACGGACAAAATGGAGCTTATTCACGTCAACTCTTCAGGTACAACCACTAAAGTTAAGATTGTTAACCTGGCACCTTTCAAAGGCAATTGGGTAGAAGTTGTAGAAACCATTAAATTTGGTTCTTCAGGAACTTATAACATCACGATCAATAAAGTAAGTGATGGTACAAGTTTGATGTCCTATAGCAATTCAAATATGGATTTGTGGAGATCAGGTACAACTTTTTGCCGGCCAAAATGGGGAATTTACCGCAGTCTGAATAATCCTTCCCAATTGAGGGATGAGGACGTTCGCTTTGCTAATTTTTGCATTGCAGAAGGAAGCGCTACTTGCCCATAGTTTAGTTTATCGAGATACCAAAGCATTCAAAGAGGCGCGCGCTCTTTGAATGCTTTACCTTTCAAATGATAAGCATTTGTTGGTCGCGAAATTTGAAATGAATTTATTTGATAAAAATGAACGCCTCTACAGAATTAATAATAGATATTTACGTATTACGGTAAATATGGAAGGATCTTTTCGGATAAAATCCGTTTAACCTTTTATATTAACCTACTAGCACAGATAGTGATTATTTAATAAAAGTCCAGTGAATATTAAAAGAAGTATTAATAAACGGATTAATAAGTTGTTTAGTAAAAAGAAAGTAGAAACTCCTGAAAACTACATTATAAACCTATACCAAACTAATTACGAGAAAAAAGTATTGGTTTCCTATATCACGACACCATTTAGGGCAGTTAATTCTTTCAAACATCAAAATTACATTACCTCGCATATTGTTGCGGAAAGTTTTTCGGAGTTAGGGTATGATGTGGACATTGTAGACTTTTTGGACCAAACAATTCCAATAGCCTACGAAAGTTATGATGTGATTTTCGGTATAGGGGACAATTTCGAAAGGTCTTTTCAAAGCCCAAGTAGAAATATTCCGAGAATACATTTTATTACTGGCGCACACCAGGATTTACATAACGAAATGAGTTTGAGAAGTGTAAAAGATTTTTATCGGTTATCAAATATTTGGCTGACCGATGAAGCTAATGTTTTACCCGAAAGTTGTTATTATGCGATGTATAATGCTGATGTCGCCATCATTCTTGCAAAAGGATTTATTTTTGACGATTGTAAAAATAGGTTTGAAAATAGGCTTCACTCACTAAATAATAACATACTCGGCATATTCAGCTTGTTTGCTATAAAGACAATGCGAACCTCTAATTTTTTATTCCTGAGTGGAGGCCGTCAAATCACTAAAGGGCTGTCTTTGCTACTGGAAGTCGCCCGTTTGCGTAAAGACTTAAACTTTTATATCGTCGTACCTCATATCAATAGTATACTGGAGACGTATTATGAAGATGTTTTGACTGCGGAAAACGTTTTTCTTTATAAAGACATCAGAATGGACGGAGAAGAGATGAGAAATATTATCGAGGCTTGTAGTTATGTGCTTGCTCCAAGTTATATAGACGGCCTTCCTGGAGGTACTATAGAGCCAATGTCTGCAGGTTTGCTTCCTATTGTAAGTAAATACTGTGGATTTGAAAAGAAAAGATTTATTGTTGAAATGGAAGAGCTATCAGTAGATGGTGTAAATTCGGCTATAACTAGCGCTATTAATCTGGATGATCATACTTACTTCGAGTATATTAATGAAGTAAAGGAATATGCTATTGAAAATTTCTCAAAATCTAAGGTAAAAGCACATTTAAAAACCATTTTAAAATCAGAGCTTTCAAATTAATTCGTTGTTAATTATTAGATTTGATAGTATCATATGATACTATCAAAAGCATTATAAAAAGCCTCCATATAACATGGGCTTTTATAATTCTAGTTATCAACAAAAAAGCCGTTCTTCTTATCGAAAAACGGCTTTTTAATTTGTGGGCCATGATGGGCTCGAACCATCGACCAAAAGATTATGAGTCTTCTACTCTAACCAACTGAGCTAATGGCCCTCTAGTTGTTTCTGCCTTAGCAGGGCGCAATATTAACGCTTTTTCCTGATATCACAAAATTTCTTCAGCATATATTTTACTCCATTATTCTTTTCCTTTGATATACTGAGTGTTGAATTTGTTATTTTTTCTTACCTCTTAGATTTAACATCAGGTTTACATTGCAGTTTTACTTTTGGACATGCTTCAAAATAGGAATGATGGTGAGGAACTAATGGTAAGACTGAAGAGGGGAGACGCTGCAGCTTATGATTTGTTATATGAACTTTTCTGGAATAAACTTTTTAATCATACCCTTGTTCGTATCCGTAATACAGAAGCAGCAAAGGATATCGTCCAGAATGTTTTCATCAATTTATGGGAGCGGAGGCAGACTATAAAAATAGATACCACACTCGAACAGTTTCTTTTTGGGGCCGTAAAACTTCAGGTACTTAATTTCTTCAGGTCCGAGAAAGCGGATGAAAAGGTGCTCGACTATACCCTCAAAAAACTGGAAGGAGCTTTAGCTCCCTTTAATGAGTTATCTGAATACCTCGAAATGGAAAGACTGATCGATGCAGAGTTAAAAAAGCTGCCCGACAATATGCGTCATGCATATTTACTAAAGAACGAGCACCATACTACGCGTGAGATTGCCAAAAAACTTAACCTCGCTGAACAAACAGTATCCAATCATATTTCCGAAGCCATGAGGAGGATCAGAACCAGCATACACAACGAATTTATAGAGGGGTCTGTTTAATTAACAAAAGCTTAACAATTTCTAAAAGTAGATTCTCGCCTTCTGCGGTACTTCATATTAAACGAAGTACAATTGAAAGCAGATCAGTTTAAAGAATTACTTGATAAGTACCTGACAGGAACAGCTACCGAAGAAGAAAGAAAAGTTATCGATTTATGGTACTCCTCCTATGGGGATTATGAAAGCAATGATTTGCCATTGGCGGTTGCTACCGAAAGTGATCCGCAGATAAAGCGATTTACGCTAAAACCATATTACAGGTATGCAGCCATTCTCGCTATGCTTGTTCCCGCTTTATTCTTTACCCGTTCTATTTTCAAAAAGAATGAAAAGGCAAACATAACTGCCAAAGCTTACGATACCTATAGCACTGCCTCGGAATCAAAAAGAATAACATTATCAGATCACTCCATTATACACTTAAGTCCAAATACTGTCCTGAAGGTAGCTTCATCATTTGGGAAATCTACCCAAAGAGAAGTTTATTTAGATGGAGGCGAAGCTTTTTTCGAGGTAACTAAAGATCCTGAACATCCTTTCATCGTACATGCAGGCCAAATCAATACCAAAGTTTTGGGGACAAAATTCGCAGTCACAACAAGCACAAAAGGTTTAACTGAAGTGAGCGTAAGTGAAGGTAAAGTTGCTGTTGGAGACAGCAAAAAGACATTCGATGTGTTGCTACCAGGTAAAAAGCTGAGTTACCGCCAGAAAAGTAACAGATGGAAGGTGGAAGATTTCGCAACACGCGATCATAATTTATGGGCCGGACAAACCATTAACCTAAATCATGCAAGCTTTACCGAACTGCAAAAACATATTAAAACCATCTATGGTGTACATGTCTTTTCTCGCAATCAGAAAGCAGCGGCATATACCTATAATATGCGGATTCGCAGTTCGAGATCATTGGATAAAACACTCAAAATTATATGCTCCATTAATGATAACAAATACAGGAGGACAAGCAATGGAATAGAAATCTACTAAATGAAAAAACCGGATCTGAAGCAGACCCGGCAATACTTTCAACAGCAGCAGCTTGAGACCCTCTACTGTTGGATTATAAATAAATCTTGTTTATCAATAATATCAAATATATGAAAAGTTTTTTACTGCTATTGCAGAAAATTATGGGTTATACATTGCTTATTTCCACCATTATGATCGCCGGCTCGCAAGTCCTTTTTGCCGGCAATTCCAATGGACAGATACTCAATAAAAAGGTAAGTATTTCTTTTGAGAATGAGAATCTAATGAATGCTATTGAAAAGTTGGAAGACAAAAGCGGGGTCGACTTTGCTTATGATCCGGCTGCGTTAAAACTTAAAAAATTTAAGACTGAAGCCAAACACTTTAGTGATGAGAAGATTGAAGTTATTCTTAGAAACATTCTGGAACAAACCAATGTTTCTTTCAAAGAAGATGTTCAGGGTATCATTACACTGGTGAAAAATCAGGAGCCTGGTAAAATCAGCGGAAAAATTGTTGATGAAAAAGGTGTAGGCCTTCCTGGAGCAAGTATTAAAATTATAGAACTGAACAGGGGGGCGCAAAGTAACGATGACGGTACCTATAGTATCAACGTTCCTCAAGGCGTTTATACGCTGAGCATCAGTTATATTTCCTTTAACAGTTCCACTCAAACTAAAGTTGTGGTTAAGCCCGGACAAACTACGCCGCTTAATGTTTCTCTAACTGCCCAGTCAGGTACACTAAATGAAGTACTGGTTGTAGGATATGGAAGTCAGAAAAGAGAAAACCTGACAGGCGCTGTAGATCAGGTTACCTCCAAATCTTTCGAGAACCGTTCAGTTCCCAATCTGGCACA
>Ga0065714_10002465_pt1 | contig 16738 bp, 17 predicted proteins | sample MisRhiReplicate2_FD_59101 | JGI IMG/M metagenome (GOLD analysis project Ga0065714, IMG submission 59101) | Miscanthus rhizosphere microbial communities from Kellogg Biological Station, MSU, sample Rhizosphere Soil Replicate 2: eDNA_1 v2... | ecosystem: Host-associated > Plants > Roots >...
CTTCAGGTTTTAATCAGTTGGCCAACACCTGTCGGCACTACGTGCCGACGATGTTTTTATCGGTTTTTACACACTCTGGGCCATGAATGGCCCTTCGCGGCGGGCCCACGGAGCAATGCCTTCGTTCGGCCATCGTGGTTAACGGGGCGCCGAGATCAACGTCCGCCGCGAGGCGGCCTAGTAGCCGACCTGGCTCTCCCGGTCGTACACCCATCAGATTTGTGGGAGTAAAGCTTGCTCGCGAGGCGGCCTGACAGCCGACCTGGTTCTCCCGGTCGTACTTCGATCCATTTGTGGGAGCGAGCAAGCTCGCTCCCACAGTTTTTTCCGGGGTGTTCACAGGCATCGCAGTCACCCCAAATCCCCTGTGGGAGCGAGCTTGCTCGCGATGGCGGAGGGTCAGCTTGCGGTGATGTTTTGTGGTTCGGGCAGACGCAGGGCCTCGACGGCGGTGGGCCAGTCGAGCTGGTATGTACCGCCTGGTGTTTCCAGCTTCAGTTGATGTCGTTCCATGTCGGCATCGGCCACTGGCGTCCAGGGGCGTCGGCTGTCGGTGCCCAGGCTCCGGGTCAGGCTTGCCAGGTCTTCAGGATGACAGCGAAGGGTGGCGCTGATCGGGTCGTCCTGACGCGACGCCAGTTGGCGGACGAGCGCATCGATGCGTGCCTGCTGCGGGACCTCGTTCAACAGCGTCCCCAGGGCCTCGTTGACCAAATGTGCAGCACTGCTCTCGATCCGCTCCCACATGGCTTGACGCTGGGTGTCCCATGCGGCGAGCAAGGTTTCGGCCTTTTCCCAGAATTGCGCTTGAGCCTCGAGCACGGTCGCGTCCGCCTCTGCGTTGGCGCGTTCAAGCAATTGCCCCGCCTGCGCCTGGGCCTGTTCGAGGACGACCTGTGCGCGGGCACAATCAACCAGGGTTTCGCGCGCGATGTAGGGCTGCGACAGGCCCTGGCCATCGGGGCGCAGTTCAAGCGAACGCCGAGCGAGCATCGTGTCTCTCCGTTTGGATAGGGGCCGAGGGTGCCAGGCTTTGCTCAGCTTTCCAGCAGGCGGACTGCCAAAGCGTGTTCAGCTTGGCGGCTGGCGGTTGAGGGGCTGGCGCCGATTCGATGGCGATGATTCTGTCGCGTGGGAACGCCAGGCGCGCGCGTTCCCAGGCCCGTTCGTCCAGCCATGCGCGCAGCAGGGCGAGTGGATCCTGGTCTTGTTCGAGCCAGTGCCCCGGGCGCAGGGCTCTGGCGGTGCGCTCGCACCAGGCCCGGTCCTGCGCCGAAAGTGCCTGTGTTGCCGTTAACGGTGCGCAAGTGTTCGCCACCAATTCGCAGGCAAGGGCCAAGGTCCGGGGCGTGCCGCAGAACAGCGATTGCAGCGCCGGGCTGGGTGGTGGTGGCGTGCATGGCGTCATACCGAAGCTGTGGGCAAGCGCGGCATGTTGCCCTCGGGCGAGGACGTCGATCTGTGGCGCGGTCAGCAGGCCAAGCGCCGGCGAATACCAGCCCCGGTCTGCTTCGCGCCACGCGAGGCTCCACCAGCGAACCCATGCAATTTCCGCCGTCATGCGGCGGTCCCGTTACTGTCGGGTTTGGTCCCCGGGTTTTTCACGGCGAACAGCCCAGGTGTCGCGCTGCTTTGGGGGGCGGCGGGCGTCCTGGCTGGTTTGCTGAACTTGCGATCGAGAAGTCGTGGCAGCACTAACACGCCTTGGCGCCATAGCCGGTAGAGGCCATACAAGACGCCCATCAGGATGGCAAGCAAGGTGATGCTTGCCGTCACGGTCACCGCCCGCCAATAGCCGATGTCGTCGGCCTGCATGAGGAACGGGCCGAAATACGCCATCTTGCGCCGCTCCTGATACGGTGCGGCGGGAACGAAGACCACCGATAATTTGGTCGGGTTCTGGGTAGCATCGGCCATGCCGGGGATCCCGCTGGCGACCAGGTTGCGCACGCGCGGGGTAATGCTGTCGGGGTCCAGGGCATTGGTGTGCTTGATAAACACCGAGGCCGATGCGGGTTGGACCGGCTCACCCGGGGCCACCCGTTCCGGCAGGACCACATGGACCCGGGCGAGCACCACGCCGTCTATTTGTGAAAGCGTCGATTCGAGCTCCTGGGACAGCGCATAGATGTAGCGGGCACGTTCTTCCATCGGCGTGGAAATGACCCCTTCCTTGCGGAAGATCTCCCCCAGGCTGGAGCGTGAGCGACGCGGCAGGCCGGCGGCCTCGAGTACCTGGACGGCGCTGTTCATGTCGGCAGGCTCGACCAGTACGGTCAGCCCGTCTTTATCGACCTGCTTGCTCGCTTCCACGTTCTTGTTCGCCAATTCGGCGATCACTTCGTTGGCATCCTGCTCGGAAAGATGGCTGTGCAGCGCCGTCCGTTCATCGCAACCGGTGAGCAGCAGACACAGCAACAGTGTTGAGAATGCGCGCATGGACATGACCGGCTTTCCCTTTACTGAAGATTGGTGAGCTTCTCGATTGCCTGGGAGCCCTTGCTGACGATTTTCGCGGTCATCAGGCTTTCCAGGTGGAAGGATGACAACGAGCGGTTCGACTGCAGCATGTCTTTCGGGTCGGCGGTGCGGATGGCCTTGAGCATGTCCCGGTTGGCGCGATCGTCCAGTCGCTGCAATTCGCCGGAGCGGCTCGACAACGAATCGATGATTCTTGCGGCGACATTGTTTTCACTGTCCGGGGCGGGGGCTTTGTCGCGCATTTGCGCGTTGAACCAACTGACATCGCTGGTCTCGGCGCTCGCGTGTGGCTTGGCGCTGGTTTTGGCAGCGGTGGAGGCGAGGTTGCTGGGGTCGATGGCTTGTACGTCCATGGCGTTTCTCCTGTTTCAAAGGCTTGCTTCAAAGTGTCAGTTTCAAAGGGCGGGTGCCTTCAGGCGCACATCAGCCTCAAGACGTTGCGAGCGCTACCGGTGACGCTCAGGTGAAACTCGATTTCCTCCCGGTTGCGCCGGGTACGCTGGCGCAGCGGGGGCTGCTGGCCGGCCAGGCGGGCAAGGGCGAAGTCCAGCTCTTCCAGGGCAAGCTGGAACAACCGGGTTTCGCGAGCATCCAGCGCTGTGCCGCGGGCAATGCGTTCGGTCCATGTCCAGCGTTCTGCGTCGGGGGTCGCCGGTGGGGGATAGCGCGCCGGGTGCTGGTCCATGAACGCGGCGATCTCGAACAACAGGTCCTGGTCGTCTGGTTCATACCGCGCCTGGCCGTCACCTTCCTCGATGTCCAGCAGCGTCAGCAGTTTCCTGCGGCCCAGGACCGCGATGATCTTGAGCAGCAGCGACAGGCTCGCGTCATGACGACTGCGCCGCGTGGCGTGATCACCCTCCATCTCCCAGGCGCCGAACAGCGCGCCACAGAAGGGGTTGTTGGCATTGCCGAAATCACTTTGGCTGTCGACATCGTTGTCACCGATGGGCTGCCGGCGATGGGCGAACATCTGCGCCAGATCGTTGAACAGGTCTTCATTGGAATAGGCATCATCGATGTCGACGTCGAGATTGGAACCGGTGCCACCGTTGATCTCCTCCAGGATGTCTTCCAGGACCAGTCGCAAAGGGTCGTCGGTCTCTGCGGCCAATCTGTCCTGGGGGCTGGGCCAGCCGAACCGCGACTGTCCGCCCGTCGAACCGTGTTCGGCGCCCCACTGGACGAGCGACTCCCTCAATCGGTCGCCGGTCCCGTGCAGTGCCAGATGCTCGGCGACCACGTTCGCCAGGCCCGGCGGGGTAGGGGCGGGGCGCCGCGTGGACTCGTCATGGGGCAGGTCTCTCTGGGCACGAAGGCTGTCTGGCAAGTCGATGTGCATAGGGGCCTCCTCGCATCGCGCTTGAAGTTACCCCGCCGGAGCGGGGCTGAAGCGAGAGGGTCAGAATCGTATGTTTTTCGAGGCCTCCCCCATGGCGGTGATGGCTTTGGTTGCGGTGTCCATCGACCCTGCCGCGATTGCGTTCATGGTGTCGGCGACCAGTTTTTTCTGGTCGAATTGGGATTTCATGGTTGTCATCGCAGCCGAGGTCGCGTCCATCTGCTGCATGGCAGCCGTGGAAGCGGCGAGAGAAGCTCCACCAAAACTCATAGTCGTATCTCCGGGTTGTGGAATGGCAAGACGATCGTGAACGTCTCGATGGTTAAGTGGCGACCGTTGTGTAAACGGTTCCACCGATCCCACTCAACTCGTCGATATTTGCAGGCACTTCATCCGGTAATACAGCGTGCGCCGGGCGATACCCAGTTCGGCGATGACCTTGTCGATGCAATGATGGTGGCGGCGCATGCAGTCCTCGATGAGGATTTTTTCGAACTGCTGCAGGTGCTCTTTCAACTTGAGCGTCGAGCTGTTGTGTTCCAGTTGCTCGGCGCGGGGCAGTGCCGGCAAGCCGAGCACGTATCGTTTGGCGGCGGATTGCAGCTCGCGGATGTTGCCAGGCCAGGCGTAGCCGAGCAGTTGGCGCAACAGCGCTGGCGACGGTGCGACGTAGGGCCGGTCAAGTGCCTGGGCCTCCCGGCGCACCAGCGACTGGAACAGCGGCACGATGCGCTCCTTGCGGCTGCGCAGTGGAGGCAGCTTGAGGCTGATGATGTTCAGGCGAAAATAAAGGTCCCTGCGAAACTCACCACGTTCGACCATTTCTCCCAGCGGGCACTGGGCGGAGGCGATCACTCGCATGTTCACCGGGATGCTCTGGGTCGAGCCCAGGCGCTGGACCGTCCTGGATTCCAGGACTCGCAGCAGCTTGGCTTGCAGGCCCAACGGCATGCTGTCGATTTCGTCCAGGTACAGCGTGCCGTTATGCGCGGCTTCGACGAACCCCGCGCGATTTTGGTTGGCCCCGGTAAACGCGCCGGTGTTGGCCCCGAAAAGCTGGCTCTCGGCGAGGGTTTCGGGAATGGCGGCGCAGTTGATGGCAACGAACTTGCCGGAGCAGCCGGACATGCGATGGATCTTTTCTGCCAGCGTGTCTTTACCGGTACCCGTCTCGCCGCGCAGCAACACGTCGATCATGAGCGGAGCGACGCTTTGGACGAACGCCTCAAGGTTGAGGGCATCTTCTTTATAGGGATTGGAAAGTGCAGCGCATAGCAGCTTTTGCATCACTGACGATTCCATTTCTTGTTTGGTTAGGAGGGTCGACAAGTTGAACGATGAAAAGGCGTGTGAAACTTCCTCTAGTTAGCGCCGCCGCGCGACTGCACTGGTAATGAACATTTTGCTGGTCACGAGGTTTAGAGAAGAGATTAAAAAAAAGTTCATGCTGGCACGGCCGCTGTTAATCGATTCAGCTAAACGGTCAACGGAGCTCAATTGCCCTGCACAACCCGTCTGGCATGGGGCACAGGCCGAAAAGGATCGGTAATGGCGCCGTTTGGAAAAATTGGATCCGACAAACGGTTCAGCCCAGACCCTTACTTTGAGCAAGAGCTCTAAAAGCAAACACTAGGCATAACTTAGTGGCGTCAGCCTAGAGGCGGCTGACAATACGTGTTGTAGTTAATTCGTCAGTTCGAAACCGACCATGGGCAATAACAGCCGACCGCCAACGTGTGAGTCGCACTAACTTCCCGGCCGACACTCAACGCCTCGAGAATCGGCTCGATGAAGCTGTTGCTCGAGTTGCAGGTCAGGCCTTCGCTGTAGGGGCCGAAGTACGCCAGTTTGCCGCTGCGATCCCAGATCGCTACGGCCGGGCTTGCAGGAATCTGGCTTGAACCGGGGAGCGTCGGGAGGGTTTTGAAGTGGCTCAATGTGGCTGGCAACTGACCTTGGCTGCCGGCTTTTTGTACCGCATAAAACTCGACGCCTTGCGGTACATATTTATCGACCAGCTCGGAAAGGTGTTGCTGGTTGCCGACGTTGCACGGGCACGCCGGGTCCCAGAAATGTACCAGACGTATCGCACCGGGACCGGCCAGATCGGCAGGCAGGCGCAGCGGGTCGCCGGAAAACACCGCGGTGTGTTGGCTGAAAGCCCGCAGGAAACGGCCCTGGAACCAGTCGTAGGCCATCCACAATACGACGGCGCATCCGAGGGCGAGCAGGCTGGCGAGCAAGGTCGTGCGGTGGGACGGGCGCATGGAGTCGATCCTCTGAAGCCGCGTAGCTTGCCATGCCTGCCGCGACAGATGAATATCGCAGGCTTACAAAGTCTGTTTCGCGCGATGCGCCTATGCCTGGAAATCTTGATGCCTGCCACTTTCGACCCCGATCTCCTGCGTGCCAGCCTGCAACCGCTGGCCCAGTGGCAAGCCCTGTCCGAGCAAGCCCAGGCCTACCAGCGGTTCTATGGCCTGGACTTTCCCCAGCGCAGCGTGCGCAAGGGATTGGGGCGTTTCGAGGTGGGTGGGTATGAGCTGGTCAGCCAGGTCTGGTGGCCGGAAAAGGCCGTGGCGACCTTGTTTGTGTTCCACGGTTACTACGATCACATGGGGCTGTATCGCCATTTGATCGAGTGGGCCCTGGAGCAGAAGTTCGCGGTGATCGCCTGGGACCTGCCGGGCCACGGGCTATCCAGTGGCGAGCGCGCCAGCATCGGGGATTTTGCCGAATACCAGGCCGCGTTGCAGGGCCTGTTGGCCGAGGCCGGGACGCTGGACCTGCCGCAACCCTGGCATCTGTGCGGGCAAAGCACCGGCGGGGCCATCGTCGTCGATCACGTGCTCAACCAGGGTGCGCAGAGCCCGGCGCAGGGCCAGGTCATCCTGCTGTCGCCCCTGGTGCGGCCGCGGGCCTGGGGATGGTCGCGCCTGAGTTATTACCTGCTCAAGCCCTTCGTGAAGGGGATTGCCCGACGCTTCAGCGAGAACTCCACCGACCCGGACTTCCTGCCGTTCCTGCAAGCCGACCCGCTGCAACCACTGCGCCTGCCCACCGCCTGGGTGGGTGCATTGGGGCAATGGATCAAGCGTATCGAAGCCGCCCCGAGCAGCCCGCGCCAACCATTGATCGTGCAGGGCCAGGCGGACATGACGGTGGATTGGGCGCACAACCTGCAAGTGCTGCGCAGCAAGTTCGATCGGCCGCAGGTGTTGATGTTGCCCGAGGGACGCCATCATTTGGCGAATGAGGCGCTGGCGTTGCGGCAGGAGATGTTTGGTTTTCTGACGAAGCGGATGAGCCGGGTTCGGCGGTGACTGGGTTATTGCTATCGCGAGCAAGCTCGCTCCCACAGGGTATTGAGCTGCTAGATCCAATGTGGGAGCGAGCTTGCTCGCGATGGCGGCGCTGAACTACTGCCCGAGATTCTGCCCCACCGCCAACCCCGCCCGAATCGCCGCCAAAGCCGCCTGATAATAAGCCTGGCCCTCGGTCGATTCGGCGAAGGTGGCGAACTCTTCCAGCTCGGTATCCGTCAGGTCACGGTAGACGTACAGCAGCGTGTTGTTCAGGTCCGCGCCGATCTGTTCCATTAACCGCTGGCGCTGGCCGTTGAGCATGCCCTGGGCCTGGCCGCCGCCCAAGAGTCCCGGGATCATCGAACTCAGGCTGTCGGCCGCCACGCCGGCGATCGCCAGGCTGACTTCGGCGCCGGCCTCGCGGGCGGGCAGGGCCTGGGCCAGGTGGCCGATGATCAACAGGCGGTTGTCGCTGGCTGGCATCTTCGGCAGGCCCTTGGCGTTTTTCGCCAATTGATCACGCCGGGTCGCCAGCAACTCGGCCGCCACGACCTTGCGACCCAGGGGTGATTGGAAAAAGCTCAGGGCCGGGCTGGGGTCACGCAGATTCTTGCGCATCTGCGCCTCGGCCCGCTGGTCCATGGCCTGGGAGGCGAAACGTTGATTGCTGTTGTTCACCAGGGCCTGGAACACCGCCGGCGGCAGGCTGCTCTGATAGCGCTGCTGGGCGGCGCTCAAGGCGTCATTGAAATGCGCCCGCTGTTCCGGCCAGCCGGCGACCTTGTACAACTGGTCGTAGCTGTCTGCCCAGGCGGGCAAAACGCAGAACATCAACAGTGAGAAAAGCAAACGGCGCATAGGGACTCCTGTCAGCAGCCGACTATTCTCCGTGGGGTGTGGGGTCTTGTCGAGAATTCGTATCAAGTTCGTACTGCGGTGCTATTTGACGCAGCGAACCCGCTGCGTGGCGCTGTCGGTTTTGCAGGCACAGGCATACTATGCGCGCCATGCAAATACCTTCTGATCACCCGCTGCTGTTACGTATCGTCGACGATCTGGCCGAGCACGGCTGGTCGCAGCAGAACCTCTTCCTGCCGGATGCGCTGACCCGCGCCCTGGCGGCCGAATGCCGCCAGCGGGCCGCCGAGGGCGAACTGGCCCCGGCAGCGGTCGGGCGCGGGCCGTTCTCGGAGATCCGCGAAGGGATCCGGGGTGATCACATCCAGTGGATCGAACCCGGCCAGGCGCAAGCCTGCGACCATTACCTGGCGCTGATGGACAGCCTGCGCGAGGCGATGAATCGCGGGTTGTTCCTGGGCCTGGAAGACTTCGAAAGTCACTTTGCCCTCTATCCACCCGGCGCGTTCTACCTCAGGCACGTCGACCGCTTCCGCGATGACGACCGGCGCATGGTGTCGGCGGTGCTCTACCTCAATGACGAATGGTTGCCGGAACACGGCGGCCAGTTGCGCATGTACCTGGACGAAAGCCTCGAACAGGACGTGGTGCCCATTGGCGGTTGCCTGGTGGTGTTCCTGTCGGGGGACATTCCCCATGAAGTACTGCCGGCCACGCGCGATCGCCTGTCCTTGACCGGTTGGTTCCGCCGTCGCGGCAACGAGTTGTTCTGAGATGGAAAAGATCCTGGTCAGTCGCTGCCTGCTCGGGCATCGCGTGCGCTACGACGGCGGCGCCAGCGGGCCGTTCGATCAACTTCAGCAATGGCTCGACGAAGGCCGGATCGTACCGCTGTGCCCGGAAGTCGCCGGCGGCTTGCCTACGCCTCGGGCGGCGGCGGAGATTCCTGGCGGGCAGGGCGGGCAAGTGCTCGACGGTCAGGCGGCGGTGATTACTACCGACGGCGAGAATGTGAGTGCGCAGTTCCTGTCGGGCGCGTATCAAGCGCTGGAACGGGTGCGTGAACACGGCATCCGCATCGCCGTGCTCAAGGCCAACAGCCCGTCGTGCGGCAACCTGTTGACCTATGACGGAACGTTCAGCGGTGTGAAAGTCAGCGGCGAAGGCGTGACGGCGGCGTTGCTCAAGCGGCATGGCGTGAAGGTGTTCAGTGAGCTGGAGTTGCCTGAAGCGGCGGCGGCCCTCAAGGCCCTGAACAACGAGTAACCTTGAGCCGCGCAGTTCTCAGCGGCAAGGAACTCTCTGTGGGAGCAAGGCTTGCCCGCGATACAGGCGCCTCGGTCTCTGAAAGACCGCATCGATTTCATCGCGGGCAAGCCTTGCTCCCACAAAATCGCTTGCTACTGGGTTATAGCTGCTCAGCCAACTGCTCAATCAGCTCCTGGCGCTCTGCCTGGCTCAATCGCGGTTGAGTATTCAGGGATGACCATTGCGGATGCGCCCGCGCCTTGTTCAAGGTTTCGGGTAGCTTGCCCTCGCGCCAGGTCTTGTCCTGGGGCGTGGCGATGCGGATGCTGTCCATTGCCGCATGGCCGCGCTGGTTGAGGGCTTGCAGCAGTTGGCGTTGGCGCAGGGCCAACAGGCGCAGCACGCTGTCGTCCACCGTCAATTCCCGTTGCCCCTTGAGCTTGCCCATCAGCCGGTTGCCATAGCTGCGGGCCGTTTGCAGGGTGCCGCCGACAATGGCCCCGGCCAGGGCAGCGGCGCCAAGGGTCAGGCCGCCCACCAGCAAATCGACGCCGGCCCCGGCCGCTGCGCCCGCCGCGATCCCGCCACCGACGCGTACGCCCAGTTGCTTGAGGGTCTCGGGGTTGAACAGGTCATCGCCCCAGCGCCCGTCGAGCAGCGGCAGATCGCTGGCGGCGGCGTCCTGGGGACGAAAAGCGTAAAGCTTGAGCAGAGCCTCGACGCAGCGCTGCTCGCGCTGACGCACCGCGTTGCGCAGTTCACTGATGGCCTCGCGTTCCAGTTCGGCGTCGCTGGCGACGCTGCGTCGGCAGGCGGCGCAGTCGATCAGCAGTTCGGCGATCAAGCGCGCCGCGCTCTGCTGGCGGGCCAGGCGTTGGGCCTGTTGATCGGCGACCAGGCGTTCCAGTTGCCCACGGGCGCTTTCCAGCAACAGCGCGAGGCTCTCATACAGACGTCGCTCGCCGTCCTCGGGCGGGGCGACGCTGTCAAAACGTACCAGGGCGTGCAGCCCCAGTCGTGCCAGGGCTTCGCGCCAGTCGAGCTCGCGATGGTGGGCGCTGCTGACGAAATTCAACACCGGCAGCAGCGGCTTGCCACAACTGGCAAGGACTTCCAATTCATCGCGGTACTTGGCCAGCACCGGCTCCCGGGCGTCGATCACATAAAGCCCGGCGTCGCTGGCGAGCAGTTGCCGCAGCACTTTGGCTTCCTGTTCGAAGCGTTGCCGCGCCTCGCTGCCCTCGAGGAAGCGGGCCAGGCGCGCCGGACCGTCGAGGCGTTCGCCAGGTCGCTCAAGGCGCTCGAGGTAATCGAGCAGGGCGATGGCGTCCTCCAGGCCCGGCGTGTCGTACAGCTCCAGCAGCGCTTCGCCGTCCACCGACAGGCGCGCACCTTCGACATGCCGGGTGGTGCTCGGGCGATGGGACACTTCGCCGAAGCCGACGTCGCGGGTCAAGGTACGCAGCAGCGAGGTCTTGCCGACATTGGTGTGGCCGACCACGGCCAGCTTCAGCGGCTTCATGGGCTCAGTCATGGCCGGTCTCCAGCCAGTTCAAGGGCATGCAGTCGGCGAAGGGCAACTGCAACTGTTGCAGTGCGGTGTGCCAGTCGCCCAGGCGCTCGGCGTCCAGCGCTTCGCCGGGCGGCGCCTGCAACAGCCAGACGCGGGTGGCGCTGGCGCTGCGGGCCAGCTCGGCGATCAGCGCCAGGCTGCCGCGGTCCGGCGAACGGCGTGGGTCGCAGGCAATAGCCAGGCGTGCCGGCGGAAAGCGCGACAGCTGTTCGAGGAGTTTGTGGCGCGACTCGCGGCTGTCGAGAATGCCGGCGCTTTTCACGGTTTCGGGCAGCTTGGGCGGCCAGGGCCGGTCGTCCAACTCGATTGCCACCAGCAGTGCGCCGTCGCTATTTATTGCACTGACAGCATTTTCGATGGGATGCAGTTGCGCGGGGGCGGTGTCGTTGACGCCCAGTCGCTCGCTGCTGGGCATCAGCCGTTCACGCAATTGGGCGTAGCCCGGCAGGTTCAGGTCCAGGCGCAGGGTGGCGCGGCCGCGACGCCAGCGCCACAGGCACAGCAGTGCCAGGCCCAGGCGCGGCAACAGGCCATAGACCAGCAGCACACCGACCAGCCAGCCAGCCCAGGCCTGGCGCGCGCTCTCGATGTTCAGGGCGGCATCGCCACTGGCGCGGATCATTTCCACCGTCGGCACGCTGAAGCCCAGCAGGGCGGGCAGCGCGCCGAGGGCCTGGGTCATGGCGACGAAGGTCTCGCCGCCGAGGATGGTGGTTTCCCAGACGAAGCCATAGCGCCGGGTCGCCATCAGCAGCAGGACGATGACCAGCGCGCTGAGCATCGCCAGCAGCCACAGGCCATTGACCAGCACGCCGAGGGCCCAGCGATTGAGTTTGTGCCGTTGCAGCAACAGCAGCAGGGCCGGCGCCAGTTGGGCGGCCTTGGCGTCGCGGGCGAGTTTTTCGCTGAGCCACAACCACAGGCGTCCCAGCGTGGCACCTTGCTCGCCAGCGAATATCAGGCCCAGGGCCCAGCCGATGAGCAGGATCAGGTTCAGCCCCAGCAGACTGCCCAAGGCCCAGAACACATTGACCGCTGCCTGCCCGTTGCCAAGTGCGGCAAAGCCCAGGCCGGCGCCGCTGATGACGGCGAGCAGCGCCAATGCGATCAGCGCCAGGCGCGCCCCTTGCAGCCAATGGCGCAGGGCCTCGGTGAGGCCATCGCGCTCGGCCAGCCAGCGGGCACGGTGGCGGATGCGAGTGGCTAAGTCGCCGCCGGCTGCACGGGCCAGGCGATTGGCTTCCTGGTCCTCGAGCGGGCCGGCGTGTTCTTCACGCAGGCGTATCGTCTCGGTCAACCAGAGGTTTTGCAGTACTGTCACGAGTGCTTCCGTTGCTCGAATGAGGGTTGAGCATAACCGCTGTGATGCCTGTCGGGGTACGCCGAGCCTCTGGTATCCTCGCGGCCATGAACAAAACTCTCCCTTTAAGCCTGATCGCAGCCCTCGGTGAAAACCGTGTGATCGGCATCGACAACAGCATGCCCTGGCACCTGCCGGGGGATTTCAAATACTTCAAGGCCACCACTCTGGGCAAGCCGATCATCATGGGGCGCAAGACCTGGGATTCCCTCGGTCGACCGCTGCCGGGACGCCTGAACATCGTGGTCAGCCGCCAGTCGGGCCTGGTGTTGGAGGGCGCGCAAGTGTTCTCCACCCTGGAAGCTGCGGTGGCGCGGGCCGAGGCGTGGGCACTGGAGCAGGGCGTCGACGAGTTGATGTTGATCGGCGGTGCCCAACTGTACGCCCAGGCCCTGGAACAGGCGGATCGACTGTACCTGACCCGCGTGGCGCTGAGCCCGGAAGGGGATGCGTGGTTTCCGGCATTTGATGCGAGCCAGTGGACGCTGGTTTCGAACCAGCCGAATCCGGCCGAAGGGGACAAACCGGCCTATAGCTTTGAGGTGTGGGAGAAGCTGTAAGCCCTGTGTGAGCAATGCCTGTGGGAGCAAGGCTTGCCCGCGATCCGGGGGCCTCGATCCATGGAATACCGCGTCGCTTTCATCGCGGGCAAGCCTTGCTCCCACAGGTATCAGGGCAATCAAGCGTGCACCAACTCCCCATGCTCCTCGGCATCGAGCAACGCCTTGTCAGTCTGCTGCATCACCTGGCTGGTAATCGCCCCGGCGGTGATCGAGCCGCTGACGTTCAACGCCGTACGGCCCATGTCGATCAGCGGTTCGACGGAAATCAGCAAGGCGACCAGCGAGACCGGCAAGCCCATGGCCGGCAGCACGATCAGCGCGGCGAATGTCGCGCCGCCACCGACCCCGGCCACCCCGGCCGAACTCAACGTCACGATCGCCACCAGCGTCGCGATCCACACCGGATCCAACGGGTTGATGCCCACAGTCGGCGCGACCATCACCGCCAGCATGGCCGGATAAAGGCCGGCACAACCGTTCTGGCCGATGGTGGCGCCGAACGAGGCGCTGAAGCTGGCAATCGCCCGTGGAATGCCGAGGCGGCTGGTCTGGGCTTCGATGCTCAACGGGATGGTGGCCGCGCTGGAGCGGCTGNTGAAGGCGAAGGTCAGCACCGGCCAGATCTTGCGGAANAAGCGCAACGGGTTGATCCCGGCAGCGGACACCANCAGGCCATGGACCACGAACATCAGGCCCAGCCCNAGGTACGACACCACGACAAAACTGCCGAGCTTGATGATGTCCTGCAGGTTGGANCCGGCCACCACCTTGGTCATCAGCGCCAGCACACCGTACGGCGTCAGCTTCATCACCAGGCGCACCAGGCGCGTCACCCAGCTTTGCAGGGTGTCGATGGCGTTGATCACTTTCTGGCCTTTCTCCACGTCGTCCTTGAGCAACTGCAACGCCGCGACCCCGAGGAACGCGGCGAAGATCACCACGCTGATGATCGAGGTCGGCTTGGCCCGTGCCAGGTCGGCAAAGGGGTTCTGTGGGATGAATGAAAGCAGTAATTGCGGGATGTTCAGGTCGGCGACCTTGCCGGCGTAGTCGCTCTGGATCACTTGCAGGCGCGCCAGTTCCTGGGTGCCGGCCACCAGGCCTTCGGCGGTGAGGCCGAACAGGTTGGTCAGGCCAATGCCGATCAGCGCGGCGATGGCGGTGGTGAACAGCAGCGTGCCGATGGTCAGGAAGCTGATCTTGCCCAGGGACGAGGCGTTATGCAGGCGGGCCACGGCGCTGAGGATCGAGGCAAAGACCAGCGGGATCACGATCATTTGCAGCAACTGCACGTAGCCGTTGCCCACCAGGTCGAACCAACCGATCGAGGCCTTGAGCACCGGGTTGCCGGCGCCATAAATCGTGTGCAGAGCGAGACCGAACACCACGCCCAGCACCAGTGCCAGCAGCACTTTTTTCGCCAGGCTCCAGGTGCGGTGACGGGTTTGTGCCAGGCCGAACAGCAAGGCGAGGAACACCAGAAGATTGAGGATCAACGGCAGATTCATCAAAAGAGACTCCGATAAGACGTGCCAGTCGCCCGAAGCCGCGACTGTGAGCCGGGAAGCCTAACAGCCTGATAACTAATGAATTAATACTAAAAACGCATGTAGATTGTCGTTTATGGAATAAGGCAGCGACGTTTACGGATATGTCGCTGGCGCAATCAAGACGCAAGCGGTCGCGGGTAGGCGAGGACTGTCACAAGCATTTGTTAGCGTCGAGTTCTTTTGAACCCGGGAGAAATGCCGATGAAACTCGCACCTCGTTTTCTCGCTGTCGCCTTGAGCCTTGGTCTCGCCGGCCAGGCACTCGCCACCGATCTCAAACACTGGCCGGCGGAACAAGCCAAGGCCCTGGAGACGATGATCGCGGCCAACGCCAACAAGGGTAACTACGCGGTGTTCGACATGGACAACACCAGTTACCGCTACGACCTTGAGGAGTCGTTGCTGCCGTTCATGGAAAACAAGGGCCTCATCACCCGGGAAACCCTGGACCCGTCCTTGAAGCTGATGCCGTTCAAGGACACCGCCGACCACAAGGAAAGCCTGTTCAGCTACTACTACCGCCTGTGCGAAGTCGATGACATGGTCTGCTACCCATGGGTGGCCCAGGTGTTTTCCGGCTTTACCCTCAAGGAGCTCAAGGGCTATGTCGACGAGTTGATGGCGTCCGGCAAGCCAGTGCCGACCACGTATTACGACGGCGACAAGGTGGTCCAGTACAACGTCAACCCGCCGAAAGTCTTTACCGGCCAGGCCGAGCTGTACAACAAGCTGATGGAAAACGGCATCGAGGTCTATGTCATGACCGCCGCTTCCGAAGAACTGGTGCGCATGGTCGCCTCCGATCCGAAGTACGGCTACAACCTCAAGCCGCAGAACGTGATCGGCGTGACCACCCTGCTCAAGGACCGCAAGACCGGCGAGCTGACCACCGCGCGCAAGCAGATCACTGCCGGCAAATATGACGAGAAGGCCAACCTCGATCTGGAGTACACGCCTTACCTGTGGACCCCGGCGACCTGGATGGCCGGCAAGCACGCAGCGATCCTGACGTACATCGACGAATGGAAAAAACCGGTACTGGTGGGCGGCGACACACCCAGCAGCGATGGTTACATGCTGTTCCACGATGTGGACGTAGCCAAGGGCGGTATCCACCTGTGGGTCAACCGCAAGGACAAATACATGACCCAGATTAACGGCATGATGGCCAAGCACGCTGCCGCCCAGGCCAAGGAAGGACTGCCGGTGACCGCGGACAAGAACTGGGTGATCGTCAAGCCCGAAGACATCCAGTAAGACCCACACCCCCCTGTGGGAGCGAGCTTGAACTCGCGATGAGGGCGTCACATTCAACCTCACTGTTGATTGATACGCCGCCATCGCGAGCAAGCTCGCTCCCACATGTGGTGGTTGGTGTTCTGTGTTTCCCGTAATAAAAATGCCCCGCACTTGGCGGGGCATTTTTATTGTCGCTGTAGACGCTTACAAGCCGTCGAGCATTGCCTTGTTACGCACCGCGCCCTTGTCGGCGCTGGTGGCGAGCAGGGCGTAGGCCTTGAGGGCCGTGGTGACTTTGCGTGGACGCACTTCCACCGGTTTCCAGCCCTTGTTGTCCTGTTCGACGCGGCGCCCGGCCAGTTCTTCGTCGCTGATCAACAGGTTGATCGAGCGGTTCGGAATGTCGATCAGGACCTTGTCACCGTCCCGCACCAGACCGATGGCGCCGCCAGCGGCTGCCTCCGGAGAAGCGTGGCCGATGGACAGGCCCGAGGTGCCGCCGGAGAACCGGCCATCGGTCAGCAAGGCGCAGGCTTTGCCCAGGCCCTTGGACTTCAGGTAGGAGGTTGGGTAGAGCATTTCCTGCATGCCCGGGCCGCCTTTCGGGCCTTCGTAGCGAATGATCACGATGTCGCCGGCCTTCACTTCGTCAGCGAGGATGCCGCGCACGGCGCTGTCCTGGCTTTCGAAAATCTTCGCGTTGCCTTCGAACACATGGATCGACTCGTCGACGCCGGCGGTTTTCACCACGCAGCCATCCAGGGCGATGTTGCCGTACAGCACGGCCAGGCCACCTTCCTTGGAATACGCGTGTTCGACGCTGCGGATGCAGCCGTTTTCACGGTCGTCGTCCAGGGTTTCCCAACGGGTCGACTGGCTGAACGCGGTTTGCGTCGGAATGCCCGCCGGGCCGGCCTTGAAGAAGTGATGCACGGCCTCGTCGGTGGTCTGGGTGATGTCCCACTTGGCGATGCCTTCGGCCATGGTCTTGCTGTGCACGGTCGGCAGGTCGGTGTGCAACAGGCCGCCACGGGCCAGGGAGCCGAGGATGCTGAAGATCCCGCCGGCACGGTGCACGTCTTCCATATGGTACTTCTGGATGTTCGGCGCGACCTTGCACAGTTGCGGCACGTGACGGGACAGGCGGTCGATGTCGCGCAGGTCGAAATCGATCTCGGCTTCCTGGGCAGCGGCCAGCAAGTGCAGGATGGTGTTGGTG
>Ga0065714_10002561_pt1 | contig 16737 bp, 7 predicted proteins | sample MisRhiReplicate2_FD_59101 | JGI IMG/M metagenome (GOLD analysis project Ga0065714, IMG submission 59101) | Miscanthus rhizosphere microbial communities from Kellogg Biological Station, MSU, sample Rhizosphere Soil Replicate 2: eDNA_1 v2... | ecosystem: Host-associated > Plants > Roots >...
TGCGTTAATGAAGGTGATGAAATCATCATTCCAGAGCCTTTTTATGCAAATTACAATGGTTTTGCCTGCATGAGTAACGTAGTAGTGAAACCTATCCTTTCTCATATTGAAAATGGTTTTGCTTTACCGGCAATTGCTGAATTTGAAAAACTGATTACGGATCGCACTAAGGCCATCATCATTTGTAATCCAAATAACCCTACAGGTTACCTGTATTCAAGAGAAGAGTTAGATGCTTTGAAGGAGCTATGCTTAAAATACGATCTGTTCTTATTTTCGGATGAAGCTTACCGTGAGTTTTGCTATGATGGCAGAGCATTTATCTCTCCTATGCACCTTGAAGGCTTAGATGAAAATGTAGTCATTATGGATACAGTATCCAAGCGTTATAGTGCTTGTGGTGCAAGATTAGGTTGTTTAATTACTAAAAACAAAGAAGTGATCAAATCGGGGTTAAAATTTGCGCAGGCAAGGTTAAGTCCGGGTATGGTTGAACAAATTGCAGGTACCGCTGCTGTTGATACCCCTGATAGTTATTTTGAAGCTGTAAACAAAGAGTACACTTTACGTAGAGACACCCTTGTAAAAAGACTAAACGACATGGAAGGTGTGTTTTGTCCTAATCCAGGTGGCGCGTTCTATGTAGTAGCTAAATTACCTATTGATGATGCAGATCAATTCTGTCAGTGGATGTTAGAAAGTTTCAGCAACAACGGCGAGACTGTAATGATGGCTCCTGCAACAGGATTTTATTCAACTGAGGGTTCTGGTAAGAATGAAGTGAGAATGGCTTACGTTCTGAATACAGAAGACCTTAATAAAGCTATGGATTGTCTGGATATTGCATTAAAACAGTATCCTGGTAGAACTATGGCATAATATTCGTATATTTGTGCGTTGATGGTTGGAAAGGAGTAGTTAACCACACACCATCAACGCGTACTGGGGTCGTTTTGGATTTGACAGGGTGACGCTAAGTATGTTAGCATGCAGTGCGTTGTACGGAGAGCACTTAAAAGAGAACGTTCACACTATAATTGGCGAAAATAACTACGCCTTAGCTGCTTAATTTAGAATTAAATAGCTTTTGTCCCTCTAACTGCTGCGATGTTAGGTTAGAATCTGGGGCATCGAAATAACAACGCTGGCAATTGTAAGGTACGATGCAGTTGCGAGATGAAGTACCTAAGGTGAACGGTTAGGTCGGTTTCCAGCCCGCCAGATCCCTACAATCAATTGGAAAATAAGCATGTAGAAGGCATAATTTATCACACGACTGGACAAGGGTTCGAACCCCTTCGACTCCACTTAAAGAGACGCCAAAAATTTGGCGTCTCTTTTTTTTGATTTCCTATTTCTTGCCATACCTGAAAAGGCCTGGTATTTTAGTAATAATTGTTGCCAATTAATTATAAATCGCCCGGCAAGTAATAGTTACTGGGTTTGATCGGTAACTGGCCTTTTGCCAGCATATCTTTATATACAATCCCTGTCGCCACAACTGCTCCCCGGTTATCAGCGGTCGGATAGGTCATACTCGAGTCATGCGAAAAGCCCACCATGTGACCAACTTCGTGGACAGCAATAAAACAGATGTCTGCGGTCAGATAATCTTTCAACACATGGTTAGCTAGTCCTAATAAACCGCCACCGCCTAGTCCGGAAACATTTACCGCAACACCACAATTGATATTCGACATATCCAGTATTTTTTTAAATGCAGCCTGCTTCTGTTCCGTGGTCAATAACACCTTGTCGTTGCCAGTGATCGGTTCAGCTAAAAATGCAGTCTTGGTTTCCTCAGCCTGGAATAGGTAGGCCAGATTGATGATAAGCCCAGAGAACCTCCGTATATCTTTAGCTTCAATATTATCTTTCCAGTTATCAGTCGGAATATCCTTAGTATCATATTCATGGTATTTAATTTTCCATTTAAGTTTGGACAAACTTTTTAGCTTTTTGATCAGATCTGTCTCCCCTGTAAAATCAAATGATACCTTGTCCGTCGGGATGCCTGTAGTTTTATATTGTGCAAGATCTACTTCTCCTCCATCAACGTCAAGAAACTTTGTTTCCCCTTCAATGAAGGAATATTTGATCTCTTGAACGCCATGAGCCCTAATCTTTCCGATCTGAAAAAGTTTAACCGGTTTGGGCTGGCCTTCTATGGTTAAAAGTATGGTCGCACCGGCGATATCTACCGGAGCAAAATTTGCAACTTCTATCGTAGTCGCATTCACGGCCTTGACGCGCAAGACCTTACCAATTTCATAACGTCTTGACTCTGAAGTAAGGAGTTCCATGGATTCTCCGTCCTTGAACATCAGGCCAGAATTGCTTTCACTATCAAAATTATATTGAATAGTCGTTACCGGATCAGGAACAACAGGTGTTGGTTTTTCCTTTTTACAGCCAATTGTTAAAATGATTAAAGATAGATAGATGATTTTTTTCATGGTATATGATTTAATCTTAAGCGCTATGCGGGAAGCGAAAATCGTTCAGCGATATATGGTGAAACCTCTATTCAGCATAAATTATACTTTATAATACTGTTCCCATCCTTTACGTGGTGGTGGACCTATTAGTAATTCATTTGCATGTTTACTGCTGGTAATGATTTTCTTTTTTCTGTCGAAAACGATCTTTTCACCTGTCCACTGCGCCAGTACACCAAGGCAGTACATCTTTTTTCACGCACCCTACCAAGATTAGCGGGATGCAAAACATAAATAACATTTTTTTCATTTGGCTTTAATTTAGTATAACTATAGGGATTGTTTAGGCAACAGATTGCCGCTATGCAATGGCAATCTGTCTAACTGTGATTCGTATAATCTACCATTCAGGATTTTGAATAAGCTTAGTAGAAATATTAATTTGCTGTTGAGGGATAGGTAACAGGTTCATTTTTGGCTCGATAAATACTGAAGGTTTAGTTAAACTAAATTCCTCATAAGTATAAGTCGTGCCTGTTTTCACAATCTTCATACCCCGTATTGGCTTGCCATAGGTACTGGCACCTATTTTCCAACGTCTGATGTCCCAGAAACGATGATCCTCATAAGACAATTCAATGCGGCGTTCATCACGTATATATTTTCGCATTTCAGTTTGTGATAAACCTGATGGCAGTTCAAATGGAACCAATCCTGCTCTTTGACGAATTAAGGCCATAGGCGCATAAGCTTGTGCTGTTTGCCCTGATTCGTTCAAAGCTTCGGCATAATTCAACAGTACTTCTCCATATCGTAAAAACGGGAAAAAATGCTGTGCTCCACCAGTTGTTCCGGTAACACCTTCACTCATCATTTTACGATTGTAATAACCGGTTTGTGTCCCCCCAACAAACGGCATACTTAATCCATCTTGCGGGGCATTGTAATAGGTGAAAACGGGTTGTTCCCCTGAACTGCTTGCCCATAAGGCTCCGTTATATATCACACTGCGATAAAAACGCGGATCACGGTTTATATAAGGATTTTGAGGGTTATAGCCAGATGAGGCATCAGTAATTGGCTTACCATTTTTCATAGGAAACGTATTCACAAAATCGCCATTTGGATTATTATGATTGGCACCCCCACGACTTGTCGGTAAGTGTGAATTTTCGAGCGTACGGTTACTGCCGGAAAGACGCGGCAGGATCATTTCTGTATTTACACGTGTTAAAAACAAATTGTAATACCCCTGGGCGGTGCTGTTATCTCCATTTGTTCCTTGCACCAATGAGTAAACCCCCATATCTATTACAGCTTTTGCTGCTTCAGCCGCTTTTACCCATCGGGTTTGATCATAAACAGGGTATCCAAATACCGGGTTGGGATCAGCAGCACCACCATTAAACAATGGACTGGCAGCATGTAACAATACACGCGCTTTCAGCGCCAGACAAGCACCTTTAGTCGCCCTGCCATAGTCTTGTCCGAGGCCACTGGCGATATAATCAACAGGAAGATCAGCAGATGCCAGATCCAGATCCTTAGTAACAAAATTCACACACGCTTCGTAAGTGTTACGAGGCAGATCAACGTCCTCCTCTATAGTTAATACTTTATCAATTATTGGCACACCTGCATAATGTTTCATTAAAAAATGATAGTACCATGCACGCAAAAAAAGTGCTTCTGCTTTCATCCGCTTTTTCAGTGCCGGAGATAAAGGAGACTTATCTACATTTGCAATAAACAAACAGGCTTTACGAATTGATTTATAGGTATTTGCCCAAACATTATTAAAAGGGTCGGGTAAGGAACTGGCACTATAATTACCTTTCTGAAAAGCTGATGCCGGACTCACATTTGTTGCCGTCCACCGTTCATCTGATTCATCTGTAAATTCAGATAGGGAATTGGAGGTATTGATACGTGTTAACATACTCTCAGGGCCAAGATCCGCATAAGCGCTGGTTAAAACCTGGATTGTTTTCACACTGTCAGTCCAAACATCTGCATCAAAGATATCTGTTTGAGTATCGTTTTTGAGTACTCCCTCTTTTTGGCAAGCAGTCAAAACGATGGCCAAAAAAGCAGGGATGATTAAATATTTTGATATGTTCATCACTATTTAATTTAAAAATTAAGATTTAAACCGAAACTGAAAATTCGTTGTTGTGGGTAGTTTTCACCACGACCAGATGGCGATTCCGGATCGATTAGCTTTACATAATCCCAGGTAAGCAAATTCGCACCATTAGCATATACACGCAGGCTTTCTATTCCAATACGTTGGATAGCTTTTGGTGTAAATCTGTAACCTATTTCAACATTCTTTAATCTCAAATAATCATTTGAACGCAGCCAAAACGAAGAAACAGATCTGTTGTTGGCGCTGCCTAAATGTAATTTAGGATAGGTTGCAGTTGTAGCTGTTTCAGGAGTCCATCTGCCTAAATGTGTTTCCTGGAAACGGTTAGCGGCATTATCATAAATCAGCTCGTCAGACAACCTTACACTTCCATTCAGTGCGCCTTGCAATAAGAAGCTAAAATCAAAACCTTTATAACCGATCCCCCCTGAAAGGCCCAGGGAAGTATTGGGAACATTTGGATACCCGATAGGCCCCTTGTCGTCATCATTAATAATACCATCGTTATTTAAGTCGGCAAATTTTAAATCACCTACCTGTGGATTAAGGGTAACATTTTTTGGACTATTTGCTAAATCATTAGCATCATTATAAAATCCGATTGCCTTATAACCAAATAATTGGCCAACAGAAAGTCCGGTGCTTTGTAACCAGGGATATTTCTTCTTTTCTTCATCACGTTCCAATATCTTGTTCCTGGCAACAGAAATATTTCCCTTCAGGAAATATTCGACATTTCCCAACTTACTATTGTGAGCTATTTCAAGTTCATATCCTCTGTTTCTTACCTTGCCTATATTCATTTCAGGTAAAGTAACACCTACAATCTGGCCTACAGTCGCACGAGTGGTGATGATGTCGTAACGCTGGTTATCAAAATAATCAAAAGTAACCTTGAATTTAGATTGAAAAAAATCAGCTTCAATCCCAATATTAGCCTTGCGTTCTTTCTCCCAGGTCAGATCGGGGTTACCGATTTTCCCCTCCGCTAATCCGGAATATGAAGTATGGTTATCGCCAAAACCGTAAGAACCTGTGCTTACATATGTACTTAAATAAGCGTAGGTTGCTAAATCGATACCAATTTTATCATTACCCACCATTCCGTAAGAACCACGAAGTTTCATGAAATTGATAAAACTTAGGTTCTTTTTAAGAAACGATTCTTCACTGATTACCCATCCTGCCGAAACTGCCGGGAAAAAACCAAAATGATTTTGGTCATTAAACTGGTTTGAACCATTATAGCCTGAATTTATCTCGAGCATATAGCGTTGGTTGTAGTTATAGGTAAGACGACCTACATATCCCAAATAGTTAATATCCCGATTAGAACCTTCTTTAGTTGAATTCTGATTGTACAATGCCAATAAACTGATGGTATGCTTTCCAAACACATTGTCGTAATTCAATGATGCCTGCAAATCAGTTACTGATTTAGGTGCCAAATTACCTGTTGAAGTTTGATATGGTCTTAAAACAGGATAATTGCTGTTAAATAAAAGATAGGTATCATTTACTGGATTATAGCGATAGGTAGGATATCCATCTCTATACAAGCTTTTTGATGAGAACTGTGCATTAGAAAATGCCATTTGTGCTTTTGCCGACAATCCCTTAAGCACAAAATCTAACTTATGGGTCGCATTAACCGTAGAGGTAATATCAGTCTTATAACTTCTATCATAACCGGCCAATGTTAACTGTGCCAACAAGTTTGCATGCTGATTACTTTCTTTTGGTGCACCAAATGAACCATCAGGGTTGTAGATTGGAAAATTATACGGGGCGAAACCTACACGCATTAACTGATTAAATACTGATCGACCCGATTCAGCTGGATGCGGTTGATTAACATTTTCAAGGCGAGTAGCTAGATTCAGGCTCAGATCTAAGTTTTTATTAACGTTGATATCGAGATTTGAACGGAAATTATATCGTTTAAAATAATAGGTATTATCCGTTTCACTCTGACTAAAATTTTTAAAAATCCCATTTTGATTTAAATACCCTGCCGAAACAAAATACTTAACCCGCTCTGTACCGCCTTGTACATTAGCATTAAATTGAGTTTGCAGTGAACTTTTACGCATTACCTCTTTAGACCAGTCGACATTTGGATAAACACTAGGCATATCGCCAGTTCTGAAATGTTCCATTTCAGCATCACTATACGGGAAAGAAGCTGCCTGTCCATCATTTACATAGCTTTCTTTAAGTAATAAGAGAGAGTTATACGCATCCAGGAATTTAGGCAGGCGATGCGTTACATTCACCCCGGTTTGTGAACTAACACTCACTTTAGCCTCTCCGGTTTTACCTCTGCGTGTGGTTACAATAATTACCCCATTTGCCCCTCTCACGCCATACACCGCTGTAGCAGACGCATCTTTTAAAATAGAAATATTCTCTACCTCATTCATATCAATTTGCCCGATATCATCTTGTTGTATCCCGTCAACAATAAAAAGTGGTGAAGTTCCTGATCGGTAAGTACTAATACCTCTAATTTGTATATTAGCCTGATCCTTACCTGGTTGACCGCTATTTTGTTGAGCAAATAAGCCCGACAACCGGCCAGCTAATGCATTGGTAAGATTGGCTACCGGACTCTGCCTTAAGTCTTTTCCACTCACTGTGGAAATCGCACCAGTTACTGTCGGCTTTTTTTGCTGACCAAAGGCCACAACCACCACTTCATTCAAGTCATTTTTATCTTCTTGTAACTGGATACGCAAAGTTGTTTGCGTTGTTAAAGTAATTTCCTTGGTTATAAACCCCGAAAAAGAAAATACAAGAATATTTTGTGGCTCGGCACTAATGGTAAAATTACCATCTTGTTTAGCAACCGTAGCCTTTTTGGTACCTTTAACTTTAATAGTTGCTCCAGGCAAGGGCTGCCCCCCCCCATCAATTACAACACCTTTTACCGTTATGCTTTGGGCACTCACTATACCCGGCAAAAGACAGGTGAGCACATATATAATGAATAGAATCTTTCTCATAACACATTTAGTTTAATGCTTATATTTTTTGGCTTCAGGTATATACTACCAACCATTATTTTGACCCAGATTGGGATTTTTAGTAAGCTCTGTATAGGGGATAGGGTACAAATACATTTTGTTCTTATCAAATGAAACCTGTTGTACGGATACAACCTGATAATCTAATGCAGTACCTGTTTTGACAATCTTCATACCTTTAAGTTGGCCGTTTAAAACGGTTTCAGCGATTTTCCAACGACGTATATCCCAAAATCTATGCTCCTCAAATGCCAGCTCAACCCGTCGTTCATTGCGAATTAAGTCACGCATTTGAACTTTAGTTAAACTTCCGTTTGCAATTACCGGTGTAATTCCAGCGCGTGTACGTAAAGTATTTATAGCTGTATAAACAGAGGCGTCGGGTGCTGTAAGCGCTTCATTTTTCGCTTCGGCATAGTTCAATAAAATCTCCCCATATCTAAAAATCGGGAAATTATGTGTTGCATTTGAATAAGACGCAGCTGTTCCACTGGTAGTCATAAATTTACGCAGGTAATATCCAGTCTTAGTTCCGCTACCTTTACCTGGCTTAAGATTATTCTTTCCGCCTTCAAACAATTCTAAAGAAGTGCTTAACCAGCTAAACCCATTATAAAATATGGTTAAGGCAAAACGATTATCCCTGTTTAGGTATGGATTGATTGGGTCATATCCTGAACCAGCCTCATTAATTAATTTTCCATTTTTCATGGGAAATGCATCCACCAAATTTTGAGTAGGGTTAGTAACACCCAGGCCTGCTCGTTGAAAACCTGGAGGTTCGTTCGTTTTTTCAACACTCGTATTGTCAGATTGCTGAAAGGCTAAAATGAACTCTTTGTTTTTACGGGTAGTAAACATCGTTCCAAAATTCGCTTCGAGACCGTATATACCCAACTTTACCACATCGTCTGCCGCTTTGGCTGCCGCCTCCCACCTGGTAACATCACCATTCGGATTATATAATTCACTGGCATTATACAATAATAACCGGGCTTTTAAAGCCAACACTGCTCCCTTACTCACACGTCCGATTTCAATATCAGTTAAAGTAGTGGGCAATAAATCCTTAATTGCTTCACATTCACTCAGGATATAGTCTACGCACTCGTCATGGGTATTGCGCTTTAACTGTAAATTATCATCAGTAGTAAACACTTTATCGCCAATAAGGGGTACACGATCCCAGCGCTTTATCAGTTCAAAATAGAACATCGCTCTTAAAAAACGCACCTGTGCTTTAAATGCGTCTTTACGACTGTCAGGTATTCCGGAATTCCCAATATTGGCCAGTAAAACATTAACACGTCTAATGGCTGCATAATTACTTGCCCATGGATTTTCGGGTAACTCGCTTGGTCCCCATTGTCCAACTTTAAATTTATCAACGTCAACGGTGCTTAGATTGGCCGTAACGGCATCATCGGTCGCTGCGTCTAAATAACTGTCGCCTATACGATTAAATCCACGTGGTAATTGTGCGTAAATACTAGCTACATATTCATCAATCATATTACCTTGTTTATCTGTCGGGCTAAATATGTCTGTAATATCGGTCCGTTCTACAGGTAGTTGCTTTAATACATCCTTCTCACATGAAGTTATTAACAAAGCCAATGCTAAACAGCTGATTAGTATATATGGTGTTTTCATAATATTCTTCCTTTCTTTAAAACTTCACATTAATTCCTACTGTATAGCTCCTATACAACGGGTAATTGCTGAATAATGATTCCGGATCCAGGTCCTTAAGTTGAGTAAGTGTAAAAGGATTAAAGGCGTTCACAAATACCCGGATTTTGGAGAGATGAATGCTATTAACCAAAGCACTTGGTAATGTATATCCTAGTTCCACATTTTTTAGACGCAGATAATCGCCATTTTTAATCCAATAAGTCGATGTACGATGATTATTAACGTTTTGACCAAGGGTTAAACGCGGATAAGTAGCGGTAGTGGCAGTAGCTGGCGTCCATCGGTTTAAATGAAGTTCCTGAACAGAGCCATTAAGTGATTGTGGGCCAGAACTGGTAAAAATGGGACTGCTTGACTGAAACTCCCATGCGTTAGTTCCTGTAAAGAAGAAATCCTTATTGGCAACCCCCTGCACTAGGGCAAAGAAATCAAAGCCTTTGTATTTCAACCCTAATGAGCCAGCATAATTAATCGGATTAGATTTCCTTCCGATGGCCATTTGATCATCGTCATTAATCACCTGATCCCCATTCAAATCTTTGTATTTAATATCGCCTGGCTTCAGCGTAGCATTAAACTGTGGAAAACTGGCATCTATTTCATTCTGTGATTGGAACAGCCCTAAAGCCACTAAGCCATATGGCTGTCCAACGCGACTTCCGGTTCGCACTTGATAATCATAAGCCCGAGGTAACTCATCCTGAAAAACTACTTTGTTTTTGAAGAACTGAGCATTGGCCGCCAGGTTTACTTCCACATCGCCTAAGTGGACATTGTAATCGGAACCTAATTCAATACCTTTATAATTATTTATTCCAAGATTTTCTGCCGGATAGGTTAATCCTAGAATTGGATTTGATGCACCACGGGTTTGTAGTATATCATATCTATGACGGTTAAAATACTCGAGATTTAGGCCTAATCTGGAATTAAAAAAACGCGCATCGATACCAGCATTAAATATCCGGGATTTTTCCCAGGTAATATTTTGATTACCGAGACTTTGTTCGTTCCAACCATTTAAACTCGTACCTGAACTTCCAAATACATACGCCGTACCAGAGCTATAATAAGGCTGGTAGGCAAAATTAGAGGCACGATCAAAACCCAATAAACCTGCTGAAACTTTTAATTTCAGTTGATTAACGCTGGTGGCATTCAAAAAGTCTTCTTTAGCAAGGTCGTACCCTGCAGACATGGCAGGAAAGAAACCATAACGTTTATCTTTTTGATATTGCTCTGTCCCTTGATAGCTGAATGATATATCTGCGAAGTACTTTTCATTGTAATCATAGCTTGCCCGACCAATTAAACCACTATAAGCATGTGTTAACGATGTACCTACATCATACTGATCCCAGGTGTAACGCAAGGTAGCATCAATAGCATGTTTATTAAAAGAACGGTTATAAACCAACCCGGCATCATAATTAAAGCGTCTTGAAAAACTGTTATTATAACCATTAGCCGCTTGGAAATTGTCATTAACACCAAACTGGCTATAAGACTGTGCTTGTGTAGCTGGGTCGATATTGAGCTGATATACTGCAAAGTTAGAACGGCTTCTAAAAACTATATTGCTGTAGTATGAGGTATAATGTGCCGAACCGATTAATGAAAGTCCTTCGGTAATAAAATTAAGTTTTCGTTTAAGCTCAGCATCAATGAATGCCGTTCTTCTACCTTCACGATTGTAACCTGTTTTATTTAACAATCCATAAATATTATTAGTATAGAGTGAATTACCTCCCAATGAACCATTCGGATTAAAAACCGGATACGCATTTGGTGGCGTATTCCTCATGGTAAGAAAAATTAAATTTACATCCGCACCGGGACTATTTGATTTTTCGTACTTACCTGCTAAGCGTAATCCAATAGTCAGATTCTTATCTATATCAACCTCAACATTAGAACGGAATGCATAACGATTAAAATCATTATTGGTATTATAATCATTTGGGCCATCTTTAAATATTCCACCTTGATTCAAATTTTCAAGTGCTACGAAATACCGGGCAGTCGGACCACCGCCGGAAACAGTCAGATTAAAGCGGGTAAAATTGTATGATGGCTTTAGAGCCATCTTGTACCAGTCATTATTTGGATACTTATACGGATCCTCGCCTTTGCGATAGCCTTCAAGATCTGCCGGTGAATAAATGGGTGCATTTCCATCGTTTGCCGCTGCTTCGTTTGATAATAATGCGTAATTGTACGAATCAAGATATTTGGGCAAATAAGTAGGTTGCTGTAAAGCCCCCTGAGCTGAGAAATTGATTATTTGTTTGGCACTAGCCCCTTCTTTGGTTCTCACCACGATGATTCCGTCCGAACTACGCATGCCAAATGGCGCTAGTGATGCAGGGTCCTTCAGCACAGTTATATCGGCAATTTCATTAATATTTACCTGGTCAATGTCACGTACTGCACCATCAATAATAACAATAGGCTCACTATTTCTAAGCGACAAGCTAGAACCGTCATTACCTAATGAAATTGATTGAGAAGCAACTAAACCCAACAATCTGCCAGCCAAAGCATTACTCACATTCGGCGAACCAACTGAGCTTAACTCATCTCCTTTAGTGCTTGCAAAAGCACCTGAGAATGTTTTTGCTTTATGCTTTCCAAATAAGCCATTTACCCATTGCGTACCATGCTCATAGAGCACTACATCTAAATCTCCACGCTTTACTTTCTGTTCCTGCTTATCATATCCTTCTAATTCATAAATAAGCACGTCGTTTACATCGGCTTGCAGGCTATAATAGCCCTTTTCGTCGGTAAGTGTACTACCGGTTTTACCCTGGATACTCACCAAAACTCCTTTTAAAGGAAAACCATGGCGGCTTTTTACTTGCCCTTTAATTAGGTTTTGATGATAATGATATTCGGATTCTTTAATTGGAGAGGCGTTTGCTGCATTGCAAGCCAGCACGCCGGCTGTTACAATGCAAATCATTAGGTAATGTTTCTTCATACGCTTCTAATAATTTTGTAAATACTGGTCAGGCATTTTCTGTTCATACATTAATTGGTTAGTTTATGACAACCGGGTATATTACTCCCGTTGTAGAATTTAAATTTGAGATTAACATCTGATTTATGATGTCGACAATACTGTTTAATTTGTGTGAATATTTTACGTTTTAGGGCGTTTTAGGCCATAGAACACCTTTTCTTGTTACAGCAGCAATAAAAAGAAACAAGAATGGCTGTCAGTAAGATCACGGCAATGTGGCTTGTTCGCTCATCTGTTTTAATTTCGGTGCAGAGTTCAAAGCCACCTTTGTTCGGCATCATCACATCACTAATAACCAAGTCCGGGATTTCAGTCCTCGCCAGCTGGAGCGCAATCGCCCCATCACTGCTTTCCAAGACCCGGTATTCAGACTCCAGCAAGCCCCTTATAATCGCCCTTAGTTCTTCATCGTCTTCAGCGATCAATACTGTAAAACCCTTATTACCGATAGCCTCCACCGGCACTTCTACCCTGTCTTTCCAATTTAAACCGCCTTGTAGTGGTAAACTGACTGACTGACTGTAAATTTTGTAAATCCGGTTTTACTGTCGACTGTAATCCTTCCATGATGGAGCTCTACAATGTGTTTGGCCAAAGGGGAAATCATCACTGATTTCCCCTTTGTTTATTTCACTATTTCCGATGAAGACGTAAGTGTAAAATCTGCATGTTGCCATGCTTTATCCAAAGCCTTTTTTACTTTTTCTGCTTCGCTTTTTTTGTTTTGTTTTAACAGGGATTGATATAATCCTGCTAGCGCCCAGCCATTCTTTTTCCAGATTTGTAAATCCTGGAGATATATTTTCTCAGCCTCGGTGTATCTGCCTACATGGAGCAATACTGCACCCAGATGGTGCCTGATAGAGAAAAACCAATCGGGTGGTTCGTTGTAATTGAGTTTGTCTTCAAGGGCTATAGCTTCTTTGAGTGTAGTGATCGCATGGTCTGTTTGTTTTTGCTTTAGGGCGATTCCGGCATATAATACTTTCGATGCAATCTGTACCAGATCAGCCATTGTGTTGATATCCCATACGGTTAAGTGTTGCAATGTCGTGTCGACAGCCAGAACCGAGAGAGCATTCATTTCGTTTTGTGCCTTGGCTATATCCTTTTTACCCAGATAGGCCATGCCTCTTGCATAGTGCCATATGGCCCGGGGATACACCAGCCCCTTGGATGGGAAAGGCAGTGAAAGTATGGTATCCCACATGGTTAATTTTACAGCCACATAGTAAGGGATGGTATAGTAATGTTGCAGGGTACCCCAACCGGGCTGCAGCATAATGTCTTTAGCAGTATGTTTTTGAACCTGCAATGCAGCTTGCCATGCCAATGAAGAATTTCCTTCCAGTGTGGCTGTGGCGGCCAAAAAATGATAGTTGTGTGGATAATATGCCAGTGGATATACGCCCTGTGCATGGCAGGCAGTGCTATAAATGCTGTCTGTTTTTATCGCGTTGATGTTTGACAAAGAACCCAGATGATAGTCACCGGTATTGATGTAAATATGAGAAGGCATATGCACAAGGTGCCCGGCACCGGGTACCAATGTGTCCAGCAGTCCGGCACTTCCCAATGCTTTTTCCGGAGTAGAAGAAGCCTCCATGGCATGGATATAAAAGTGATGTGCCCCCGGGTGGCGGGGGTGGATCTTCATAAGATGCTCCAATACCGCTACGAGTTCGGGTGTCCATGGCCGCGCTGCTTTCGTTTGCTTTTGATACAAATCCCAGGGATGCAGATTCATTATTGATTCCGCATACAGTGCTCCCACATCAGGATCTGAAGGATACTGCTTGTACACTTTTTTCATGGCTGCCGCGTACGCTATATCAAGTGGTTTACGATCAGCCGGTGGTTGCGCAACATAGCGGCTAGCCAGTGCCGTTATCAGCGCTTTTTCTTTGGGTGTACAGTTATGTGCGAGTTGCTGTGCCTTCAGGGCTGCATCATATGCCCGTTGAAAATTATCCTCTTCCATCCCACCGTTGTAATTAGGCCCCAACACATAGGCAAATCCCCAGTAAGCCATAGCACATGTCGAATCCAACCTCATAGCTTCGTAGAAAGACCTTGCAGCTTCTGCATGATTAAATCCATAGGCCAGCATCATTCCCTGATTAAAATAATCCTGCACTTTCTTGTCTGCGGTTGAAATTTTAAAGTCAATTCCCCCAAGTCCTTTCAACATGGGCGCCTTGCGTCCGGAACTATACCAGTCTTTGTCGCTGGTGGCGGGACTGTAGCAGACAGCTGTCTGTGTCGTGTTTGCAGGCGATTGTCTTTGTCTTGATGAATCATTGTTCTGGCAAGACAAAAGAAAAAAGAAAACCGGGAGAAGAAAAATATGCTTCATAAAAAGAGCAGATTTTATTGACAAAACGACTATTAAATTTAATCATAAAATATGATATATCTCAACCTTTTTACGCCTTAGCAACTCAAAAGTTCCCGATTTCCCTTCCCCTATCTTCAAAAAATCGTATTAATACGTTCACATCAAATAATGCAGGAAATTGACAAGTTTGTAATCCCTTAGGATCTCTTCCTTAAATCCGTATAATATTCCATAACAAGAACCAAGTCCGGCAAACCATTGTTCGACCGGCTCCCGAGAAATTAATGAGCATTTAATACGCTCTATGCATATAGGTAAATTATTCTTACAATTATCTGGTTTTGCAAACAAGGAAACCTGAAACGGTGACTAAAACTCCATGATACTGTTTGGGTCTTGTATGTCTCTTGTGTGCCTCTTGTATGCCTGGCCTCCTGCTTCGGTCGTCACTCACCCTTGCGAGGGTGTTGACTCGGTCCTGACTAAGGCAACTGCGACTTAAGACTGAATGACGAGTGACGTATCTGCGACTGAACAGGCCAGTTATACCGGAAGCATATAAGACTCATACCGGAGTCATGAGCTTCTGTCTTATACGGCTATAGCTTTAAACAATGTCCCATTAGGAAACATAGTTGCCCACCGCTTATGCCTGGGGCAGTTTTTTACAGGATACAAGTCTATCGGTGAAAAATAACTAAGAACTTTTGTGTATCCTTAATTAACAATTCAGCAAGCAAATTGTTAATCATTAAAATTAGCGGTAAATCATAAAGTTCATACCTCATAACAACGTAAACAACAACAACAATAATGGAAAAATTTGAAGTGAAAGCATATGGTACTCAGTCGACTGAAGCCCCATTGAAACAAATGAATATTGAACGCAGGGAAGCAACCCCAAAAGATGTAGAGATTGACATTCTATATTGCGGGGTATGTCATTCTGATTTACACACCGCGAGGAATGACTGGGGTGGCACCATTTATCCGGCGGTTCCGGGCCACGAGATTGTAGGCAGAGTAACTAAAGTAGGCAGTGCAGTAACCAAATTCAAGGTGGGCGACCTTGCAGCTGTGGGCTGTCTGGTAGATTCATGTCGCGAATGCTCCAGTTGCAAAAATGATTTGGAACAGTATTGCATTCCAGGATTTACCGGAACCTATAATGGAAAAGACAAACACCTTGGCACACAAACCTTTGGAGGCTATTCAGAAAAAGTTGTAGTAAGCGAACACTTTGTGTTAAAAGTACCGGAAAACCTAGATCCGGCTGCCGCTGCACCACTACTGTGCGCAGGAATTACCACCTGGTCGCCTTTAAAACACTGGAAAGTAGAAAAAGGAAGTAATGTTGCCGTTGTCGGCTTGGGTGGCTTAGGACACATGGCAATCAAACTGGCTAAAGCATTGGGCGCAAATGTGACTCTTTTTTCAAGGTCACCCCAGAAAGAAAACGATGCATTCGACTTAGGTGCAGATCAGGTTGTGATTTCTACCGATGAAAGTCAGATGTTAGCAGCCACAGGAAAATTTGACCTGATTATTGATACAGTTCCATATGTGCATGATGTAAACCACTATATCCCAACCTTATCCATAAATGGTACACTTGTACTGGTAGGATACCTGGGAGATCTTGATCCCATGCTTAATACAGTTCCAATGATCCTCGGTAGAAAAACTGTGGCCGGCTCAGTAATTGGCGGTATTGCAGAAACTCAGGAGATGCTCAATTTTTGTGGAAAACATAACATTGTTTCAGAAATTGAAATGATCAAAATGCAGGATATCAATGAAGCTTATGACCGAATGTTAAAAAGCGATGTACGTTATCGTTTTGTAATAGATATGGCTTCCTTAAAAAATTAAAACGCAGCGTACACAAAGAGGGGCGATATTCCAATCATCCCTCTTTCTCTTTTATTTTTTCTCGCCAATTTCAATAGCTGTATCCTTTTTAAGCTCCTTTAACACAAAACTGCTACTCAGGTTAGAGATATTTGCTATCGATGATATCTGTTCAATTACAAACGTATGATAAGTGTTTACATCTTCCACAGCTA
>Ga0065714_10064862_pt1 | contig 16734 bp, 11 predicted proteins | sample MisRhiReplicate2_FD_59101 | JGI IMG/M metagenome (GOLD analysis project Ga0065714, IMG submission 59101) | Miscanthus rhizosphere microbial communities from Kellogg Biological Station, MSU, sample Rhizosphere Soil Replicate 2: eDNA_1 v2... | ecosystem: Host-associated > Plants > Roots >...
AATAGAATATATGTTTAAGAAATTTATAGAGAGACCTGTTTTATCGACAGTTATATCCATTATAATTGTAATATTGGGGATATTAGGTTTAATTACTTTACCCGTATCTCAATATCCGGAAATTGCCCCACCAACAGTACAGGTGTCAGCATCTTATCAAGGTGCCAACGCTGATGTTGTGATGAACAGTGTTGTTGTTCCGCTAGAGGAACAAATTAATGGTGTTGAGGATATGACTTATATGACCTCAACTGCCAGTAACGACGGTACTGCTACAATTACAGTAAACTTTAAGCTGGGTACAAATCCGGATCTTGCAGCTGTAAACGTTCAGAATCGTGTATCAAGGGCTACTAGCCTGTTACCCGCAGAGGTTACACGTTCAGGAGTAATTACAGCTAAGAAACAAGCAAGTAATGTTTTGATTTTTGGTATTTATAGTGATGATCCGTCCTATGACCAGACATTTCTTCAAAACTACTCCAACATTAACCTGATACCTCAAATTAAGCGTATCAATGGAGTTGGTGATGCTACTGCTTTCGGTTTGATGGATTACACCATGCGTATCTGGCTTAAACCGGAGATAATGGCAACCTATGGTTTGGTACCAAATGATATTAATGTAGCCCTTGCTGAACAAAACGTTGAAGCAGCACCTGGTCAGTTTGGAGAGCAGGGTAACCAATCTTTCCAATACACACTAAAATATTCAGGGCGCTTAAAAAATGAAAGCGAGTTTAGTAATATCATTATCAGAACTGCTGCTAATGGACAGGTATTACGCCTAAAAGATATTGCGAGAATTGAATTAGGAGCACAAAGTTATGCCAGCTCTGTACGTTTTAATGGGAAACCGGCATTAGGTATTGCCATAAACCAAACTGCAGGCTCAAATGCAAAAGATGTAATTGAAGGTGCAATAAAGGTTTTAGACGACGCGTCGGTTAACTTCCCAAAAGGAGTTCACTATGAGCCGCTTGTAAACGTAAATGATTTCCTTGATGCATCAATTGAAAAAGTAATACATACGCTGGTTGAGGCATTTATCCTCGTGTTTTTAGTTGTATTCATATTTCTTCAGGATTTCCGCTCGACACTAATTCCTGCAATCAGTGTTCCTGTGGCTATTATTGGTACATTCTTTTTCTTAAACCTTTTTGGTTTTACCATAAACCTGCTAACACTATTTGCTCTTGTACTAGCTATTGGTATTGTAGTGGATGATGCGATTGTGGTAGTTGAAGCGGTTCACGCCAAGCTCGATCATGGTTACAAATCAGCCAAAAAAGCTACTATTGATGCCATGGAGGATATTACAGGTGCAATCATATCGATTACCTTGGTTATGGCGGCTGTATTTATTCCTGTAAGTTTTATCCAGGGCTCATCGGGGGTATTCTATAAGCAATTTGGTTTAACATTGGCTATTGCAATTATACTCTCGGCTATTAATGCATTAACATTGAGCCCGGCTCTTTGTGCTTTGTTCTTAAAACCACATGAGGAAGATCATGATAAAAAGAAAAGCTTTCTACAAAAATTCTATGTAGGATTCAATACTTCATTTGACATGATGACCAACAGATATAAAAGGTCTGTTAAGTTTCTTGCCAGAAGGAAATGGATTGCCGGCTTAGGTATTGCTATTTTCACTGTTGTTTTAGTTTGGACAATGAACACAACTCCTAAAGGATTTGTCCCGAATGAGGATTTAGGCACCATTATGTCTGATATTTCTTTACCGGCTTCTACTTCTCAGGAGCGTACAAATGAAGTAATTGCACAAATAGACAGTATTGTACATGGTATACCAGAGGTAAAAAGCTCAATCAGAGTTGTTGGACGAAGCATGATCAGTGGGTCTGGTAGTTCTTATGGTATGGTAATTTCAAGACTTAAACCTTGGAATGAAAGAACTCGTGATGTAAAACAAATTATTGGTGAGTTATTTGCCAAAACTGCAGGCATTAAAGGTGCGAAAGTCATTTTCTTTGCTCCGCCTACAATTCAAGGTTTTGGTACTAGTGGCGGTTTTGAGTTCCAGTTACAGGATAAAACAGGTGGAGATATTAATAAGTTTAATGCCGTAGGAAATGAATTTCTTGCAGCACTTAGTAAACGACCTGAAATTCAGTATGCCTCTACCTCTTTCAATCCAAACTTCCCTCAATACCAAATTGATGTAAACGTAGCCACCGTAAAACAAGCAGGACTAACGGTTACTGATGTTTTAAGTGTTTTACAAGGTTACTATGGTGGGGTTTATGCGTCAAATTTTAACAAATATGGAAAGCAATACCGTGTTATGTTCCAGGCTGATGCTCAATATAGAGCAAACCAGGCTAGTTTAAATAACATATATGTAAGAAACTCCGGCGGAAAAATGGCGCCGGTAAGTGAATTCATAACCTTAACTAAGGTTTATGGCCCTCAAGCAATTTCTCGTTTTAACTTGTTTACGTCTATTGCCGTTACAGGAAATCCGGCTAACGGATATAGTTCTGGCGACGCACTTAAAGCTGTACAAGAAGAAGCTGCAATACACTTACCGGTTGGCTATGGTTACGAATTCTCGGGGCTATCTCGCGAGGAGATGTCGAGTGGCAGTCAAACCATTTTTATATTCCTGCTTTGTGTTGTGTTCGTTTACTTTTTACTTTGTGCGCAATACGAGAGTTACATATTGCCACTTGCAGTTCTAATTTCACTTCCTATTGGATTGGCGGGTGTATTTATTTTTGATAAGATCTTCGGAATCGACAACAATATTTATACTCAGATTACCTTAATCATGCTTGTTGGTCTCCTGGCAAAAAATGCAATTTTGATTGTGGAGTTTGCTGTAGACAGAAGAAGAAAAGGAATGAGCATAGTAAACTCTGCTATCAATGGGGCAACTGCACGTTTACGTCCTATTTTAATGACATCATTTGCCTTCATCCTTGGGTTATTACCTTTAATGCTTTCAACAGGAGTTGGTGCAGCAGGTAACAAATCGATTGGTACAGGTGCTGTCGGAGGTATGCTTATAGGAACCATATTTGGAATATTTGTTATCCCTGCTTTATTTATCATTTTCCAAACTTTACAAGAAAAGGTAAGCAACAAATCCCCTTTTGAAGAAGGTATTGTTAAAGAACAAGGAGAGCTTGATTTCCCGGAAATAGATAACCGTGAACACTAAAATTAATCACATGAACTTTAGATATAAATCTTATATAATCATCGGTTTTGCCACACTCTGCTTAACCGCCTGCGTTACTAAAAAGTACGAACGACCGGCGTTAAACAATAATGATCTTTATCGTGACAATGCTGGCACAGATACTACGACTATAGCCAATTTACCTTGGAAAACTTTATTCGCTGATGCCACTTTACAAACTTTAATTCAACAGGGCTTGAATGAGAACCTTGATTTAAAGCAGGCGATTGAACGTATTAAAATTGCTGAGGCTAGCTTAAGACTGAGCAAAGCTGCTTTCTTACCAAGTTTAAGTGCCGACTTATCGGTAACTGATATTAAGCAATCAAGAGCAGCTTTAAACTTCCCTCCCGGAATAAATATTAATACTGAAACCCAAACATACAAAGCTCAATTGAGCACTAGTTGGGAAGCGGATATCTGGGGTAAACTTAGCAGTGCTAAAAAATCAGCATATGCTTCGTTACTACAAACAGATGCTGCAAAAAGAGCGGTTCAAACTCAACTTATTGCCAACATTGCCAATACTTATTACAACTTACTTGCACTGGATAAACAGCTAGCTATTACTGAGCAAACTGTAAAAATAAGGGAAACGGATGTTGAGACTATGAAATCTTTAAAAGAGGGTGCAATAGTTAATGGTGCCGCAGTTGTACAAAGTGAAGCGAATTTATATGCAGCTCAGGTAACCATTCCAGATCTTAAAAAAGGGATAAAAGAAACCGAAAATGCACTTAGCATTCTTTTAGGAAAAGGACCAGGCAGCATTAACCGTACTACTCTAGATGAGCAGCAACCCTATAGTAGCTTAGAGGTGGGCGTATCATCGCAACTCTTGCAAAACAGACCGGATGTGCAGGCAGCAGAATTTGCTTTCAGAGCAGCTTTTGAAAATACAAATACTGCAAAAACGTACTTCTACCCTACATTAACTTTGACAGCTAACGGTGGTTTATCAACTCTTGATTTGAAAAACTTCTTTGATCAGTCTATCTTTTATAACTTAATTGGAGGTATCACGCAGCCAATCTTTAATAAAGGACAAAATAAAGCAAGATTAAAAACTGCTCAAGCTCAACAACAGCAAGCATTTTACGGCTTTCAGCAAACGCTATTAACTAGCGGGCAAGAAGTTTCGAATGCATTATTTGCATACCAAACAGCATCTGAAAAAGAAACAACAAGAGCAAAGCAAATTGCATCTCTTACTAAAGCTGTAGATTACACCAAAGAATTACTTCGTTATAGCTCTGCTACTAACTATACAGACGTTTTAACATCTGAGCAAAGTTTACTTGCTGCACAGTTAAGCAGCACTAATGACAGACTTCAAAAACTTCAATCAATTGTTAATTTATACAAGGCCTTAGGTGGCGGTTGGAAATAGCAACCAAATTGATTAATATTACAAAAACCTGCATGGTTTATTATCTTAGAATAATATACTCATGCAGGTTTTTAGCGTTTAGATTCTGATGAAAATACTGATTGTTGAAGACGAAAAAACATTAGCACTCGAAATGGCCGAATTTCTGGGCAAGGAAGGGTACACAATTGAACATGCCTGGAAAAAGTCATCAGCCGAAGAAAAGATCTTTGTAAACTCCTATGATTTTATTTTACTTGACCTAGGGTTACCGGGAGGTGATGGTTTTGAGCTACTCCATCAGCTAAAACAAATTGGTGGACGTGATGATGCGGTGATTATATTAACCGCCCGAGGTGATGTTGATGACAGGATTAAAGGTTTAGAAGCCGGCGCTGATGACTATCTGGCAAAACCCTTCTCCTTAACAGAGCTTTTGGCTAGAATGCATGCCATTATCAGACGCAAGCATAAACTTGAAACGAACGAGATAAATGTCCATAAGTTTACTTTAGACATCAAAAATCATAAAGTTTGTTTCAATGGAGAAAAGGTTAATTTGACAAATAAGGAATTTGAAATTTTCAACTATCTGGTATTAAACAAAAACAGGGTAATATCAAGAGTGAACCTGACAGAACATGTTTGGGGAGATATTCTTGAAATCAATTCAGATTCGAACTTTGTTGATGTACATGTTAAAAACTTACGAAAAAAGCTATCGGCATACGCCCAAATAGAATGGTTTGAAACGGTAAGAAGTATTGGCTACAGAATCAACTTCTAATTCGTATTTTCATGCAAGCTATCCAATTATGAAATTACAATTTAAGCTTGCTTTATATAACACACTAACTAAGGTAGCGATTATCACTTTTCTAGGTATCCTGATCCTGGTATCCATAAATCACATTTCGATAAAGCATCTTCAGCAGCGGTTGATTCAAAAGAAAACCAAATTTGTATCAAACCTCTCCACTGTTGAGATTAATGACTTACTCACCCAACAAAAAACCTTTACCGACTATAACTTACTTAAGGAAGAATACATCATCCTAAAAGAAGTTAAACAAAACAACAAACCTCTTAAAAACTACTTTAGTCAGGAAATCCGTAGTATTGAAGATAGTGAACAAGAGTATCAGATATTAACTACGGATCTGATGTTTGAAGGTAAAAGATATCAACTTGAATTGGGTGAAACCATGGCGGCAGTATCGCAATTGGAGCATACCATTTCAGTTTTTACATTTTTTATATTAGTAGCGGCTGTTATACTAACCTTAATAACCGATCTTGCTTTCACTCAGTTTTTATTAGCGCCTTTTTATCGGATTATTGATCAGAAATTAAACCGGGTAAATGATCCCATTAACTTCAATTATAAACCTATAAAAACCACAACAGAGGACTTCAAAATACTCGACCAAAGTATTAGCACTTTAATGAATAAGATCGCGACCCTTTTTCTTACCGAAAAAGAATTCATAGCAAATGTATCTCATGAGTTACTTACTCCAATCTCTATTTTAAGTACCCGATTAGAGAATTTACTCAATGATGAGAAGCTGACTCAGGAAGGCGAGAATAAATTATTTGCTTGTTTAAAAACCTTAAGCCGGTTAAAATCAATCATAAATAGCCTATTGCTAATCTCTAAAGTGGAAAACAATCAGTTTAACAAACCTGATTTGATTTCAGTAAAAGAAATAGTAACTGAAGTATATGAAGAGCTAGAGCATCGATTGTTGATGAAGAAATTAGCACTATACATTAATCTTCCTGATGATTTCACCTTCAAAGGTAACCGTTCATTACTTCATACTTTAATAAGCAACCTAGTAAGCAACGCCATTAAATACAATGTTCAATCTGGCCATATAAACATCTATGGTAATAAAGGGCTTGATGGCTTTCATCTTTACATTGTTGATACCGGCCAGGGAATGAGTGATGAGGAAGTAGAGAATGCTTTTATTCGCTTTGAAAAACTTCAATCGAAAAAGGAGGATAGCTATGGCCTTGGGCTGGCTATAGCCAAAAGCATTGCAGCATTCCATCAGATTACAGTAGCTATCAAATCAGAAAAAGATAAGGGTACGACAGTTGAAATTATCTTCCCTTTTTAGCCCTCTCCTATCTTCATTAAATCTTCATGTTTACTTTGCAACTTTGATCTAACAATTAACACAAAATAATTTTAGACATGAAAAGAACAATCTTAGCGTTAGCATTAGTTGCAACAACTTTTGGCGCATTTGCACAAACTCCTGCTGCTCAAAAATCAGCTACTCAAACAACTGCAGCTGCTCAAAAACCTGTAGTTCACAAAACCAGATCACATAAAAAAGCTGCAGTTAAAAAAACCACTACAGTTGTAGCTCCAAAACCAGCTGAAAATAAAAAATAAGGCAAAAAAATAGGTTCAATAGTTTTGTCTAGCCGTCTGTTTATTAACAGGCGGCTTTTTATGTTTAAAACCCAAATGCGGATTTCTATTTAGTAAAATACGTAAGATCATCAGAGCCTCATCCTTTAACTATCTTACATGTTCTTTACTGCGATTAAAAAGTACAGATATATCTTCAAGAGTTCTTGGAGTTTGCCCTATTCCAAGAAACATTTTTAGTATGATTTCTCGTCTAAGGGTAATTCCTTAAGCGTTTTATCTAAATCAATGTTAAAAGATTTCGGCATCAAAGAAGCATCGGTACCAGGAGAATTCTCATCAGTACTGTGTCTAATAACGTATAGCCTGTTTCATTGGTCATTACCATATTCAAGGAATATGTTTTTTGCGAGTTTAAAATACAGTCGGCTATTTTCTCTATCGAAAGTCTAGTTTCTTCACTAAGCTCATGATAAGTAGGTAATCTTTCATTTTTTTGTTCAAAAGCATTACTGACTTCATTAATATTCAACAGGCCTAAAGCTTTATTTCCAGGCAGTCTTACTATGCGATTGCTTTCTTGTAAATATGTCCAAATATTTTGGCGAATCCACCAAACAGCATAGGAAATGAATCTAAAACCACGAGTTTCATCAAACCTTTCAGCAGCATGTATAAGCCCTATATTTCCAGCACCAATTAAATCCGCTAATGGAAGGCCTTTACCTTGAAATGTCTTTGCTATAGAAACCACAAAACGGAGGTTTGCCCTAACCAATTTATCCCTTGCTCCTTCTGTGTTTTCCCCTATTTTTTTCGCAAGATTCCCTTCTTCAGGCTAATCAAAGGGATCATATTTATATCATTCAAGTATAATGACAGCTCCCCTGAATCTCTATTCAAGATAGATTGAGTGATTATTAATCATATTGTATTTGGTTTTAGTTTAAAGTTTTTAAATTGATCCTTATTCATAAAGTCGGTCATGCATTCCACCAAAACCTCTACTCCCGAAATGTCCATAGCATTATATAGCGAAGCTCTAAAACCTCCAATGGAACGATAACCATTAATTCCAACTACACCCCTGCTTTCAGCGAAGTTGAAAAACTCCGTCTCCCGCTCTCTATTGTACATTTTAAATGTCACGTTCATTCTGGATCTATCAGGTTTGTCCGCTAATCCGTAGAACAAGTCACTCTTATCAATTGTATCATAAAGTAGGTTAGCCTTAGTTATATTACTTTGCTCAGCCTGTTTCACCCCACCAATTCCCTTTAACCAACGTAAATTCAGCATTGTCACATAAATAGAAAATACAGGAGGAGTATTAAACATTGAATTGTGGGCATCATAAATGCGATAATCAGACATTGAAGGAATTAGGTTTTGAATACGCTGAAGAAGCACTTTTTTAACAATAACCAATGTTAATCCTGCAGGCCCCATATTCTTTTGGGCACCGGCATAAATCAGATCAAAATCAGCGACATTAATTTGCCTACTAAAAATATCAGAAGACATATCGCATACCAATGGCACGTCTGTTTCTGGAAAAGTAAAAATTTCTGTCCCTTCAATAGTGTTATTTGAAGTACAATGAAAATAGGCAGAGTCGCCAGGAATATAATAGTCATGTGGGATATGGTCATAATCACTATCCTTAGAACTAGCAACAATATGAACAGGCCCAAACAATCTTGCTTCTTTTATGGCCTTTAAAGAAAAGTATCCTGTATCAAGGTATGCCGTTTTTTTATGCGGTTGCATCAGGCACATAGGCACCACAGAAAACTGTGTGCTGGCCCCGCCTTGTAAAAACAAGACACTATAATTGTCCGGTACGCCTAAAAGTTCTCGAACAAGACTCTGGCATTCATTTATTACAGCCTCAAACTCTGATGATCGATGTGAAATCTCGAGAATACTTAACCCTGTTTTATTATAATCTTTAACTGCATCAGAAGCCCGATTTAAAACAATATCAGGTAAAATACAGGGGCCTGCTCCAAAATTATATTTTTTATTAGCCATCGCGATTTGTATTGGTACCCGCAAAAGTCGGAAGCAATTTTTTGAAAAAAGCGTTGGCAATAAAGTTCAGTAAACTCTCCTGTATAAAAAAAATTAACCAAATCTTATTGGCCATACCAGCAAATTTCTGGTATTAGCCAAATATAATTCTTAATCGAAAAATAGAATTTGTGCTTAAAGTTTTACTACGGTGGAACTTCTGACATTCAAAACAGTAGGTAATACAACTTCAAATTGCTCATCTTCACTCTTTGAACTATCTAATCTCTTTAACAAAATTTTCATAATATTTTCCGCAATCTCTTCAAGAGGCTGAGCTACAGCTGTAATTGGAGGTGCTGAAAACTCTAACAATTCAAAATCATCAAAAGATAACAGTGCAATATCATCAGGAATTTTTAGACCAAGCTGCTGAATAGCCCTTAAACCTGCCATAGTAATATAGTTGGTAGCGCATATAATAGCATCAAGCCCCTTTTCTTCCTTTAAGAAATCTGCAACGTCATGAATTAATTCCGATGAAGGACCATAAGTTAATTTTTTAACATATGATTTTAGGCCCTCTGATTTAATCGCATCTTCATAACCGCTCAATCGATCAAGCATTTGCTGTTCAATTGTATCTATTGTTATAAACCCTATATTTCTATATCCCTTGTCTTTTAAATGTTTAACGGCATTAAAAGTACCTTGATGGTTATTGATAATTACAAAGTCTGCTTTTATATCAGGGAAATATCTATCAAACAAAACAACGGGCTTTCTACTCATAGTTAAAGACTTAACTTCATCTTCCAAACCATTTGGAAGGGCAATAATATACCCATCTACATGCCTATCCTGAAAAATTTGTAATAACTCCTGTGCCTTTGTCTTGTTATTTCTTGTGCTACTATAAATGATTTTATAACCATTTTGTGAAGCCTTTTCGTCAATAAATCTTGCAATACCAGAGAAAAATGGTTCGGAAATATCGTCAACTAAAAATCCGATAATATTGGTTTTTCCCGTACGAAAACTTTTAGCCAAGGCATCTGGTTTATACCCTAATTCCTCAACGAGTTCTAAAACCTTTTTAGTCAGAGGCTCACTAATTCGCTTCTCCTTAGCTTTACCATTTACCACAAAAGAAACCGTACTGATTGAGATACCCAATAATTTGGCGATATCCTTAATTGAAACCTTTTTTTCCATTAGTTTAATTCCCTATTAATCCTGCAATATAGTAAATCAACTGTGATTTCCTACTCATCAATTTAAGCTATGTATACACATGGGTGAGCTTGTAAAACACTGCTTTCTTAAAATCACATTTCATCAAAACTATGAAATTCTTGAAATCACACAAATTAGATTAATTCTAAATAAATTTTGATTATAAATTATTAGACACTTACTTTGCGCGTAATTAGAATTAATCCAAATAAACAACAGAAAAAATAAATGAATAATCTTAGAGTAGTTAATTTACTTATAACGCTTCTATTCCTCTCCGTTAGCACTATTGCACAACAAACCGGTAGCATTAGTGGAAAGATCACCACATCAGATGGACATAATGCTGCATTTGTATCCGTTAAATTAATTGGAAAGCCCTTCGGCGCCACCACAAATGAAAACGGCGACTACGAAATCAAGAAAGTAAATACCGGAAAATACACGATAAGAGTGTCAGCTGTTGGCTTAAGCCCTCAAGAAAAACCAGTAGAAGTTACAGAATCAGGAAATACTACAGTTGACTTTGTGTTGAGAGAAAACCTTGGCACACTGGAAGAAGTAAACATATCTACAAATGCCAAAAGATATAAAGTAGACCAGCCTTCATCCTCTTTAAGGTTAAACCAACCTTTGTTAGAAATACCTCAAAACATACAGGTTGTTAGCGCATTAGCATTGGCTGACCAACAAGTGATTAGTATGAGTGATGGAGTACTCAGGAACGTTAGCGGTGCGGCCAGGTTAGAACATTGGGGCGATATGTATACCAATATCACAATGAGAGGCTCTCAAATTCAAGCAATGCGAAATGGCTTTAACTTTGTTTCTTCATATTGGGGACCACTTACAGAGGATATGAGTATGGTAGACCATATTGAATTTGTGAAAGGCCCGGCTGGTTTTATGATCGGAAATGGTGATCCTAGTGGCATGTATAATGTTGTTACTAAAAAACCAACAGGCAACAACCGTGGTGAGGTTTCTTTTACCGCAGGAAGTTTTGACCTGTATAGAACCACTGTAGATTTTGACAGGAAATTAACTGAAGATGGAAAATTATTGTTCCGATTAAACGCTGCTGCACAAACAAAGGGTTCATTCAGACCATTCGAGAAGAATGATCGCTATACCTTTGCCCCATCATTAAGCTATCAGATATCTGATAAAACAAAACTAACGGCAGAGTATACATTACAAAATGCCAAGATGACGGAAGTAGGTTCGTTTTATATCTTCTCTCCAGAAGGTTACGCTAGTTTGCCACGTGATTTTACACTTACACAACCTGGAATACCTCTAACCAGAATTAATGATCATAGTGCTTTTATTAACTTACAGCACAACTTCAGTGATAACTGGAAAGCAACAGCACAGATAGCTTATTCTAAATACCTCCAAAATGGATATAGTTCCTGGCCATCTGCAGTTTATCCCAACAGCACCGTTATTAGAAATGTTGGTATTTGGGACGCTGAAAGTACCATGAAACTAGCCCAATTCTTTATCAATGGAAAGGTGAAAACTGGTGGAATTGGTCATAATATTCTAGCTGGCTTTGATGGAGGTAAAAAAACCTACATGGCAGATTGGGGTCAATCGCATAATTTAGACCTACCATCATCCCCTTTTGATTTAAAGAACCCTAATTATGGTTTCCCTTCTAATGGCTATCCAAACTTTGACAGACAAACCAGTTTGAAAGACCGCGCCATTGCTGCAGGAGGCTTAATGGATCAAAAGTACCTAAGCGGTTATCTTCAAGACGAGCTTGGTTTTATAGATAACAAAATTCGTTTAACCCTTGCCGGTAGGTATACCTATGTAAGCCAATCAGCATGGGGTGGAACTCCGGACAAAGCAAAACATTTCACACCACGTGTGGGTTTGAGCGTTTCGTTAAATAAAAACACCTCCGTATACGCAGTATATGATGAAGCATTTACACCTCAAAGTGGTTTTTTACGTAACGGAGGAAGTATAGATCCCATCACAGGAACCAATTATGAAGTTGGTATAAAAAAGGATTGGTTTAATGGAAAATGGAATACTACTTTATCAGCTTACCGAATTCTAAAACAGAATGAACTTACTACAGATCCATTCAATACAGCTGGCGAAAACTTTAGTGTGGTAATTGGTGAGAAAAGAGCACAAGGTATAGAGTTTGACCTCAAAGGTGAGATCTTTACTGGCCTGAAATTAATAGCCAATTATGCATATACTGATGGTAAAATAACCAAATTAGCCGATGGTGTACCTCTTATGGCTGTAGGCGATGTTGTTCCCGGGTTTTCTAAGCATACTTCAAATGCCTGGTTAAGTTACACTTTACAAAGCGGAGCACTTAAAGGTACAGGGATTTCATCTGGTTTTACTTATCTGGCAGGTAGAGCCATGGGTACATATAGTGGAGACAATTCAGAACAGAATTTACCTGATTACTTTAAATTGGATGCCGGCCTTTTCTGGGAAAATAGAAGCATAAGAATTACCGGAAACGTTTTTAACATTCTAGATAAATATTTGTATTCAGGAGCCTATTATACCAATTACTGGAATGCACCAACATATGAACAACCTGTTTTCTCTTGGCAGGCAGAATCTCCAAGAAATTATCGATTAAGTATTGCCTACAAATTCTAAATGACTACTAACAAGAAAAAACGGTTTAAATACTGGATAGGACGCATACACTTATGGCTCGGATTAACATCCGGGCTATTTGTATGTTTTTTAGGTATAACCGGTTGCATATTGGCCTTTGAAAGTGAAATAGAAAATGTTACCCAGCCCTATCGTTACGTCGAAGTTCAGAACAAACCTTTTATTGAGCCTTCTAAATTAAAACTGATTGCTGACAAGACTGTACCAGGCAAACATGCACATAGTGTTAGTTATGAAAAAGGTGCATCAACACGGGTAGTCTATTTTGCCGAAAACCCTGAATATTATTGGATCGTATTTCTTAACCCTTACACCGGAGAGGTACTAAAGGTTAAAAATATGGACGATGATTTCTTCAGGATAGTGATTATGGGGCACTACTATTTATGGTTGCCACCAAATATTGGTCAGCCAATTTTAGCCAGTGCTACCTTAATGTTTTTCTTCTTATTAATTTCCGGATTGATTTTATGGTGGCCAAAAAACAAAGCCGCCAGTGCAAAAAGGTTCACGGTTAAATGGAATGCAAAATGGAAAAGGGTAAACTACGATCTGCACAATGTGTTTGGGTTTTACATGACATGGGTACTTATCTTCATTGCCTTTACAGGCTTGGTTATGGGTTTCCAATGGTTTGCTAAATCAAGCTATTGGATCGCATCGGGAGGCAAAACGTTGAATCAGTTTGAGGAAAGTTTCTCTGACAGCACTCTAGTTAACTCCGCCATTGGCCGAAAACCCGCCATTGATATTCTATGGGCCAGAACACTAAATAAAATGCCTGAATACACAGGGGGCCTGGAAGTGCACGTTCCTGAAAACAAAAAATCAGCAATTGAAATTGCAATCAACCCTGATACTGATACTTATTGGAAAGCAGATTTCTTGTATTACGACCAATACACCTTAAAAGAAATAGAGGTTAAACATGTATACGGAAAATTAGCCAATGCCAGCTTTGCAGATAAGATGATGAGAATGAATTACGACATCCATATTGGTGCCATAGCCGGATTACCTGGAAAGATAATGGCCTTCGCTGCCAGCCTTGTTGCCGCAAGTTTGCCCATAACCGGCTTTCTTATTTGGCGCGGACGTAAAAAGAAAAGTAGGCATCTCCTCACATAATTCACACCAAACCCATACATCCTTCACGAAAAAGCCCCTATTTGTGGGTTTGGTGTGAAGGATGTGTGAACAAGGTGTGACCGAATCAATAGCTTATTTTTTTTTCTTACTTTGCATATCCAAATGTAAAGTCATGATACAAGTTGCACTTTTATTAACTAAAAAATATCGGCTACTTAGTATTGCAGCAATCTTAGATGTATTTGATACTGTAAATAATTACTATAAATCCAATGGTAAGGATGCTATTTTTAATCTGAACCTGTTTTATATTGGAGATTATACCAATGAAGTAGCCACATTTGAAAAATACATCCCCAAACTTTTAACTGCTACAGATAAGCAGGACATCGTACTAATACCAGCCTTTGATACAGGAGAAATGAGCTTATCTTTAAATGAGAACGTAGAATTTTTGCCTTGGTTACAGCAACAATATAAAAAAGGTGCTGAAATTGCTAGTTTTTGTACAGGTGCTTTCTTACTTGCTGCAAGCGGCTTATTAAATGGCAAACAAGCTACAACACACATTAATGCCAGTTCAGCATTTGCTTCATACTTTCCTGATGTAACATTTAAACCAGATGCAGTAGTTACCCACGATACAAGAATCTATACCAGTGGTGGAGCAACAAGTAGTTTCCATTTGTTATTGCGGTTAATTCATAACTATTGCAATCGGGATGTAGCTGTACGTGTAGCTAAAATATTTTCAATTGACATGAATCGCGAACAACAAAGCCACTTTGGTTCGTTTACCCCTATACGTGATCATGGAGATGAACTGGTATCGAAAATACAACAGTGCATGGAAAACACCTACAGCGAGCCAATAACAATTGAAGATATACTGAAACAAATCCCATCAAGCAGACGCAATATTATACGTAGGTTTAAACATGCAACGGGAAATACATTAATTGAATACCTGCAGAAAACCAGGATAGAGGCAGCAAAGAAACTGCTTGAGCAAACAAACCAGAGTATTATGGAGGTTATGCTAAACTCGGGATATAATGATCTTAAAACCTTTAGGCAGCTATTCAAAAAGAATTCTGGAATGCCGCCTAAAGATTATCGTGATAAATTTAAAGTGCGGGCTGCATAACTTCAACAGGATTTACCTTTTTAGGCTTGCGTTTCTTTTTTAGCTTATTAAGCCATATCAATGTCCCAGTAACAGGCAATGTGGTAGCAACTAAACACGCAAAGAAATAAATTATTTTGGTAAACATACCGTAAACATCACCTAGATGTAGTGCTTTAATTGATCCAGAAACCCTTTCGTTAAATGGCTTATCCTTAAATATGTCTACTTTCAAAACTCCGGCAGTATATTGATCAAGCAATAACTTATCCCCTGCTGAAGGAGCAAAAAAACCTGTCCGATTTTTCGTAATGGCAATTGCAGAAAGAGAATCTTTTGGCAACGAAACCAAATAATCACCAGTATAAGGAAGTGCTTCCTGAGCTTTGTTTATATACTCAGCTATACTTAATGATTTAGCATTCTCAGCATTAATTTTCGAAGCCGGATCTGCTGGCGGCTCAAATCCTTCAGGTTGATAAGTACCCAATGTTTTTCTTAATGCTTCTCTATACCATGGAAACGACCATTGAGGTCCGGTTATTCCCATCAAAAACAAAAATATACAGGCATAAAAACCCAGACTGTTATGCAAATCGTGATTGATTCTTTTCCAACTTCCACTCCATTTCACTTTTAAACCCTGTTTCCAAGCTTTTATTTTTTGAGGGAACCAGATTACAATTCCTGTTATTACTCCTAATGTGAAAAGGATTGTTGCTGTGCCCGAAATATAACTACCTAGTTTGCGGTTTTCTAATTCTCCAAATAATGGTTTTTCAATTTTATCTAATAGTAGCCATCTGTGCAAGCTAAACATAGTTTTCATGAATTCAGCAGTAGTAGTTTTTACTTCAGATATATTACCTAATACTTCTCCTGTATATTGATTCACCGCAAATGCTGATGGACGTTTTCCTTCTCCTGGACCTTCTTTTCCTTTTCCACCCTTTTCTTTCTTTCCATCTTTTGAAGGAGCTCCTGATAGTTCTGCTGCTCCTTTTTTCCTATCCCCTCTATCTTTTTTTCCCTCTCCATCTTTATCTTTCATCTTAACCATAAACTGATAGGTCTTGTTAGGGTCAGCTGGTATTTTAATAGAAGTGACCTTACCACCGGTACTCGCTTTAACTCTTGCCATCAATGCTTCTATTTGCATTGGTTTAGCACCTTTTCCATCTACCTTGTATAACTCTGGAGATGCCATCTCCCTTAATTCATTATTGAATACATATATAGTACCGCTTAAACAAATAAGGATTACAATGATACCACTGGCTAAACCTAGCCAAAGGTGAATGTCGTTAAAGAATTTGCGTGTTTTTTGCCAAGCTGTTTTGGTTTTCCCTTGTTTCATTTACTGTAAAAATTGATGCCGTTTTCTGCAAAAGTAAAATAATTTTACGATTATTTAGACTACTTCTAAATACTTATTTGCAACTAAAGTGCTACCATCACTAAATCATACGTAGATATATCGTTAAATTTAAATGCCGTGATAATAACATCACAATCTGTTCTAAATCAACAACATTTATCAAAAAAATCTTTTCTTTAAAAATATTAATTATTATCTTTGCCGTCCCTAACGGGAAAAGGAGATTTAATTTTAATGGCTAAAAAACAAGTAGCAGAAA